>Ga0209006_10004728_pt1 | contig 12332 bp, 9 predicted proteins | sample JacPin_JW_Ref_O2_FD_188567 | JGI IMG/M metagenome (GOLD analysis project Ga0209006, IMG submission 188567) | Forest soil microbial communities from Algoma, Ontario, Canada - Jack Pine, Ontario site 1_JW_Ref_O2 (SPAdes) (version 2) | ecosystem: Environmental > Terrestrial > Soil > Boreal...
TAAAATTCGAGATCTACAGGCTCGCTACCACAAAGTCAATCTTAGCGACCGAACCAAATGGTCCAACCAGACCCTCAATTTCGCTCGCGAGTTGGAAAACATGCTGGTTCTCGCCCGCGTGGTCACCCTCGGCGCCCTGCAGCGCAACGAATCGCGCGGCGCTCACTACAAGCCGGATTTTCCGGAACGCGATGACGGCAACTGGCTCAAAACCACTCGCGCCGGGTTTAGTGACGGCGAAATCCAATTGACCTATGAGCCCGTCGACACTTCACAGATTCCGCCGCGTCCGAGACGTTACGACGCCGCCAAATAAACTGGCGAAGGAAAAAAGTTTCTGCTGCAGCAGTGAAGGTTGCCATGCCCAATAAAAACGACAAAAAAGAAGAAGTTTTCGTCAAAGTAAAACGGCAGTCTGCCCCCAAAGCAACTCCTCATTGGGAGGAATTTCGGCTGCAATGGCGGCCATATATGAACGTCATCATTTGTCTCCGGGACATTAGCGAGAATCCCGTCACCAGCGATGGCCGCCCAACCACTCCAGTCTCCTACGATTCGAATTGCCTCGAAGAAGTCTGCGGCTCCTGCGCCATGCTCATCAACGGTAAAGCGCGGATGGCCTGTTCCGCGCTGGTCGATCAATTGGAACAGCCCATTCGCATCGAGCCCATGACGAAATTTCCGGTGGTCCGCGATCTCTCGGTCGACCGCCAGTTCATGTTTGAAAGTTTGAAGCGCGTCAAAGCCTGGATTCCCATCGACGGTACCTACGATCTCGGCGAAGGCCCGCGCGTCGCCCCCGAAATTCAGGAAAAGGGCTACCCGCTCTCGCGTTGCATCACCTGCGGCAATTGCCTGGAGGTCTGCCCCCAAGTCAACGAGCACAATCCCTTCATGGGCGCGGCGATTTTCAGTCAGGTTCGTCTCTTCAACATGCATCCCACCGGAAAAATGCACGCCAAGGAGCGCATTGCGGCGGCCATGGGCAACGGCGGCATCGAAGATTGCGCGAACGCGCAGAATTGCGTGGTGGCCTGTCCCAAAGGCATCCCGCTGACGGAATCGCTGGCGGAAATAAATCGCGAAGCGTGGAAGCAATCACTATTCGGCTGGCTCGCAGGCTAAATTTCACTCATACCAGTGGTTTAACATCGCATCGCGCGCACTTTTCCATCCGCCGCGTTCAATTTCGTTTACAATCTGCCTTCGCTCATAACTTTGGAGAACAAATGACCCGTGCCCTGCTGTTAGCTTTCGCATCCATCTCTCTTTTGCTCGTTGCAGCTTTAGCCCTCTCCGCAGTCTCCGTTTCAGAGAAAGCCCGCAAACTGCATTTTTCTTCCATCGTTGTCGACACCCACGACGACACCACGCAGCGCTTCCTCGACGGCAAATTCGACCTCGGCGACCGCACCAATACCGGCAGCATTGATATTCCGCGCATGAAGGAAGGCGGCTTGACCGCGATTTTCTTTTCCATCTGGATCCCCAGCAAAGTTACCGGCCCCGAAGCGGTGCGCCGCGCTCTCCAGCAGATCGATGCCGTGCGCGAACAAGTCCGGAAGCATCCGAATGACCTCGTGCTGGTCACCACCGCCGCGCAAATCCGCGAAGCAAAAAAGAAAGGCCAGATCGCCGCGCTCATGGGCGTAGAAGGCGGCCACATGATCAACAGCGATCTCGAAGTGCTGCGAAAGTTTGCCGGTCTCGGAGTTCGCTACATGACGCTGACGCACAGCGGAAACGATGAGTGGGCCGACTCTTCCACCGACAAAGCTGTTCACAATGGACTCACCGATTTCGGCAAGGACGTAGTCCGCGAAATGAATCGGCTTGGCGTGATGGTCGACATTTCTCATGTGAGCGACAAGACCTTTGCCAACGCTTTAACCGTCAGCAAAGCTCCGATGATCGCTTCGCACTCCTCTTGCCGCGCGATTTGCGACGCTCCCCGCAACATGACCGACGAAATGATGAAGGCTCTGGCTGCCAAGGGCGGCGTGGTGCAGATTAATTATCACGTTGGCTTTCTAAGCCAGGAATTTCGCGACGCCGAAAAAGCCGACCCCAAAATCAACGCCGCCATCGAGCAGGAAGTAACCAAACGCTGTGGCGATAACGAAGCTTGCCAACTCCTCGAAGGCGACAAGCTAACCCGCGCAGCCGTCGAACAGGGCAAATTGCCGCGGGTAAGCTACGAAAACATCATCGAGCACATCGACCACGCCGTGAAAGTTGCAGGGGCCGACCACGTTGGCCTCGGCTCCGATTTCGACGGCGCCAACATGCCCTACGGCATGGAAGACGCCAGCAGGTTGCCGCTCATCACCGAGGCCTTGCTGAAAAAAGGCTATTCCGAGAGTGACGTAAGGAAAATTCTGGGCGAGAATACTCTGCGCGTTATGAGTGAAGTGGAGCGCGTCAGCCGCGATCTGAATGCGACCAGTAAAAATCAGCCAAGTTCGCCGCGCGCGAAAAAGAGGGAAGCGAAATGAATAAATTTGCAATTCTAATTGCCGCGGGACTGTTTACCGTAGCCATCCCCGCGTCGGGCCAAACTGGGAACACCGCTCCCGCTAAACCGAAATCTTCCACGGCACAAAAACCGACCGCCGCAAAATCCTACGACCGCGCCCTGCTTCACCCTGCGCTCTTGAAAGATAAGGCTCCCGAAACCTACCAGGTGAAATTCGAAACCAGCAAGGGCGACTTCACCGTTTCGGTCACCCGCGCGTGGGCCCCGCTGGCTGCCGATCGCTTTTACAATCTTGCCGAGCATCATTTTTTCGACAACGAGAGCTTTTTCCGTGTGCTCAAGGGTTTCATCGCCCAATTTGGAATCAGTGCTTATCCTGCTTTGAACGCGGTGTGGCAGAAGGCTACCATCAAGGACGACCCGGTGACCCAAAGCAATAAAAAGTACTACCTCACCTTCGCCACCGCTGGCGCTAACACCCGCACGACGCAGCTGTTCCTCAATCTAGCAGACAACCCACGCCTGGACGGCATGGGTTTTGCTCCCTTTGGCCAAGTCACCGAGGGATTGAACGTTATAGACACCTTGTACACCGACTACGGCGAAGGCCCACCCACCGGGAGTGGCCCCGACCAGGACAAAATCCAAGAGCAGGGCAAACCCTATCTGGACAAGAACTTCCCCAACCTCGATTTCATCAAGACCACCACGTTAACTCCAGCTCCGAGTCCAGCAACTCATAGAACTTTGCCTGCCAAGAAGACCGTGCCCGCGCCCAAACCGTAGCTTCATTTCAAGTTTGGTTGTCGCACACGAGTTCGACCTGCGTGCCCATGTATCAGCAATTTGAATACTTCCAAACAATTCTTTGACAATACTGTGATTTGACACTCCTTCGATAACTGTCGTACCCTGTTTTCGATGAGTACTTGTTGCCAGATGGTCTGTTGTGCGTGCACATGCAACGCTGCGTGTTGCACCGACCACAGCTCTGGCCCAACAAGTTTCCGAACTTAACGCATAAATACTAAAAAGTTCCGAAGCCCACGTTGCCAGAGCACTGGTGAACGTGGGCTTTTTCTTTTTAGGCGCGAATTTTCAGGGGCCGTTTACAGGTGAATCGTTCATGTCTCAAGTAACTCCAGACCAATCGCCCGAGGCTAAGCCGACTGAAGGCAAGCTAACTGAGGCGAAGCCGGTTGAAACCAAAGCACAGCGCGTCGAGCGGCTCAAGCGCTCCAAAAATGCCTGGGACCATTTCGATGAGATTCAGCAGTTCGCGCGCAGCGGATTCGATTCCATTCCGCCCGAATGGCTCGGCACCTATTTCCGTTCCTGGGGCGTTTACACCCAGGGCGATGGAGTCGGCGTAATTGGCGGCAAAAATGGCGAAGGCAAGGCCATGCCATTTTTTATGGTGCGCATCCGCATTCCCAACGGGTTGATGACCAGCCAGCAAGTCCGCACCGTCGCGAACCTCGCGGAAAAATACGGCCGCGGCGTCGCGGACATCACCGTTCGCCAAAACATTCAACTGCACTGGGTCACCATAGAATCGCTACCCGAAGTTCTGCAGAGCCTATGGAACGTTGGCCTGACCACTACCGGGGCTTGCGGTGACGTCGCCCGCAACATCACCGGCTGCCCCCTCGCGGGTCTCGATGGCGAAGAAATCATTGACGCGTCGCCCCTCGCGCTGCAAATCGACCGCGAACTCGGCGGCAATTCCGAGTTTTACAATCTCCCCCGCAAATTTAAAATTTCCATCACTGGCTGCCGTCACTGGTGCTCTTATCCCGAAATTAACGACATCGGCCTCACCGCCACGACCCGGCGTCGCGCAGGAAAGTCCGAGGTAGGCTTTACGCTGCGCGTCGGCGGTGGTCTTTCCACCAATCCTCATCTCGCAGTAGCGCTCGACGCTTTCATCAAGCCTGACGAAGTCGTTAAGGTTGTCCGCGGTGTCGCCGAAATATTCCGCGCCAGCGAAGTTTTGCGGCAGAGCAGGGAAAAGGCCCGGCTCAAGTTTCTCTTCCTGGAACATGGCTGGACCGCCGACACTTTCCTGGCCGAATTGCAGCAGCGCATCGGCTTTTCTCTCGATCCCGGCGAAAGGGAAGAAATCCCCGCCGACATCCATCGCGACCACGTCGGCGTGCATGTTCAGAAGCGGCCCGGCCTCGTCTACGTAGGCGCATCTGTTTTGCGCGGCCGCATCACTCCTCAACAATTAAATCTCGCCGCTGACCTCGCCGATCGCTACGCCGACGGTCAGGTTCGCAATACCGTGATGCAAAACCTGCTCATAGTGAACGTCCGCAAAGAAAGCGCCTCGCTTGTCGCGGACACCCTTACCGCAGCGGGCTTGCCGGTTCAAGCATCTGTTTTTGCGCGCGGCACCATTTCTTGCACCGGCTCCGAATTCTGCAAACTAGCTCTCACCGAAACCAAAGGCTTTGCGCGCTGGCTCACCGAGGAACTCGAAGAGCGTTTGCCGGCCTTCGAAGAGCAGCTCAAGTTGCACATTACCGGATGTCCCAACAGTTGCGGCCAGCATTGGATCGCCGACATCGGCATCGAGGGCAAGAAAATCAAGCAGAACGGCAAGATGGTCGACGCTTACTACTTCTGCGTCGGCGGCAGCGTCGGCCAATTCGCCGCCATCGCGCGCCCCGTTGGCTATCGCTGCACGGCGGACACCGTGCCTGACGCCATAGAAAGGCTGCTCGAAGGTTTCAACACACGCCGCGAGGGAAACGAAAATCTGCGCCAGTTTTTTGGTCGCCATTCCAACGAAGAGCTGCGCGCGCTGTTGGCCGGCACCTTTATTGGTGCCGTCGACCGCGATGTTTCGCTCGGCCCTGTGCCCCACGGCGTGGAAGGTTAAGGCCGAGAGAAAACCATGAGCCTCTTTCCCATATTCGTGAAGTTACAGGGACGGCAGGTCGTCGTCGTTGGAGGCGGCAACATCGCCGCTGGCAAAATCCCCGGCCTTTTACAGACCCAAGCCCGCGTCCGTGTAATAGCTCCGCAGATTAATTCCCAGGTTTCCGCATGGGTAGACGCCGGCGAAATTGAATGGCTTGAAAAAGAGTTTGCGCCCGCTGATTTACAAGACGCTTCTTTAGTCATTGCCGCAACTTCTATTCCAGTTGTAAACGCCGCAATATTTCAGGCCGCCGAAGCCCACGGCATTCTCTGCAACGCCGTCGACGATATCGCCAACTGCCATTTCTACTACGGCTCCATCGTGCAGCGCGGAGATCTGCAAATCGCCGTCTCCACGAACGGAAAAAGCCCCGCGCTCGCACAGCGTCTGCGAAGAGAATTGGAGCAGCAATATCCCGCCGAATATGCCGCGTGGCTCGATTCCCTGGGCGATGCTCGCGAGAGACTCCGCGCCAACTCCAATCCGAAAGAAAACTTCGAAGAAAATAAAGCCATTCTTCATCGCCTCGCGAGCGCGGAGATGTTTTCTCGCTTCGTTCGTTCGCAGGCCGGTCATTCCGCCCCGGCGAAATCTGGCCATCGTACTCCTGGCACGGTCTATTTGGTCGGCGCCGGCCCCGGCGACCCAGAACTACTCACCGTAAAAGCCACTCGCCTGCTAGCCTCTGCCGACATCGTTCTGCACGACTCCCTCGTCAGCGCCGAAATTTTAGCCCTGATCCCGCCGCGCGCCGAAATCATCGACGTCGGCAAACGCGCGGGCCGCAAACTGCTTACCCAAGACGAAATCAATTCGCTGCTGATCTCCTACGCAGAAAGCAGAACCACGGTTGTCCGCCTCAAAGGCGGCGATCCATCTATGTTCGGTCGCGCCGGCGAAGAATTGGAAGCCTTGCGCCGCGCAAACATTCCTCACGAGGTTGTTCCCGGCATTAGCGCTGCACTGGGAGCCGCCGCAGCCGCCGGAATCTCCCTCACCGATCGCCGCGTAGCGTCACAAGTGCTCTTCAGCACCTTTTCGCGAAGCCCCGAGCACGGCGAGCTCAAATGGAGCGCCCTCACAGCCGATACCACCCTGGTGCTTTACATGCCCGGCTCGGATTACGCCGAAGTCGCCGAACGCCTGAGGAACAGCGGCCTGCGTGCCGATTTGCCTTGCGTCATCGTTTCGCGCGCCACACACGCCCAGCAGCAAGTGCGCTGGTCCACCGTCGGCAGCCTCGCAGCGGAAGAAAAACTACCCGCGCCCGCACTTTTTATTGTCGGCCGCGTCGCATCGCAGCAAATCTCGGAACTCAGCAAATCTTTCTGGACTTCGCACGAGTTAGGGATACCTCGGCAAGCGGAATCCATCGCCTAGAAAAATATTGGAGAAGAAAAAATGACCACGACTGACGCTACGCTCGACAAAACATCAGAAAAACCACCGGCCAAGAAAATTTCATGGGACACCTGGGCGGTCCTGGCTGCTTTCATAGCCGCACTCTTAATCCGCTTCGGCGTTGTGAAACACATTCCCTGGTGACCTCGATAAGCATGCAGCCGAGGCAGGAAAAACGATTCGCATTTGAAGGAGCGCATTGATGTCAGAGACTTTCGCAATTCCGCAGATCAAACAGGTCCAGGTAAAGCCGGCGCAGCCCAACCTGCAATTCTTTCGCGTCATTCCCGGCATTCTCTTGCTGGCTGCCATTGGCTACGCCGGAAAGTTGCTCGAGCAAAACGTCGGCAAATACGCCAAATCCCAGCACTGGATTTTCCCAAACATTGAATACGTTTTGTGGGCCATTCTGCTGGGCTTGGCAATTTCTAATACCGTTGGTGTCCCCGCGATTTTCCGCGCCGGGGTGGCCACCTATGAATTCTGGCTGAAAGTTGGCATCGTCTTGCTCGGCGCGCGCTTTCTACTCGGAGATGTGTTGAAACTCGGTGGCGTCAGCCTCGCGCTCGTGGCCATCGAAATAACCGGCGCCATCGCCTTCATGACCTTGCTTGGCCGCCTGTTTCATCTCAAGCCTAAACTCACCACGCTGCTAGCAGTGGGCTCAGCAGTCTGCGGGGTAAGCGCCATCATCGCCACCCAAGGCGCCATCGACGCCGACGAAGAAGATTCTTCCTTCGCCATTGCCGCCATTCTCGCCCTTGGTGCCCTCGCACTCTTCACTTTCCCGCTGATCGGCCACGCATTGCATCTCAGCGATCACGCCTACGGCCTCTGGGCTGGCCTCGCTGTAGACAACACCGCTGAAGCTTCCGCCGCAGGCGCGCTCTACTCCGACGCCGCCGGCAAGCTTGCCGTGCTCGCCAAGACCACACGCAACGCCATGATCGGCTTCGTCGTTCTGGCCTACGCGATTTACTGGGCCGGTCAAGGTCAGGCCAAAACCGTAAAAAACAAGGCCGCCTTCCTCTGGCAGAAATTTCCCAAATTTGTTTTAGGCTTTCTTCTGATCTCCGTCCTCGCGACTTATCACTTCTTCTCCAAAGATCAAGTCACCGCCCTCGCTAATCTTTCCCGCTGGTCGTTCCTGCTCACCTTCGCAGGCGTCGGCCTGCGCACCAATTTCCGTGAGATGCGCAAACAAGGCCTCCGCCCCTTCGCCGTAGGCGCCATCGGCGAAGTAGTCATCGCCGTTTTCACTTTGGGCTTAGTGATAGGCGCGCAAAAAATCTGGGGTTGGTAAATGAAGGCAAAACATCTCGAAGTGAACGACTGTAACCGAATTCTAAAAATCTAATGGTGAACGCAGGGCGCCCCACCCTCGATTTCCAGGGCGGGGCCGACGTATGTCCTAAATTGCTGCCAACTAGACAGTTTCAAACGCCTCTACAGTCCAAGCACCGTCACTAATTCCTTCACCGAAGCCGACGATTTCTGCAGCATCGCATTTTCTTCCGCGCTCAGCTTGATCTGAATAATTTCCTCGACGCCCTTGGCCCCGAGCTTCACCGGCACGCCCACAAACAAACCTTTGATCCCGTACTCGCCTTCAAGATAAACCGCGCAAGGCAGTATTTTTTTCTTGTCCTTCAAAACCGCTTCCACCATTTCCGCGGCCGCCGCCGAAGGCGCATAATATGCCGACCCAGTCTTCAGCAAATTTACAATCTCCGCACCACCCTTGCGCGTACGCTCCACAATCGCGTCAATTCGTTCCTTGGGCAATAAATCCGGCAGCGGAATCCCAGCCACGGTCGAGTATCGAGGCAGAGGCACCATGTCATCGCCGTGTCCACCGAGCACAAAGGAATGCACATTCTCGACGCTCACTTTGCATTCCATCGCCACGAACGTACTCATGCGCGCTGAATCCAGCACGCCAGCCATGCCCATCACGCGATTTTTCGGGAATCCGCTTATTTTAAACGCGGCCTGCGCCATCGCGTCCAGCGGATTGGTGACCACGATAATGATGCAGTTCGGCGAATGCTTCACGATCTGTTCCACGACCGCCTTCACCACGTCATAGTTGGCTTTCAACAAATCATCGCGGCTCATCCCCGGCTTGCGCGGAAAGCCCGCAGTGATCACCACGATGTCACTGTTCGCCGTCCCGCTGTAGTCGCCAGTATTAGTGGAAATGCCGGTCGCATGCGCATCCGTTCGCGTGATCGGCCCGGACTCCATCATGTCCAAAGCTTTTCCCGCGGGCACGCCATCCAAAATGTCGGTGATGACCACGTCCGCCAGGTCGGCGTCCACAATTCTTTGCGCTGTCGTCGAGCCCACAAATCCGCTGCCTACCACGGTAACTTTTTTACGCATTCCTCAGTCTCCCCGAATTTCCACGACGTATTACGTGCAATGTTGTCTGCGAATTTACTTACAGTGTTGCGTGCGTACTGACCAACCTCGGCTGCAATATCACGTGCGCGATGAAACGGCCGCCGCCGCGCCCATGTTCTCGATAATCGCCGAAGCAAATGCCGCGGTGCCCACCTTGGTTGCTCCAGGCATCAACCGTTCCAAATCATAGGTCACGCGTTTCTGCTGGATCGCCCTGGCAATACCGCCTTCAATCAGCTTCGCCGCCTCGCCCCACCCCAGAAAATCAAACATCATCGCCCCCGACAGCATCACCGAGCTGGGATTGATCACATCTTTGTCCGCGTATTTCGGCGCTGTACCGTGCGTCGCTTCGAACACCCCGAATCCATCGCCAATATTCGACCCCGGCGCCATTCCCAGCCCGCCAACCTGCGCCGCGCACGCATCCGAAAGATAATCGCCATTCAGATTCGACGTCGCCAGCACGCTATACTCATCCGCGCGCAGCAGCACTTGCTGAAACACGGAATCCGCAATGCGATCGTTGACCAATAATTTTTTCTTCCACTGGCTTTTGCCATGCGTACCGTAAATCGTATCTATGGTGTGTCTCACTTCGGCATAAATAGTCTTCTTGAAATCATCGGTAGCTTGCTCCAATCCAGGTTCCACCAGCGCGGCATTCTCCTCGACGCGCAGTTGAGGATTCTTGTCGAGGTTGTCGATGATCCAGCTTTCGCGTTCCGTGATGGTCTGCGCACGAAATTCTTCGCGCGCCAGGTCATATCCCCAATCGCGAAACGCGCCTTCCGTAAATTTCTGAATATTGCCTTTGTGCACCAGTGTCACGCTGGGCCGTTTGTTCAACAAAGCAAATTTGATCGCGCGCCGCACCAGCCGTTTCGTGCCGAAAGGCGAGATGGGCTTTATCCCGACCCCCGAATCCCAGCGAATCTGCTTTTTCCCATCTTTCAACATCTCATGGTTCAAAAATTCCAGTAGCTTCTTCGCGTCCGCCGAGCCGGACTTCCATTCAATCCCGATGTACACGTCTTCCGTGTTTTCCCGAAATATGACAATGTCCATTTTTTCCGGCTGCCGAACAGGGGAGGGAACTCCCGCGTAGTAACGCACCGGCCGCTCGCAAGAATATAGATCCAAAATCTGCCGCAACGCCACATTCAACGAACGAATCCCGCCGCCCACCGGCGTAGTCAACGGTCCTTTGATGGCCACGCGAAAATCACGAATGGCTTCCACCGTGTCGTTCGGCAGCCACTCTTTAAAAGTGTTGAACGCTTTTTCTCCCGCGAACACTTCGAACCACGCCACACGCCGCTTCCCGCCATAGGCTCGCTCCACGGCCGCATCAAAAACGCGACGAGAAGCCTTCCATATATCCCGTCCCGTGCCATCGCCCTCGATAAAGGGAATCACCGGCACGTCCGGCACTTGCAACTCGCCCCCGGCATATCCAATAGCTTGACCGCCCGCAGGAACCGCTTGCCCGTTGTACGAACTCTTCATGAACCCAGATCCTCCGAGGATTGCCGCTTCATGTATTCCGCAACCATGCGTGATTGTGCGGCACTGTAGGACTAAAAAACATATCACAACCAATGCCATTCGCGCTCAAACATGAACCTTAAAAAAAGTTAAGGGACAGCATGAAAATTCGCTGCCCCTCATGAAAACATCTGAATAAATTATTCGACTGATCGCTTCTAGAACATGTTCCACAAAAACTGGTTATACACTTCGTGGTGATACTGCACTTCCGGCACCTTAACGAACGTTCCCAATTGCCGCGAACAACGATCCGCCGCAGCCTCCTTCAAATCCACATATCTTCCTTTGACATCCTCGCCCAATAACTTCGTGGCCCAATCCGATTTCCGGAAATGGTCAATCGCGGTATAAATATTGTCCGGCAAATACCGCTCCGCTTGCCGCAGGTTCTTGATCTTCGCGGTGTCGCCGTCCAAGCCCGTTCTGAAAATCGAATACATCACCAGGTAAGGATTTGCGTCCGGCGCTACCGAACGAACTTCCACGCGTGAACTCTTCTCATTCCCAATCGGAATTCGAATCATCGATCCGCGATCCACCGGTGAAGCCTTGATCTGGTTCGGCGCTTCAAAATGCGGATCCAAACGCCGGTAGGCGTTCACGCTGGCATTCAGCAGCAAACAAATATCGTTGCCATGGGTCAGAATGCGATCCACGAACGCCCATCCAAACTTGCTAAGTTTTTCCTCGCCCTTCGGATCCCAGAATAAATTCTTCGTCCCCTTACTGATGGAAACGTTGGTGTGCATGCCGTTTCCATTCACGCCCACCACCGGTTTGGGCAAAAAGCTGGCCGTCATCCCCATGCCGGTAGCCACCTGCCGGCAAATCAATTTGTAGAGTTGAATCTGGTCCGCGGCTGCCACTACTTCGCCGTAGCCATAATTAATTTCAAACTGTGAAGGCGCAACTTCCGGGTGATCTTTCTCGTTCTGAAATCCCATGGCGCGTTGCACTTCCGCCGTCGTATCGATAAAAGTCCGCAGCGGATCGCCCGGCAGCGAATGATAATACCCGCCGGTGTTCACATACTCGAATTTACTGGTTTCGTGATACCGCGCCTCCGCATCCGCGCCATTGAATAAAAATCCTTCAATTTCGTTCGCCGCGTTCAGCGTGTAGCCATCTGTTTTATTTAACTCATTGGCATAACCCTTCAGCACCCCACGAATATCCGCGCTGTACGGCGAGCCGTCCTTATCAATCACCTCACCGAATACCAGCACCTTGCCCGCCCCAAAAATATCCGACGGCCCCCAGTAAAACGCCCCCCAATCCATTGCCAATCGCAAATCGCTTTCGCGTTGCGCCGTAAATCCGCGAATCGACGAACCGTCAAACGTCAGGTTGTCCCAGCTCTTGATCAAAAATTTCTTGTCGTAGTCCAGCATGTGCAGCCGGCCTTCCAGGTCGCTGAACAGCACCGTAACCGCCTTGATTCGCTTCTCATCGGTCAGATACTTGATGCGCTCTTCCTGGATTTTGTGCGGCGCCACGCGCGCCTTGCGTTGCTCTTTAGCTTTCAGATTCATTTCCTCGAGTTCGTCATAGGAATGAGTCAGAAAATTG
>Ga0209006_10004729_pt1 | contig 12332 bp, 2 predicted proteins | sample JacPin_JW_Ref_O2_FD_188567 | JGI IMG/M metagenome (GOLD analysis project Ga0209006, IMG submission 188567) | Forest soil microbial communities from Algoma, Ontario, Canada - Jack Pine, Ontario site 1_JW_Ref_O2 (SPAdes) (version 2) | ecosystem: Environmental > Terrestrial > Soil > Boreal...
CCAACCCATCGTTTGCTCCTGGCTACGTTGGTTAGGCCGACTCTCCTTTAATACTCTTCGGAGGAAGCTGTGTCTAAAGCAACGTGGCGAACCCTTGCAATCTCACTGTGTCTATTTCTTGGCGGAGCGCTTTCCAGTGCCACCTTCGCGCAAGGGCAACCGCCGCAAGGACGCCCCGCGCCTGGAAGTCAAACTCCCTCGCTTCCCTCTCAGGTATCCGAAACTCGCATGGGCTTGTGGCGTGGACGCCCGGTCACCTACCAGGTGATCAACGGTCGGAATATATATCAAGGCGACATCATTCTGGAAAATGTACAGCCCATGCCGACAGTCGGCGGCGCGCACCCCGCCTCCGTAGGATTGGCTGACGCGGGTTTCCTGTGGGATAAGGTAAACGGCGTCGCTCAGATTCCGTATGAGATCGACACAAACTCGTCGGACGTAGCCAACATTCAATCCGCGATCAGTATTTACAATTCCACTTTCGCCGGCGTCATCCAGTTTGTGCCCCATACTACGCAAGCGAATTGGGTCGACCTCAATCTAAACGGCTTCGCCAATGGCTCGTGCGAAGCGGAAGAAGGTGATGCACACAACGGCGAGCAGATGGTGAACGGAGCAACGAATTGCACCGTCCCCACGATTCTCCACGAATTTGGACACGTAACCGGCGTCTGGCACGAGCAGTCACGCGACGACGCGTCACAATACGTGACAGTCAATGAAAGCAACGTTATCAAAGGTTCGATTGGCGACTTCGAGCCGAGTGATGAAAATGACCAGCAGAACCTCACCTTATACGACTTCGCCTCGGTGATGGAGTATCCGCCCTTCTCATTCGCTCGCAACGCGGGACCAGCTCTCGATTCGGTTCCTCCCGGCATGCCGCTCTCGAACTTGGTCGGTTATTCGGTGGCTGACGTGGAAGGCATCATGCGCTTGTACGGCGTGGCTCCCACCGAAGTGACCGTCACTTCGAACCCACTAGGACTGCAGGTAAGCGTAGATGGCTCGCTCATCACCACTCCGATGACGTTTAGTTGGAGCCTGAATTCCACGCACACCCTCAGTGTCGCCACAGGTGTGCAAACGGTGAACGGAGTAATCGTCGACAGCAATCCGAACGATGCGCAAGAGCCGACAACTTTTTACTATACCTATGGCCGCTGGAACGATAACGGAGCACAGAGCCACTCGATCACTGTGACGCCTGGAAACGGAGATGTCGGTTTCCCCGCAAGCGCGCCAGCAGTAGCCACCTACACCGCAAATTTCATCCAGCTTGTTCCCTTCACATTTACTGTATCGACGTTTTCGAGCGGCACCGGCACTGTGAGTCTGACAGGGACGCCCTCACCGCAGAACTTAATGGTTAACGGTGTCAACGGCACGTACGTTGTTGCCCGGCAACTGGCAACTCTGACCGCAACGCCAGCCTCCGGATCCAACTTCTATGCATTCCTCAACGGTCCGTTTTTCCTGTCAGGCGGCACCGGGGCAAATCCCAAGCAGTTTTATGTACCGGACACTGGACTCACCATCGATCCATTCACCGAATTCACGAAGTCACCGATTTACACCGTCGATGTTTCGCCCGATATTTTCGATTCGAACCTCGGTGTGTTCGTGGACGGCGCCCCTTGGGATACGCCGAAGAATTTTTCCCCGGATGCAAACCTCGACGGTTCGGCGTGGAACCCGGCCACCACTCACAACCTGGCGATTTCCGCGACGCAGCAGCTTTTTAGCGTAAATACCAAATATGACTTTGTAAGTTGGAATACCGGAGCGACTCCAACTAATGCAAACGGTAACAGTGTTACGTTACCCGCTACGAGCTCCAGTTTTATCGCGACTCTCACTCCGTCGTTCGTTCCAGCGACAAACTTCGCTTTCGGCGGCCCATGCGGTGGCAATGGCGCGATTACACCAGCATCAACAGATAGCGGCTTCTATCCGTCGGGCACTCAATTAACCTTCACCGCAACGCCGTCGACGACTACTCCAGCAGGGCAATGGATATTCACTGGTTGGACGGGGGATGTCACGACTACAACGAATCCGCTTATGTTGACGCCCACCGACGAATCGCTGGTCAATGCAAATTTCAATACCGCGGCCGCGTCGCTCACAATCACGAGCCTAAGCCCTTCGTCGGTTGTTGCTGGCAGCGGACCACTCGTCCTTACGATAAATGGGACAGGCTTCACCCCTCAGGGCGGGAATCCGAATGAGATTGTTGGGTTCAATTTCACGCAGGGAGGTCCAACCTTCCCGGTTACTTTCGTAAGTTCAACGGAACTTCAGGTGACTGTGCCAGCCACAGCTATTGCGACTCCCGGTACATTCCTGCTCTATATCGAGAATTTCCCTTCTTCGGATGGCTGCGCAGTTTTTGCTCACCAAGCTTTCTTCGTATCGCAAGGGCCAGGAAGCGGAGCAACCACCGTCACAGCAACGCCCACATCGCTAACTTTCTCCTCAACCGTAGTGGACCAAACCAGCGCCAGCCAACCGATCACCGTAAAAAACACGGGCACCCCTGCCACAACAATCGCGGTCACAGCCAGCACCAATTTCGGCCAGACCAATAGCTGTCCGGTTGCTCCGTCTACACTCGCAGGCGGCGCCACATGCACGATTAACGCGATGTTCGCTCCCACCACAGCCGGAAACCTAACGGGAAATATCGCCGTAACCGATAGCGCATCGAACTCGCCCCAAATCGTCACTCTCTCGGGAACCGCGACACCAGCCGTCACGACAGTAACCGCAACGCCGAGCAGCATCGCCTTTGGCAGCCAAGCTTTCGGAACCACAACCACCAGCCCCACTACGATCACCGTGGCGAATACCGGCGCAGCAAGCACCTCCATCTCGATTGCGGCGAGCACGAACTATAGCCAGATAAACAATTGCGGCACCCTCTTGCAGATCGGAACGAGCTGCACCATCACCGTGTCGTTCACTCCCACCGCAAACGGATCACTCCCCGGCACAATCTCGATCACCGACAGCGCCACAAACTCGCCGCAGACGGTAACGCTTTCCGGCACCGGCACGGGCGCACCCACCGTTACCGTGACCGCAACGCCCACAACCTTGACGTTTGCCTCGCAGCTACTGGGAACCTCCAGCACCAGCCAGACCGTCACGGTGAAAAACACCAGCACGCTGTCTACGACGCTTTCCGTGGGAGCCGCCACCGGAGACTACGCAGAAAGCGGTAATACCTGCGGCGGCTCGCTAGGCGCTGGCGTGAGTTGCACGTTCAACGTGACCTTCACTCCGACTGCCACCGGCACACGCACCGGCTCAATCTCGATCACCGATCAAGCAACGAACTCGCCGCAATCCGTGAGTCTCACCGGCACAGGATTCTCCGTCATAGTCGCGCCCACGCCGACGAGCTTGACGTTTACATCGCAGACTGTGGGCACTACCAGCGCCAGCCAACCCGTCACCGTGAAAAATACCGGCACCGGAACCACCACTCTCTCCATCGGCGCTGCCACCGGAGATTTTTCGCAAACCAACGCTTGCCCTAGCTCGCTGACAGCGGGAGCAAGTTGCACGGTTAACGTGACGTTCACTCCAACCGCAACAGGCACTCGCACCGGCTCGTTCGCCATCACCGATCAAGCCTCGAACTCGCCACAAAGCGTAACGCTGACTGGAACTGGCGCTGCTGCCGCCATCACCGTTACGGCAACGCCGACGTCATTGACATTCGCTGCGACCGCCGTCGGCAGCACAAGCGCGAGCCAACCCATTACCGTGAAGAACACCGGCACCGGGAACACAACCGTTTCTATCTCAGCCAGTACGAATTTTGGCCAGACCAACAATTGTCCGGTTTCTCCTGCGACATTGAACGCCGGACTGAGCTGCACGGTTAACGCAACCTTCGTTCCCACCGCGACGGGATCGCTCTCCGGAACTATCTCGGTCACCGACTCTGCTTCGAACTCGCCGCAGACGGTAAGTCTCTCCGGAACCGGTCTAACCACCATGACGGTGACGCCGTCCACTCTCACATTTGGCAATCAAAACGTTGGAACCACCAGCGCCAGCCAACCGATCACCGTGAAGAACACTGGAACCGCATCCACGTCGATCACCGTCGCCCCGAGCACGAATTACAGCCAAACGAATACCTGCGGCGCCTCGTTGGGCGGCGGCGTCACTTGCACGATCAACGTCTCGTTCGCCCCCACAACCAGCGGTAGCCTCCCCGGCACCATCACAATCACCGACAGCGCAGCCACCTCACCACAGACCGTGACTTTGTCCGGCACAGGAACCACCGTCATCGTGACGCCTTCACCGACAAGCTTGACGTTCCCATCGCAGACAGTCGGGACGACCAGCGGCAGCATGTCCTTCACGGTCACCAACACGGGCACAGGGTCGACACCGCTTACGATCGGGGCAGCCACGGGAGATTTTGCGCAGACCAACAATTGCACGGGCTCACTCGCTGCCACCAACGGAAGCTGCACTGTAAACGTGACGTTCACTCCGACTGTTACAGGCACTCGCACCGGCTCGATCTCAATTACCGACCAAGCCGCGAACTCGCCTCAGACCGTGAGCCTCAGTGGCACGGGCGGGACTGGCTCCGTCACCATTACGATCTCTCCAGCTAGCGAAACATTTGCCGCACAAGCGCTGAACACGACCAGCGCGATCAAGGCCGTCACAGTGAAAAACACGGGTACGGCAAGCACCACGATTTCTGTCGGGGCGGCAATCGGAGATTTTGCTGAGACCAACACCTGCAATGCCGGTGGCCCTGGCACTGGCATGCTGGCAGCCGGCAAGACTTGCACGATTAACGTGACGTTCACTCCGGCTACAACAGGCACTCTCACAGGCTCAATCGCAATCACCGATCAAGCCTCGAACTCGCCGCAATCCGTGAGTCTGACCGGCACGGGAGTAGTTCAAGCTACGGTCTCTCCGACCACACTTGCTTTCGGCAATGAAGCTGTCGGAGGCACGAGCACGGCAAAAATCGTTACGCTGACGAACAATCTGAGCACCACGCTGTCTGGAATCAGCTTCTCCGCAGGCACGAATTATTCAGCCGTGCCGGGTACCACTACCCCATGCGGCGCAACCTTGGCATCAAAAGCGCACTGCACGATCTCGGTGACGTTTTCTCCCACCACCACGGGAAGCCTGCCTGGCACGCTCACCGTGACGGACAGCGCAAACAACAGTCCGCAGACGGTGACGCTATCAGGCACCGGAACCGCTCCCGTCGTAATCACAGTCACTCCGGCGAGCGAAACATTCGCTGCGCAGGCGGTCGGAACCACCAGTGCGGGCAAGGTGATCAATGTAAAGAATACCGGGGGCCAATCTACGAGCATTGCAACTGCACTCAGCGGCGACTTTAGTGCGCCGTCCAACACCTGCAACGGCACCCTCGGTGCGGGTGCGACCTGCTCCATTACTGCGGTCTTCACGCCTTCAACCACAGGCAGCATCTCGGGAGTAATCACGATCACCGATGCGGGCTTGAACTCGCCGCAAATCGTGACGCTGACCGGGACCGCGGTCGCTCCCGTTACGTTCTCGCCGGTAAGCTTGGCTTTCGGCAGTCAAGCAGTCAACATGCCCAGCAGCCCCGCGAAAACCGTAACAATTAAGAACAACAACTCGACCGGATCGCTGACATTGACTCTCGTTACCAGCGCCAACTACTCAACAACAGGGTGCACTTCACCCCTGTCTGCCGGCGCGACATGCACAATGTCTGTGACCTTTGATCCCACCGCCGACGGCAGCATTGACGGCGCAGTCACCGTGACTTACACCGGCACTTACAGCCCTGTAGAAGTCAAACTCACCGGCACCGGAACGGGCGGCGGTACTTCGCCACTGAAGTTCACGCCCGCCACGTTGGCATTTACCAGCCAGGCCACCGGAACAACTAGCGCGGGAAAAACGCTCACGGTGCAGAACATCAGCGGAAGCACCGTGACTCTCTCTTCGATCGCAACCAGCGGAAATTTCACAGCCGTGGGCGGCACTACCAATCCGTGCAGCAACACTTCAACGCTGATTGCCGGCGCGAGTTGCACGCTCAGCGTTACGTTTTCGCCGTCTATCGCTGGAGCCATTCAAGGCGCGCTGGTAATTTCAGACAACGCCACGCCCGTGAATCAACAGGTAGTGAATCTTACCGGGACAGCCGTCTTGCCCCTCACCATCGCACCCGCAAGCCTAACCTTCGCGTCGCAAACCGTTGGCGTCCAGAGCGCTGCGCAGACGTTAACGCTGACGAACAACTCGAGCTCCGCGTTCAACTTGACGAGCTTCGCAGGTACCTCCGATTTTTCAGTGGTATCTGGCGGGACAATGCCGTGCGGAGGGAGCCTCTCCGCGGGCGCCAAATGCACGCTAAGCGTAACGTTCACTCCCGGCAGGACCGGAAGCATCCCGGGCGAAGCCACAATCACAGATAACGCCAGCACCAACCCGCAAGTGGTGAAACTAACCGGCACGGGCAGTTAGCGGCAATCGCTTCATTAAGCGACGCGCGTCTCGCGATCCAGTACTACTAGTTTATTCGCGAACTTTTTTCGTTTCGCATACGAGCATTCACTCTTGACTTGGACCTACTCCGTGAGTACTCTGCGTCCAAGTTTCCTGAGAAGTCAGGCCGTCCTGATCTAGTCCAAGCAAGGATTCAGGCCTCCGATTCGAGAACGGTAAACCGAAGAACTTTGCCCGGCACATTTTGTTCTGGCGTCGGCCAAACGGACCGTCCGTAACAAAAGTCCTCCAATAAAGTCGCGCGCTCGGCTGCATTGTGCCTGTCGGGCCCGAGCTCTGATTCAAGACGAAGTAAGAAGATCGCCCATGGCGAGTCTGCAAACGTGAATTCCCTTGCAGAAAGGTGAGTATGCAAACAAGTCTCCGGTATTCCCGATCTCCGCGTTTTTTATTTGTCCTGGTCATCGCATTTTTAATTCCCGGAAGCATTTTCGCGCAGTCGCCGCAGACGATTACGTTCACCACGAATGCTCCCACTAGTGCAGCTTACGGAAGCAGCTTCACCGTGGCGGCCACGGCCAGTTCCGGTCTACCAGTGGTGTTCACAAGCTCGGGAGCCTGCTCGAATTCCGGCGCGACCTACACCATGGCGAGCAGCACAGGAGCTTGCACGGTGATTGCGGACCAGCCAGGCGACGGGCAAAACTTTCTCGCAGCGCCGACCGTTACACAATCAACCAACGCGTCTCTCGCCGGCAGTTACGCTGTGCTCGCTTCTCTCGCCAGCGTTCTTTATCCCACCCAATCCACCACGCTCACAGCCACCGTTTCAGGTACGGTGGGTGGCGTCGCGCCGTCCGGTACTGTCAACTTTATGCTGGGGGCTAATACGCTGGGAACCGGAGCCTTGACGCCAGGTCCAAACAACTCGACGTCATCTGTAACGCTGCTCGCGTCGCAACTCGCATCCGGTGCTAACACCTTGTTCGCGGTGTATTCAGGCGATCAAAATTACATTGGTTCGACTTCGCCAAATATTTCGGTGACGCTGAACCCGGGAAGTTTTCCGCCTACTGCCGTAGGCACCGCAGCCACTCCGCAGCTCGTAACCTTTCAATTCAGCAACCCGGTAACGCTGTCGGCGATCAACATTCTCACCGCCGGCGCTTTGGGCCTTGATTACACCGATGGCGGAAGCAGCACCTGCGCTGTGAATACGCCGTACGCCGGAGGAAGCAGCTGCACTGTAAACGTTGCGTTCACGCCGTCTGCTCCAGGCATGCGCGCCGGGGCCGTCACGCTATTTGCCCAGAACAGTACCTTGCCGCTGCAGACTTCCTACCTGAGCGGCATCGGCCAGTCCGCCTCGGTTTCGATCGACCCTGGTACGCAAACCACAGTGGGCACGATTAGCGCTGGCGCACCATTTGGCTCGGCAGTGGACGGGTCCGGAAACGTTTATGTGGCGGATCACGCCGGTGGCCAAGTGCTCGAATTCAAACTCGCGGCAGGCCTCTTCACGCAGAGCACAGTATTAACCGGTCTGAATGGTCCCACCTTCGTGGCGCTGGATGGAGCCGGCAATCTATACGTCGCCGACACGCAGAACAACCGAGTCGTGCTGGTGCCGAACGAGAACGGCGCCTCGAACAGCGGATTGAACGGCGCAGACGCGTCCATCATGAATATCGCCGGACTGGGAACTCCTCAAGGGATCGCAGTGGATGGCAGCGGGAATCTTTACGTCGCCGACAGCGCCAACGGCGTCGTAATCGAAGTGCCCTCCGGCGGCGGAACGCCGGTAACCATCGCTCAGGGTTTGGTGACTCCGCAAGGAGTAGCCGTCGATGCTAGCGGAAACGTGTACGTCGTAGCCAGCGGCACAGTGACCGAATACCCGTTTGGCCGCGGAACGTCAATTTCGCTCGGCGGCGGATACAGCAACCCGAGCGGCTTGGCAGTCGATGCGGCCGGCAACGTCTATGTGGCCGATACAGGAAACGCCAGAATCGTGGAAGTCTCGGGCGGTGGCGCTTCTCAATCCACCGTTGCTATAGCAAGTCTCACGGCACCCCAAAGCGTGTCGCTGGATTCGGCTGACAATCTCTACGTCACCGATGGCAGCAATATCTTCGAAGTGAATCGCACGCAAGCCGCACCGCTCTCGTTCCCCGCGACGAGCGTCGGATCTACCAGCCCAGCTCAGACCGTCACGCTTTCCAACAACGGAAATCAGCCCCTGGCGATCTCGAACATTGCCATTACCGCAAACTTCCTACAAGAACCTTCAGGTGGAGTGGACTGCAGCTCCAGCCCGAATGTGCCGCCCGGAAATCAGTGTTTAACCGCGATTGCATTTGCGCCCGCGATCGGCGGCACCTTGCCCGGCACACTCACATTCACCGATAACGCGCTGAACAATCCATCAAGCACGCAGTCAGTGCAAGTATCTGGTGGCGCGGTGCAAGTGCCGCAGACAATTACGTTCACCACAAATGCGCCAGCAAGCGCTGGGAAAACCAGTAGCTTCACGGTAGCGGCCACGGCCAGCTCGGGCTTGCAGGTAGTCTTCACCAGCGCCGGGGTCTGCACCAACGACGGCCCCACCTACACCATGACCAGCAGCACGGGCACCTGCACGGTGATTGCAAATCAGCCCGGCAACAACGAATTTTTGCCCGCGCCCCAAGTCACTCAGTCCACCGCCGCTGCCAATCTGCTCACTCAAACCATTACATTCACCACCAAGGCTCCGACGAATGCTGCGTTCAACAGCAGTTTCACGGTCGCAGCGAGTGCCACTTCAGGCTTACCCGTCGTTTTCACGAGTTCTGGCCCGTGCACGAATTCCGGCGCGACGTACACCATGACCGCTGGCACCGGATCGTGCAGCGTGATCGCTAGCCAGCCGGGCAACCCCAACTATAAAGCGGCTCCCCAAGTTACGGAGGCCACGCCGGCGATAAAAGCGGCACCGGCGACAACGTTCACCGGTGCTCCACCAACGGCGCCATATCAATCCACTTTCGCGGTAAACGCGGCCACAAACGCCAGCACCACGGCAGTCATCACCGCAAGTGGCCCCTGTTCGGTCAGTGGAACCACTGTCACCATGACCTCAGGCACCGGAGCGTGCACCATCAAGGCGAACTGGGCGGCCGATAGCGAGTATCTTGCTGCCTCCATGGTACAAACTACGACCGCGCAGAAGCTAACTACCACCTTAATTTGGGCGACCCCAGCGGCAATTGTCCACGGGACAAAATTGAGCCCCACTCAGCTCGACGCGACGGCCACGACCGGTAGCGCGCCCGTGACCGGCACATTCGTTTACACTCCCGCAGCCGGCAATATTCCAAACGTCGGCAGCCTGACGATCTCCGTTACTTTCACTCCGACGAACACCGCGAACTATACGAGCTCGGCCGGCTCAGTCACATTAGTGGTCAATCAGACCCCTACCACCAGCAAGATCACCAGCGCCACGCCAAGCGCGCCGACCATCGGACAATCCGTGCAGGTGAATTTCAGCGTCACTGCCAACTACGGCAAGCCAACTCAGAGTGTCACAGTAAACAGCAGCACCGGCGAAACCTGCAGCGCGAATCTCTCTAGCGGGACGGGAAACTGCAGTCTGACCTTTGCCACTTTAGGAGCACGGACACTCACTGCGACGTACAGCGGCGACGGCAACGATTTGGGCAGCACGTCCGCCGGATTCTCCGTTACGATCTCTCCTAGTTCCGCTGATTTCACTCTTACTCTCACTCCCTCCACCGTTTCAGTTACGCCCGGAAGCAATTCGCAGTCAGTAACCTTGTATGTAAACAGTCTGAAAAGTTTTAAAGGGACCGTGGCCTTATCGGTGAGCGGCCTTCCGCTCGGTGTGACGTACTCTTCGCCTACGCCCCTGAATATCGCGGCAGGAAGCCTCCAGGCGGATTCTTTCTTCACGTTAAACGCGTCGTCCACTGCCACACCCGGCACCTATCCAGTCACCTTGCAGGGTGTGAATGGTTCGCTGATTCATTCGGCCATTCTGACTTTGAATGTAGTAGCTTCCCCCGATTTCAACCTCCTGGTTTCCCCGTCCGGCCTTTCCGTTTCGCCTGGAGGATCGAGCACTCCGCTAACTTTATCTGTTTCTCCAGTTAACGGATTCTCCGGGCCTGTAAACGTTAGCGTTGCAGGATTGCCGAATGGCGTGACGACAAGTCCGTCCGACCCCTTCTCCGTTAATGCCGGTGGAAATCAACAGGCTATGATTAGCGTTCCCGGTAATGTTGCAAACGGCAGTTATCCCATCGTCTTGACTGGAACCAATGGAACCTTGACTCACAGCGCAAACCTAATGCTTACGGTAGCGCCTGTTACGTTTTCACAAAAATTTCAACACGTAATCGTGATCTTTCAGGAAAACCGGACCCCTGACAATCTCTTCCATGGCTTGCCGAATGCCGACATCGCCAATACCGGAAACAATTCTCTAGGCCAAACGATTACCTTTTCGTCGGTCCCGCTGGCCAGCAATTACGAACTCGATCATTCCCACACAGCCTTCATGGAAATGTACGACGGCGGGAAAATGGATGGAGCCGATAAGGTCAAAATCACCTGTAATCAAGGCGCGACCAACTGCCCGCCGCCCAATCCGCAGTTCATGTACGTAGATCCGGATGACGTGCAGCCCTACTTCCAACTTGCCGAGACGTTTACTTTCGGCGACCGTATGTTCCAGACAAACCAAGGTCCCAGCCTCCCGGCTCATCAATTCATCATTTCCGGGACCTCAGCGCCTGCTGCTACCAGCAATTTGTTCGCCTCGGAGAATCCATCCTCCAACGGCTCTCAGGGATGCGATTCTCCTCCCAGTGCGTTTGTAATGTTGATCGATCCACTAGGCAGAGAGAACCAAACAACATTTCCGTGCTTTGAGCACGTGACGCTCATGGATGAGCTCGATGCGCAAAACCTTTCCTGGCGCTATTACACATATGGCGCCGGGTCCATATGGACCGGGCCCAACGCGATCGGGCACCTTCGCTTCGGCACGGACTGGGCGAACGTGATCATCCCCCAGACGAAAGTACTGAGCGACATCGCGGGTAACAAACTAGCGCAGGTATCTTGGGTCATACCGGACGGCGCGGACTCCGATCATGCCTCAGGCAATCAGGGCACCGGCCCTTCATGGGTGGCTTCGATCGTCAACGCGGTTGGTAACAGCCAGTATTGGGGCAATACTGCCATCATCATTACCTGGGACGATTGGGGCGGATGGTATGACCACGTGGCGCCGCAGATCTACAATTCCTACGAGTACGGTTTCCGTGTGCCGCTAATCATTGTCTCGCCATACTCGCGCCAGGGCTATGTCTCCCATGTAACGCATGACTTCGGCAGCATCCTGAAGTTCACTGAAGAAGTTTTCAATCTGCCATCGCTGGGGTACGCCGACGCGCTCGCGGATGATTTATCGGATTGTTTCGATTTGACCCAAACGCCCATCACTTTCCAGGTGGTTCCGGCCGAGAAACCTGCAGAATTCTTCATGAACACCACGCGAGCACCCACGCCTCCAGACGATGAGTAGTCGGCACCGGGCCCGCACGGCTAGCATCTCGATCGGAAGCCCATGCATTTCAACCAGCGTTCCAGGCTGATGGTTGCACTTCAGGGGCGGGACAAAAACTTCAGAGCCAAGCGAGTGGCAGGCGTAAAAACCACAATCGTAGGAAATTAGCTGGTGAGCCGGGCAGGACTCGAACCTGCAACCCGCTGATTAAGAGTCAGCTGCTCTACCATTGAGCTACCGGCCCAGCAAA
>Ga0209006_10004730_pt1 | contig 12330 bp, 11 predicted proteins | sample JacPin_JW_Ref_O2_FD_188567 | JGI IMG/M metagenome (GOLD analysis project Ga0209006, IMG submission 188567) | Forest soil microbial communities from Algoma, Ontario, Canada - Jack Pine, Ontario site 1_JW_Ref_O2 (SPAdes) (version 2) | ecosystem: Environmental > Terrestrial > Soil > Boreal...
CGTTCCCGCCTGAAGCGCGGCTTGCGTTGCGGTGACGAACTGGCGCGGGTCGGCGCCAGCGATGACGCCGCCAGCGAGGCTCCATTGGCACGATTGTCCGGCTGAGGCGTCGGGATCAAACACGCGGACGATCCATCCGGGCGCACGCACATAGTCGCCCCATATTGCGCAGCCGCTGTGCAGCCTTTGGGCTGGATTCCAGCAAGTCTCCGTCGACCCCGTAAGAGTAGCCTCGGCTGGGCGTGCCGGCGAGCGTTCGCGGACAAGGAGACTGGCCCAACCGCGCCGGTCGAGTTCCGGTTCAGAGGCAGGCGGAAGCCTCCCCTCCTGGATTCTTAATTGTGCGACAAGCTGATAGGGCGTGGCGCTGTCGTCGCGCGGCCAGTCGATCGGCCATCGCTTTCGCAGATCGCCGACTTCGCCAAGCTTCGTCCGCCAGAAGCCCCCTCCGTTCATGAGCATTTCAAGTTGTTCGGGCGTCGGAGCCGCGCCCTTCTGCGCGGTGTAGAGGTCGCGCGCGACCCTCTGCGCCGCTATGTCCGAGGGATAGAGAAAATAGCGGAAATTCCGCTCGATTTCCCAGTCCAAAGCGAAGGCCCAATGCGGCGCAAACAAACCGACAATGAAAGCGGCTGAAAGAAATCGATGCGCAATCATGAGGCACTCCAGCTATGCCGAAGCCACGTGGCCCAAAATCTCACAATTAAGAGCGGGAGAGTAGACGCGCAAAGAAAGTCAAACTGTGCGTAGGATCACACAGCGCGCATCTTGGAGTAGATGATCCCCTGAGTTCCGAAGCGCCGCCTCCAAATCCAACAACCGGCAATCGACTTTCAGGGCCCCGCGAATGCTAGCGCGCAGGCGCGTGACGCTTACCTTGTGCATCCCGATCACGCAGCGTTTTCGAGCTGGGTCCAACCGTTTGTATCTTCGGTGACGGTTCTGGATTATTGGGTCGAGAAGACCCCAAACTGAGCCTCCGAAAGCCGGGCACCGATGGAGATTATCAGCCAGACGCTGCAAGCTCATCGGCTCCTGCCATAGCGGGCCGTCAGATCCCTATGAGTCTTGCTTTTCTTGAGTTTCCCCTCCGATTGGGTTCCGGCCTTTTCGCCTGCGCGCTTCTGACCGCCCTCGTTGGTCCCGCCCGGGCCGAGACAACCACGCGCCTCGACGCGATCGTGGCGAGCGGGACTCTTCGCGTCGGTCTGACCGAGGACTACCGGCCGTTCTCCTTCGCTGACGCTTCCGGCAAGGTCGAAGGCATCGATATGGACATGGCGATGAGCCTTGCGCAGTCGCTCGGCGTGAAGCTGGACATCGTCAAGACGAGTTGGTCGACCCTCAAATCCGATCTGGAGACAAACAGCTTCGACATCGCGATGGGTGGCATCACCATCACCCTCGATCGCCAGAAAATGGGATTGTTCTCCAACCCCGTTTTTTCGAGCGGCAAGACGCCGATCACGCATTGTGGGGACGAGCCGAAATATGAAACCCTTGCGACGATCGATCAGCCCGGTGTGCAGGTAATCGTTAATCCCGGAGGAACCAACGAGCGCTTCGACCGAGCTCATCTACAGAAAGCGACAATCCTCCAATGGAGCGACAACGCCACGATCTTCGACGCGCTGGTCGAGGGCAAAGCGGATCTGATGATCACGGACGCCGTAGAAACAAGAGTTCAGGCGAAACTGCATCCCGGCGTCCTATGCCCAGTCCATCCGGACGCGCCGTTCGACCATTCGGAACTTGCCTACTACTGGATGCCACGCGATCCGATCTTCGCAGCCTACGTCAACCAATGGCTTAACCTGCTCGACCTTTCGGGCGAGCGTCAGGCGATCCTCGCCCGATGGATGCCTTGATCCATTCCATAGCTTCCGCGGCCCGGCGGCGCCTGTCACTCTACTCGATGGCGACAACTTCAATTTCGCGACCATCCAGTTCCACGGCCTCACCGACCCGCTGTCCGATAAGCAGGCGGGCAAGCGGGGACACATACGCGATCGATCCGCCGCGGGGATCCGCCTCGTCTTCGCCGACGATCCGGAACGTCTGGCGGCGAGCATCGTCGCGCAGGATCGTGACCTGGGAGCCGAACGCGACTACGACCGTGTCACCCGGTTCAGGCTGCGGAACCGCGCTCGCGACGCGTTCCGCGAAGTAGCGTACATCCCGCGCGGCCAATTCCAGAGCGCGCCGGCGGTCGTTGGCGTCCGCAATCGCTTGAGCAGCCTTGAGCGCCTGTTGACTGTCGGCAAGGGCGTGCTGCAGCCCGCGGATGCCTGACTGGGTCACAAGTTGGGATGCAGGGAAATCGCCCGCGGAGGCAAGCTCACCTCCTGTGCGGCCTCCGCGCTTTCCTCCCGAACAAACGCAACGCTCATTGTCGGCCCTCTTTCAAAGGCGGCATATATGTCCCCTTGAAGACCTCTTGTCTCCTGTAACACGCTTCGCGTCCTCAGAGGGAAGCATTGCAGAACTGGCGGGCAGCAACTGCGGCCTGAACTCGAGTCGAGCCTTCGGACCTTCGTTTGGCCCGACCAGGTTCTCGTGACAACGCCGAGAAGGGTTCTGCGCTAGCGATATCTCTCCATCAGCCCGGCCAGGGCCGCCGCCACGAATTCCTTCAGCATCGCCCTTACCCGCGGGCGCTTCTCCAGCGGAAGCTCACACCCGAGTTGAAGCGCGCTCCAAACGCTCTCGATGATGACGAGCGCGAGGGCCTTCGCACCCTCCCGCGGCGCGCGCGGGAGGAGAGCGCCGATGGCGGGGGCGAGGATTTGAGCATTGCCCTCCGTGTCGGCGAGATCGAGGGCGCGCAGTTCCGGCGCCGCGCATCGCGCCCAATACGGCGGGCAAGGTCGGGCGGCTCCCCATGAAGTCTCCCGCGGCGTCGATGATGGCGACAAGCGCGTACTCCGCCTCTCCGGGGCCGGCTCCCTCCGCGCGCACGACGCCTTGCCCTAGGATCGCGCGCAATTCGTCGAGCATACGCTCGACCAGCATGCGGATGAGGGCGGGGGCGCTCGGAAAGTAGTGATAGACGGAGGCGATCGGCAGATTGGCCTGCCGACCGACCTCTCGCATCTTGAGGCCGTCGGCGCCGACCTCGCCCACGATCTCCTCGGCCGCGTCCAGCAGCGCTCGTTGGCGCGCCCGGCTGCGCTCCTGTTGCGGGTCGTCCGCGCAACGCTTGGCCGCTGGACATGAGGCCTTTGGTCAGGTGGTGCTCCGCGAGGTCCGCGCGTAAGCCCGTCACGGCGTGGGTGAAGTCGCCCATGTCCACGTAGATGAGCGCGCGCTGTTTTGCCTGCCCACCCGCATTTAGGGCTCCCCTCGCGAACGGGCAGAGCGGCGTGCAATCGGGACAGCGCACATCAGACGACGGCAAGTGCGGTCTTTTCGAGCGCGGCCCAATCGACATCGAGGCCCAGTCCAGGAGTCTCCGGCGCAGTGATAAAGCCGTCAATGATGGGCAGCTCGTTCTGCTTTCTGAGCCCCTTGATGTGCTCGGTCGAAAACACCAGTTGCTCGTAAAAGTCGTTGTTGGGAATCGCGGCGCCGAGATGCGCGTTGGCGACTCCCATGCCGTGCACCTCGGCCTTCATCCCATGCGCCTCGGCGAGGTGAGCGATCTTCAGCGCGCCGGTGAGACCGCCTTTGTAGAAGCTCGACGTTCGGACCATGTCGAGCGCCGCCATGTCGATCCAGGTTGCGGCGTTCCAGTGGACACCGTCTGAGGTTTCGGCCGCCAGAACGGGGATATCGAGGCTATCTGCCAACTTCCTGTAGGAAGTGAGATCGAACTCGCGCATCGGCTCCTCATACCAATAGAACCTGTACTCCTCGAGCACCCGACCGAATTTTAGAGAGGTCGTTAGGTCCCAACCGGCCGAGCCGTCGAACATCAGGGTCGCATCGTCGCCAGTCCACTTGCGAAGATTTCGGCAGAGTTTTGCGTCTTCCCTCCAGTCGCCCCAGGCGTGGAGCTTGAAGGCGACAAATCCCTCGTCGGCGCACTCCTTGATGTGTCGTTCGTATTCTCCCATTTTGTCCCAGGTTACGGTCGAGGCGTAAGCAGGGATTTTCGGATCGTTGCCTCCCAAGAGCTTGTAGGCGGGCAGGCCCGCCTTTTTCGATTTGAGGTCCCAGGCGAGGAGATCAATCAGGCCGAAATGAGCCATATTGGTCTCCTCGATTCGGTCGATCTCCCACATTTTGGTCCACAGGCGCTCGGTCAGCAGCACATCGTCGCCGATGAAGCTTTTCAACCGCCGCCCCGTCAAACTCGCGACCGCCTCTCCGTCTGCGATCCTGGTCGCGCCCGTGATCCCTTCGTCGGTGTCCACGCGGAGGATGGCCAGCTTCGGCCTCTGGTCGATCGGCGTGCCGTCTCCCGATCCCGGCAGACCCTTGCGCCAGCGGAACGGCACGGGCGGGTGCTCGCCCTCGACCAAATAGCATCGAATGTCGGTGATCCTCATCGAACTTGCCCCAAAACCGCTCTATGTGTATTGCATGCGATATGCGGTTAGCGTAACATGGCCGCGCTCGATACGCTAGCTCGATCGGCGGGCGCAAGGGCGACGGGTGTGAGGGAGGACTTGGATGCATTTGCTTTCCAACGCCAGACGGAGCGCGGCGCTCGCCGCTTTATCGCTGTCGCTGCTGGGCGGCGCGGCGCGCGCTTCAGACAACAAGATCGCGGTCGCGCCGGGCGGCCCGCACCCCTATTTCGCGCCATGGGAGCAGGCGGCGGCCGACGCCAAGAAGGATTTCGGGATCGCCGTGGTCGAATACAAAGTGCCGACCGACTGGAAGCTCGAGCTGCAGACCGAACTTTTGGAAAGCCTGGCCTCCCAGGGGTTCAAGGGTTTCGGCATCTTCCCCGGCGACCCGGTGGGCGTGAACTCGACAATCACTGAGCTTAAGGGCGCGGGCATTCCGGTCGCCGCGCTCGGCGGCTGCACCGTTGATCCGACCGATGCGGTGTTCTGCTTCGCGACCGACCCCTACAAGACCACCTACACGATGACCAAGGCTTTGATCGAGGCCATGGGCGGCAAGGGCAACATCGTCCACCTGACCGGTCTATTGATCGACACCAACACCACATTGCGCGAGCAGGCGGTGCAGAAGGCGGTCGACGAGACCAACGGCGCCGTGAAGCTGCTCCAGACGGTGGCCGATACCGACGCCGAGGAGGCCGGAGACCAGAAGATCAACGCCCTTCTCGCGGCGCAGAAGGACCAGATCGACGGCATCATCGGAACTGCCCACATCACCTCGGAGGTCGCGGCCAAGGCGCTGCGCGCCACAGGGGACAAGCGCATCAAATACATCGCTTTCGACGACAGCCCGGCCGTTTTGGCGGCGGTCAAGGACGGGTTCGCGCTGGCGACCTTCGTCCAGAACCCCTATGGGCAGGCCTATATCGGCGCGTTCGCGCTCGACCTCATCGCCAGCGGCGCGTGCAAGATGAAAGCCGATGCGCCCTGGATCAAGACTCCGCAAACCGCGCACTTCATCGATTCTGGCGTGCTCGAGGTGACGCCCGACAAGCTCGACACGTACAAGGACGACGTCAAGAAGCTCACGACCGACATCCAGAGCAAGTTCAAGGCCACCTACATGGACTGCAAGTAGCCCTCCTCGGGGGAGGGGCCTCGGCCGGATGATCGGCAGCGCCGGCGCGCGGTGCGAGACTCTGATTGCGCGCCCGGAGACAGTCGTGAGATTCGGGCATGATCAGTGACGTCGTAGAAGTCTTCATGGGGCCTCACGTCGCTGCGGCCTCGAGGTGACATCCGCCATGACCGATCGCGTCCTTGATCTGCCGCGCCGCCAACCCATTGTGCTAGGCCAACAGGCAGGCCTGGTCGTAATCCTCGTTCTGCTCGGAGCACTGTTCACTTCGAAGTCGCCCGGGTTCTTGTCGAGCTTCAATCTGTTCGTGCTCGGCCGATCTCTGGCCATCGATATTGTCATCGGCTTCTCGCAAATGGTGGTGCTGGCGACGGGCGGCATGAACCTGTCGGTGGGCTCGATCGGCGTCTGTGTCGTCATGATGGGGGGCTACCTGATGCAAGTCGTGGGCCTGTCGGTCCCCATCGCCTGCGCGCTGGCGTTGGTCCTGGGCGGCGCGCTCGGCTGGCTCAACGGCTTCACCATCGCCCGGAGCGGCGTCAACAGTTTCATCGTCACGCTGGCGAGCGCAAACCTGTTCTCGGGCGCCATGTTGATCCTCACCAAGGCGACGCCGCTCAATGCGCTGCCGCGATCAGTGGCCGCATTCGGCCAGATGCGGATCGGCGGCGGCTGGGTGTCGCCGATGCTGGCCATGGCCGTGGCGATCGGCGTCGCTCTCATCATCTTCTACCGCTACTCGGTCATCGGACGGCAGTCGCTCGCGACTGGCGCAAATCAGCGCGCAGCCGAGATGTCCGGCGTGCCGGTCGGACGCCGAATCATCGCCGCGCACGCGCTCTCGGGCGTGCTTGCGGGGGTCGCCGGACTTCTGACGGTCGCGCGCGTCGGCGCGGCGATGCCGGCGGTCGGCGGCCAGGACTGGCTGCTGCCGTCCTTCTTGGGGCCGGTGCTCGGCGGCGCGGCGCTTGCCGGCGGCTTCGTTTCGGTCGGCGGGACAATGCTGGGCGCGGCCCTCGTCACGACGATCCGCAGCGGCCTGCTCGTAATGGGCATCGGCAATTTCTGGCTCGACCTGTTCCTCGGGCTGTTCCTTCTGGCGGCGGTGCTGCTCCAGCGCTATCGCGGCGCTTTGTCGCCGCGCTCCCGGATGTCGAGGGTCTGAGCTTTGCGCCGCATCCTCAATGCCGAGTGGGCGGGCCTGCTGGCGGCGATCGTGGTCGGCGCGATCGTCCTTGCCGTCGTCTCGCCGAATTTCCTGTCGGAATTCAATTTCTACGTGCTGCTGCGCAGCGTCTGCGTCAGCATCATCGTCGCCTTCGCGCAGATGGTGACGCTCGCCGTCGGGCAGATGAACCTGTCTGTCGGTGCGCTCGGCGGCATGACCGCCATCCTGTTCGGCGGCATGATGGAGGTCTTTGGCGTGCCGCTGTGGCTCGCTGTCCCGATCGCGATCGGGATCGGCGTTTTGGGCGGACTCGTCAACGGTCTCCTGGCGGCGCGGACCGGCATCAACGGCTTTATTGTTACGCTGGCGACGGCCTCCGCCTTCACAGGTGTCAACCTGGGCCTCACCAAATCCGTGCCGTTCTATAGGATGCCGGTTGCACTGCAGGACTTCGGCAATGGCCGGATTGGGGCGCTCCCGCTCCTGCTGATCGCGCCCCTCGTCGTCTCCCCGCTGCTGGCTCTGTTTCTGTTTCGCCTGCCGATCGGTCGGAGGCTTCTGGCTGTCGGCGGCAATAGCCAGGCGGCGGCGCTCTCGGGTATTTCGCCTGGCAAAGCCATCGTCCTCGCGCACTGCCTCTCCGGGCTTCTGGCCGCGATTGGAGCGGTGCTCGCCGTCGCCCAACTCGGCTCGGCGCAACCGCTTATCGGCAGCGACTGGTTGCTGCTCTCCTTCGCCGCCCCGATCATCGGCGGTACGGCGCTTGCTGGCGGCTATGTCTCGATCATCGGGGCCATCCTCGCAGTGCTCGTGATCGCGCTCATCCAGAACGGGCTGGTGCTCGCGAAGGTCGATCCCTATTGGGTGCAATTCCTGCTTGGCGCTCTGATCGTCGCGACCATCTCCCTCAACCGCTGGCGCGCGCGCCCGATACGATTGGGGTAGCGGGGGCATGGATCTCTCCATCGACCACGTCACCAAGGACTTCCCGAGTGTCCGGGCGCTCGACGATGTGACGTTCCGCGTCAGACCCGGCGAGATTCACGCGCTCATGGGCGAGAACGGCGCCGGAAAGTCGACGCTCATCAAGATCGTGACCGGCGTCTACAAGCCCGATTCCGGGCGTCTCTTGCTTGACGGCCAGCCGGCGGAGTTCGCATCCCCGCGTGACGCGCTCGCCGCCGCGATCGGCGCCGTCCATCAGGAGCGCAATCTCATCCCGCGCTTTTCGGTCGGCGAGAACATCGTGCTCGAGCACTTGCCGACCAGAAACGGCATGGTCGACTATGCGGAAGTGCACCGTCAGGCGCGCGCATACCTCGACCTGCTCGACCGCGCCATCGATACGCGGGCCGAGGTGGCGACGCTCTCGGTAGCCCAGATGCAGCTCGTCGAGATCGCCAAGGCGCTCTCGCTCAAGGCCAAGCTCCTGCTGCTGGACGAGCCGACCGCCTCGATCAGCGGCCATGAAGCGGCCGCGCTGTTCGATGTGCTGCGCCGGCTCAGGGCGCAGGGCGTCGCCATTGTCTTCGTCAGTCACAAGCTCGAGGAAGTGCTCTCGCTGTGCGACCGCGTGACGGTATTGCGCGACGGCAAGATCGCCGCCGCCGACGAGCCCACAGCCAGTGTCAGCCGGGGCCGGCTGGTATCGCTGATGATCGGCCGCGACGAGCGGGTCGCCGACATGGGGGTGCGCAACCCAGACACAAGTCGGACCGTTCTCGAGCTCAAGGCGGTCTCGACTTCGTTCGGACACCGCGACGTCGACCTCAGCCTTCACAAAGGCGAAATCCTCGGACTCTACGGCCTTGTGGGCGCCGGCCGCACCGAGCTCGCCCGCAGCATCCTTGGCTACGGCCGCATTACCGTCGGCGAGATCCGCGTCAACGGGCAGCCGGCGCACATCCGTTCGATGAACGAGGCGCTCGAGAACTATCGCATCGGCTATGTGAGCGAGGACCGCAAGGGTGAGGGTCTGCTGCTCGCCTATCCAGTAAGGGACAATATCGCGATTACCATCTGGCGCCGCATCGCCCGAATCCTTGGTTTCATCACCCTCGGGGCTGAGGCGGAGGCCGCCGGCCCGTTCGTTGGACGGCTTGCGATCCGCGCGCCGTCGATCGACGCGGCGGTTTCGACCCTGTCGGGCGGAAATCAGCAGAAAGTCTCAATCGCGAAGTGGCTCGCGGCGCAAACCGACATCCTCATCGTCGACGAACCCACCGTCGGTATCGACGTTAAGACCAAGGTCGAGATTCACGAGCTGATCGCCGGCATCGCGCGCGACGGCGTCTCGGTGCTGCTGATCACGTCCGATATGGCCGAGATGGTCACCCTCGCTGATCGGATTCTCGTGCTGCACGACTTCAGAATCGTCGGCGAGGTCGCGAGCGATCATCGCTACGAGGCGACCAGCGCCGCGGTCATGAACTTCATCCACGCGGTCGAGCCCGCCACCGCCGGCGCGTGATGCCTGTCACGCCTCTACAGACCGACTCTCGGCCGCTCTACGAGATCATCTACGCTGTCCTGCGCGGACATCTGCTCGATGGCAGCTTCCCGACCGGACTGGTGCTGGGCGAGGCGGGCGTCGCCCGCGCCTTCAAATCGAGCCGCATCCCGGCGGCCGCCGCGCTGCAGAGGCTGAGCGACGAAGGGCTGATCAAGAGGTTCGAAGGGCGGGGTTATGTTGCCGTCGACGCTGATCCGCGAATGATCGTGCGCCGAGAGCTCGTGGATGCGGGCCTGCGCTTGCCCGAGACGGTGTCGGGTAGCCTCAAGACGCTCAATCACCAGGCGCGCATCTATCCGCTTGTCGAGCATGCCGTCGCAGCCTTGCTGTCGTACGGCCGGCTCCTAGTCAACGAAAGCGCGCTCGCAGAGCATTTCGTCGTCAGCAGGACCGTCGCCCATGAGGTGCTCACTCGACTCGAGCGCACCGGGCTGATCGAAAAGGGCACGAACCAACGCTGGTACGCCGGCCCGCTCACAGTCGACCGGCTGCGCGAGCATTTCGAAATGCGCTGGCTGCTCGAGCCCGCCGCGCTCGGGCAGGCCATGGAGAGCCTGTCGCCGGCCGAACTCCGCGCGAAGCGCGCGCGCGTGGAGAAGGCGCAGCACCACCACAATACTCCCGCCCGGCTCGAGCGGCTCGAGGTCGATTTGCACGGGGAAGTGGTGCTCTCGTGCGCGAATCAGCAGCTCCGCGACGCCATCCGCCGCAACGCGCTGCCGCTCTTCGCGACACACTCGACTTTCGCCCTGATCCAGGAGGACGTGGAGATCGAGACGATGCTCGCCGAGCATCTCGCGATCTACGATTTTTTGCTCGCGCGCGACAGGCGGGCGGCGATGGCGGCGCTCAAAGCCCACATACGCCGATCGCTGGAACCCAACATCGAGCGGTTGAAGCGCATCGGCTCGTTGCCCGAGTCGTTGCGGCCGCCCTTCTTGATCCAGGTCGGGAGCGCGAGAGATTGAAGAGCGAATTGCAAGCGTGGAGCGTTCGCGTAAATTGCCGGAGGCTGACAGGCCCGGGCGGCCAATCGCGCGCTAGCCTCAGTCGCGATGAAACACTTCTTCCGCCATCGCCCACCATTCACCCGCCTTGCGAGTCGCGAGCGGCGCCTGCATCGGATCGTGGATCGCCCACCATTCCTGGGTGCGCGTGTCGGCCGCCATCTTCTTGGCATCGGCTGCCCAGTCTTCGCCGTGATATTCGCAATAGGCAAACAACAGATTTTCCGGCTCGCGCAGGAAGATCGTGTAATTGCGGATGTTGCTGTCGGAAATCCTGGCCAGGACTTCGGGCCAGACGGCGGCGTGGGTTCGCTTATATTCGGCGATGTGCTCAGGCTTGATGCCGATCACCATGCCCATGCGCTTCATGCCGTTCCTCCCTTTCCGAATACAAGGCTGAACTCCGGAAGGCTCTTGGCCTTCATGACGTCAAGGTCCCATTCGACGCCGATGCCCGGCGTCATCGGCGCGATCGCCATGCCGTTCTCGATCCGCAGCGACGAGGTGGTCAGGTCATCGAGCTGCGGGATGTACTCGACATATTTTCCGTTCGGAACCGCGCAGGCGAGGCTGACATGCAGCTCCATCAGAAAGTGCGGGCACAAGGGCATGTCGAACGCCTCGGCCATATGCGCGACCTTGAGCCACGGCGTGACGCCGCCGATGCGCGCTACGTCGACCTGGACGATCGAGCAGGCGCCCTTGGCCATATATTCGCGGAAATGCAGGATCGAATAGATCGATTCGCCGACTGCGATCGGCGTCGTGGTCGCGCGTGTCAGCCGGCGATGGCCGTCGAGGTCGTCCGCCCGCAACGGCTCCTCGATCCAGGCGAGATCGAGGTCGGCGAAGCGGCCGGCGCGCCGGATCGCCTCGTCGAGCGCAAAACTCTGGTTGGCGTCCGTCATGATCTCGTAGCCGGGTCCGAGGGCCGCGCGCACGGCGGCAAGCCGCCGATAGTCCTCGGAGACATGCGGACGGCCGATCTTGATCTTCGAGCCGGTGAATCCCTTCTCGCGGGCGGCGAGCGCGTCCTCGACGAGGGCGCTCTCGTCGATATGCAGCCAGCCACCTTCGGTTGTATAGAGCGGGCGGCGGTCTGCGGCGCCACCGGCAACGATCCAGAGCGGCAATTGCCGCCGCTTGGCGCGCAGGTCCCAGAGCGCGGTGTCGATCGCCCCCAGCGCAAGAGACGAGATCGCGCCGACGGTGGTCGCATGGGTCGCAAACTCGAGTTCGCGCCAGATCGCCTCGACCCGCTCAGCCTCCTTGCCGATTAGCCTTGGCGCAAGATGATCCGACAGCAGGCGCATGACCGACGAGCCGCCGGTGCCGATAGTGTAGCTGTAGCCAGTCCCAGCGGCGCCGTCGCTGTCGGTCACGGTCACGATCGGCGTTTCCTGCGACGCGAAGCTTTGGATTGCGTCGGTGCGTTTGACTTTTGGCAGGATGTCGATCAACCGCAACTCGATCCGCTCGATGCGCGCCATGTCAACCTCCCGCTGCCGCGTTTGATCGCCCGCCCCGCGGGTCGCATCAAGAGCCGTCGCCGGCCTCACAACTATGTTCGCCGCGCTGCCGATTTAGTCCAAGTCGGAAACCGACGGGCGTTGAAACGCGAACTTAGTTTACTACGCGAAATGTTGAACCCCAATTCGGGTGCCGCGTCTTAAATCCTCGTCTCTGAGAACTGAGCGTGCAGCGGAATGTGAGACGGCGCTGAACGTTCAAGTTGTTTAGGGCGGCGGCACGAATGGGCGGCAAGAGCTTGGCTGACCGGGCATTCGAACGACCCCCCATGTCGCCGCCCGCGGCTATCAGCGGCGTGAGCCGGTGCCTCTTGGCCGGCCGGCAGTTCGCTTTTTTGGGGGTTCGGTAGGGACCCGCTTCAGATGATCTTGCCGCCCAAAGCGGAGTCGCGGAATTGCGCTCACCGGACGGCTGGAGTCGGTAGAGTCGAAGTGTGGCGCGGTGACGTTAGGCTGAGCATG
>Ga0209006_10004731_pt1 | contig 12330 bp, 15 predicted proteins | sample JacPin_JW_Ref_O2_FD_188567 | JGI IMG/M metagenome (GOLD analysis project Ga0209006, IMG submission 188567) | Forest soil microbial communities from Algoma, Ontario, Canada - Jack Pine, Ontario site 1_JW_Ref_O2 (SPAdes) (version 2) | ecosystem: Environmental > Terrestrial > Soil > Boreal...
AGACGATCCCCGCGGTCCGCTCCCCGCTCCTCAGCCTGCGTCGGATTGAGCGCCGCACCGACCGCGCATGCCTCCGATTCCGCTCTTAATTTCCGCAGGCGAAGCTTCCGGGGATATGTACGCGGCGCGCCTTGCGACCGCGCTGCAAAAACGAATAGACGTCGCTCTCTTCGGGATGGGCGGCCCGCAAATGCGAGCGGCCGGCGTTGACGTGATCACCGATTACTCGGAAGTTTCCGTCGTCGGCATTACGGAAATTCTCAGTCACCTGCCTTCGCTGATTCGCGCCATGCGGCGGCTGGTTTCTGAAGCCGAGCGCCGACGGCCGTCTTTCGCGATCCTGACCGATTTTCCCGGTTTTCATCTCCGCCTAGCGCGCAAGCTCCGCCCACACGGAGTCCGCAACATCTACTACATCTGCCCGCAATTCTGGGCATGGAGACCCTGGCGAGTCCGCGTCGTGCGCCGACGCTTCGCGCAAGCCCTCTGTATTTTTCCCTTCGAGGAATCGTTCTTCGGCGGCGCCGGCGTCCCCACCAAATTCATCGGGCATCCGCTGGTCGGCGCCGTGCAACCCACGCAGACCCGCGAGGAATTCTGCCGCCAGAACGGTCTCGATCCCGGTCAGCCAATTGTTGCCATTTTACCGGGCAGCAGGCACGCCGAACTCGCCCAGCACATGCCGGTGATCCGCGAAGCTTGCCACCACATCCATCAGCAGCGCCCCGCGCAGTTTGTCGTCGCCGCGGCAGGTCTCAGCAACATTAGCGAGCTACAAGCAGGCTGGGACGCCGCCCTCAAAGTGCGCGTACTGGAAGGACAGACCTACAACGCCCTAGCCACTGCTGATGCCGCGATTGTCTCGAGTGGAACAGCGACAGTGGAAGCGGCGCTCCTCGATGCACCCATGGTGGTCATCTATCGAGTGACTCCGCTTACGGCTTTGCTCGCCAAGCCCCTCGTCCGTACGTCTTACTTTAGTATGGTGAATCTGATCGCCGAGCGCTGCGTCGTTCCCGAGCTGATTCAAAAGGACTTCACCCCAGCCAAAGTCGCCGAAGAGGTCCTGCGCCTCCTAAGCGACGCGAGCGCTCGCGCGGAACTCCGCGCCGGCCTCGCCGAGGTCCGCAAGCGCCTCGGCCCTCCGGGAGCCGTCGATCGAGCCGCCGACGCGATTGCCGCTCTTCTCTCAGGTGTCGCTGGCAACGCTTAGGCGGGTCTCTGCTATCCTATATAGGCAGAATGGTGTCGGTCTGCACCCCAGTGAAAGGCACCCCATTTTGCGACGCAATTGAAAGGTAGTTTGATGCCCCTCCGCCTAAAAGTTTCTGGTGAATTCGCTGCACTGTTCCTCGTCGCGCTCGCCTGCGCCGCTTCGCCGCTCCGCGCCCAGGCTCCGCGGCCCGCGGGCTTTTTCGCCGAGCACTACGATGTCTCCGCTACGCTTGACTCCATTCACCAATCCATCAGCGCCGTGGCGAAAATCGATTTCAGAGCCAGCGACGTTTCCGGCAACATTCGCGTCGAGCTCCATCCGAATCTCGTTGTCAGCGACGTAAAGACGGCCGACGGCAAATCGCTGGGATTTGGCCGCGACTCCATGAATCCACTCTACGTACTCGTCACGCTCCCAACGCCTGTTGCCGCGGGAGGCCACGTCATCCTGACATTCAGCTATGCTGGCTTGCTCGCCAACGAAGAAAACAGCCCGGTCCCAGGGGTGCGCGCCGCCGTCATCGGCCACGAAGATGCCTATTTGCTTCTCCCCGCGAGATGGTTCCCTCTCACGAACTATCCCTCCAACCGCTACACGGCAACATTCCATCTAAATGTCCCCGACTCGTTCGCGGTTGCCGGTTCGGGGAAGAATTCCGCCCCCACACCTCTAGCAGGCGGACGGCTGCTCTATACCTTTGAATGCAAGACTCCTGGCCCGCACGGTACTTTCGTAGCAGGAAATCTGCAACTCAATCCCAAGCAGGCAGAAGGCATTGACGTAGCAGTTTATGCTCCGCGCTCGGACTCCGGCAACGCGCAGGGCTTTGCCGACGACGTCGCACGCGCCGTTACCGTTTTTTCCGACATGTTTGGCGGCATGCAAGACCCCGCCTTCACAGTCATTCAATTGCCAGATGGCGCGGTCCGCGATTTCGTCGCACCGGGTGTTCTTCTCCTCAGCCGCCACCTCTGGGAACCGAAAGCCGCCGAGCGCACCATCGCCCGCCTGGTTGCGGCTCAGTGGTTTGGTAATTCGGTCCTCCCGGCTACCTCCGGCGATGTTTGGGTCACCGACGGGCTGGCGCGCTACTGCGAAGTTCTATACGCCGAGCAAAGTGCCGGCAAAGAAGCTGGCTTGCGCACCATTGATGAATTTGCGGTAGGCGCGCTCATGTATGACGACGCCGCCCCTATCGCCCAGGCGGTAAGACTCGCTCCCTATTCCAGTGATTACCGTTCCGTGGTGCTTAACAAAGGAGCCATGGTTTTCCACATGCTTCGCGGCTTGATGGGTGATGTGGCGTTTAAAACTATGCTGCATGATTTTGCGACCAAGTACGCGGGGAAGACGGCTACGATCGACGACCTCATTAATCTGGCCGACAAGGACGTGCAAGCGGCGGCCAAACCCGGCCAAATTGCGCCGAATCTACGCGGCTTTTTCGTTCAATGGCTTAATTCCACTGGCGTCCCTGATTTTACGACCGAGTTCGTCGTGTACCGTACGTCGAAAGGCTTTCGCATCGTCGGCAAAATCAAGCAACCGATCGACACTTTCAGCATGCCTGTCGAGCTGCGCATCGATACCGAAGGCAACCCCGAAACAAAATGGGTCGATGTTCTGGGCATGGAATCGCCATTTATAGTTGAAACCTTCGGCCGCCCCAAACCCGGCGGCATCAAGGTTGATCCCAACAATCTCGTGCTCAAAGGCAGCGTTTCCCTTCGCGCTCGCGCAGCCATCGCCCGCGGCGAAGAGCTCGCCGAATTGGGCCGCTACTACGACGCCATCGGCCAGTATCAGCGCGCGTTATCGATCCAGCCGGGCCGGCCCCTCGCCAATTTCCGCATGGGCGAAGCCTTCTTCTACCAAAAAAACTATCAAGCCGCCGCCAACTCTTTTCGTGAATCGCTGCAGGCGGTTCCCGAGCCATCTGAAAAGTGGACGGAATGCTGGAGCAACATCTATCTCGGGAAAGTCTTCGATCTGCTTGGACAGCGTGAACGCGCCGTCAATCAATACAGTAAAGCCAAACAAACCAATGACGACACGGGGGGTTGCCAACTTGAGTCCGAACGCTGGCTCAAAAAGCCCTATTCCGAAGGCGGCATCTCCGCCGCAAATCCAGCTACCGGCACCACTCCAGCATCTGGCACGCCGCCGCCGCCTCCGGCAGGCGACCGCCCAGTTCTAAAAAAGCCCAGCCAGTAAAGGGCTATCATCAAAAAAGCACAGAGAAATGCACCGTTTGCAGGGCGATTCCTCGCCCTGAGAAGGGCATGAAGAGACTAGGCAGACTCGGCCAACCTCCCCTTTCCCGGTTATCTCAGCCAATCAGTAAAGCGGCGCGATGCTCGGAAAACTGAGATAAGATGACCGGCCACGCGAGGGCTCAACGTGAAGAACAGCGCTATCCTTTTGTTGCGGTGCCCGGATCGCAAGGGCCTGGACGCGGCCATTGCGGACTTCATCTACTGGCATGGCGGCGACATCCTTCATTTCGAGCAACATCAGGCAGGGGAAGAACGTTTCTATTTAGCCCGGGTCGAATGGGATCTTACAGGATTCGAGTTCGATCTAAAGGACTTCCCGCAATGGTTTGCGCCCATTGCGGAGCAGTTTTCGATTCGGTGGCGCATCACGAGGTCGAACTATCGTCCGCGCGTCGCCATCTTTGTTTCAAAATATGATCACTGTCTCGTCGATCTGCTTTACCGGCAGAGGATCGGCGAACTCGCGTGCGAAATTCCTTTGATGATCAGCAACCATCCGGACGCGAAACGCCACGCGGACTTTCACGACATTCCGTTTCACCTCATTCCAGTCACGAAGGGAAATAAGCTGGAGGCTGAGAGCCGACAGATCGAGTTGCTTCGCCAAAATAATATCGAATTGGTGGTGCTAGCTCGATATATGCAAGTGCTTTCCCGGGAGTTCATCGAGCAATATCCGCAGCAAATCATCAATATTCATCATTCGTTTTTGCCTGCGTTTGTTGGGGCGAAGCCACACCAGCAGGCTTTTGATCGTGGCGTGAAAATCATCGGCGCGACGGCCCACTACGTCACGGAAGTGCTTGATGACGGGCCCATTATCGAGCAAGGCGTGGCGCGCATATCGCATCGCGACACGATCGAGGACCTGGTAGAGAAGGGCCGCGACCTCGAAAAGGTGGTGCTCTCGCGGGCCGTCCGCTGGCATATCGAGAACCGCATCTTGCTCTACGGAAACAAAACGGTCATTTTCGAGTAGCCCTCGCGCCTTTTGGGGAGCGTGAGCCCACTAAGTCCTGTATTTTCAAATTCTTTCAAAGACATAGGGGCAATCATAGGCTCCGTGTGAACTCGGTGTTGCCTTAGGGGCTGGGCTTCTGATCAGGCTCCTTCACCTGCGGCGGAGGAGTCCGACTGCAGCTTTTTGCAGGCACGCGTGAACACCTCGCAGGCGCGGTCGTCGAACAGCACGAAGTAGATTTTCTCGAGCGACGTTGCGGTCTTCAAATGCTTCGCTGCCTCCTGAAGCATAATGGACGCACATTCTTCGATGGGGAATCCGGCGATTCCTGTGCCCACGGCGGGGAAGGCAATTGTCTTCAGGCCGCGCTCGGCGGCAATGCGCAAAGAGTGGGCGACAGAATTGGCAAGATTCGCGGCCGTGGTGCGTCCGCCGAGCTGCATGCTTGCCGCGTGGATGACGTGGCGGGCTGTGAGTTTGCCGCCGCCGGTAATGGCTGCGTAGCCGACCGGGATGCTTCCGATGGCGTCGCATTCGCGCTGGATTTTTTCTCCGCCTTTGCGGCGGATCGCTCCCGCGACGCCTGCGCCCAACTGCAAATCATTGTTTGCGGCGTTGACGATGGCATCCGTGTCCATGTCGGTCAGATCGCCCTGCTGGATCACGATTTTTTCTGAGAGTACTTTGTTCATGTTATCGCTTCTGTTCCCCCCCCAAATTTCCCACGACGTCTTTTGTTTGAGACTTCCTCTACGAGCAGAATTCAATTGTCTGCGCTGGCGGACATGACTTGCTCATCGCTTAACAGACAAACTTCTCTGCTCATGCGGCGACCAACTTCGCGGCATGCCGCTATCGTTTCCTCAGAGGTCTCCAGCCCCTTCACTAATTCGAGACGGCCTGCATTCTGGGCGTCGGCCATAAAATGCATCCCGATGCATCGCTCCGGGCAGAATGTTACGGCGGCCATCTCCGTGATGGAAAGTGAGGTTGCCGTACTCGCGAAAATGGCACCGGGCTTGGCGAATTTGTCAAAAATGGTAAAAAGCTCGATTTTCACCTCCATTTCGTCGGCAACAGCTTCGATGATCAGGTCTGCTTCTCGCGAAGCGTCTTCGGCCGAGACGGCCATGCTGAGCCTTGCGAGCGCAGCATCGCGGACCGCGGCAGGGATTTTTCCGCGGGTAACATCATCGGCGAACGTCTGAGCAATCCAGGCAAGTCCCTGCTCGAGCGCGGAAGGCGAGACGTCCTCGAGAAGCGTGTGATATCCAGCGAGAGCCGCGGCATACGCAATTTTGCGGCCCAAGTTAGCCGCGCCCACGATGGCGATGGTTTTTATTTCCATTACCTTTTTCGAGCAGCTGTATCAAACCGCTGCGCAGGTCCGTCGCATCTTTCTCGTGATTTCGGCCGCTGCGTTCTATTTCAACAGCTTTTTGAATGCCTCTTCGTCGTAACCGAGGACGATCTGGTTGCCGCGGATGACCACTGGACGGCGGATAAGATTCGGCACTTTGGCCATGAACTTGATCGCTTCGGCTCGTGGCGGCGGATTCTCTTTCATATTTTGCTCGCGGTAGAGTTCATTGCGGTGATTTAGAAACAGTTTGTAGTCGCGAGCGCCGATCAGCTTATCGAGTTCGCTTTCGCTAAGTGAATCCGCGTCCAGGCTGCGCAGTTCAAGCTCGGCGCCGAGCTTCTCGAGATATTCCTTAGCTTTCCGGCAGGTCGTGCAAGTCGGTTTTTGCAGGAATTTGAGCTTTATTTTCGCCATTTGGTATTCCCTTTCAATACCGTGGCACATTCGGATCGACTTCCAGCGACCAGCGCTCGATGCCGCCGGCCATTGATTTTGCGCTTTCGACGCCCTGTTGCCGCAGCCACACAGCGGCGTCGAGGCTGCGGATTCCGTGGTGGCAATAACAAATCACCTCGTCCGCATCGAGAAGCGAATTCAACTTTGCTGGCAGCGTGCCAAGCGGGATCAATTTTGCGCCGGGAATCTTGCAAAGGTCGTACTCCCAGGGCTCGCGCACGTCAACGAGGAGCAGCTTATCGCTGCGCGCGATGCGTTCGCTCACTTCTTTTGCCGAGATTTGGAGATCATCCATTTAGTTCCGGATCTAGGCCTGGTGGGAGAGCGCCTCGCCAGGAACCACGGATCGAGGCGCTACTTGCCTTGGAATTTCGGATGCCGTTTTTCGAAAAACGCACGGATTCCCTCGCTGCAATCCTCGGAATGAAAGCATTTCATTTGCAGCTCGACTTCGTGATCAAGAGCTTTCACCAGCGCGTCCTTATGGCTTCCAAATAAAAGTTTCTTGACGGCGCGGATGGCGATCGGAGGGCCTTGCGCGATTTTCTGCGCCAGCGTTTTCACTTCGGCTTCCAGTTGGGCGGCTGGCACGACACGGCTGACGATGCCGAGGCGCAACGCCGTCTGCGCATCAATCATCTCGCCGGTGTAAAACATTTCGGCGGCCACCGACGGTCCCACGAGCTGCGGAAGAAAATAGGTTCCTCCATAATCGGGGAACAATCCGACGCGAGAGAAATTTTGTCCAAAGGTGGCTAAATCCGCGGCGATGCGAATGTCCGCCGCAAGCGCGATGTTCATTCCGGCGCCTGCCGCGGGCCCGTTCACCGCAGCGATCACGGGCTGCGGCATCAGGCGCATTTTCAGCACGGCTTGCATTCCGGAGCGCAGAATCGGGCCGAGCTCGGCGGTCTCATTGCGCTCGCGCCCCTTACCGATGGCGCTGAGGTCGCCGCCGGCGCAGAAGGCGCGGCCCGCCCCATACAGAACGACGACGCGGATGGAATCATCTTCGGCAATCCGTGCGAGTGTTTCGTTCAGAGCCGTGGAGAGCGCGCTATTGAGAGCATTCAGTTTGTCGGGACGGTTCATCACCAAAACCGCGATGCCGTCGTGATGGCTCTCCAGGATGACCGGGACGGTTGACGCCGTTTGTGTTGCGTTACTCATACATTCTCTCCGTTTAGACTGCCTGCCCCTTGGAGTCGCGTTCCTTTGTGTCTCGTTCCTTTTCCGTGCGCGCTACGAGCTGCGCGAGTTTGCGAAAATGCTGCAATTTCTCGCTCTTCCCCTGCGCATTCTGGGTGTTGGATGAGGGCAGCACGTAAACTCGCGCTCCATAAAGAAGCTCTTTTTGGAGGCCGAACTTGCACTTGCGCTGGGAAAACTGTTCGTAAACTATTTTCCCGTTGAAGGCAACCACGTGCGGCGAGAACTCCTCCAGCTTTTGCGAGAGAACGATGCGGCCCTCGGCGAAATCTCCCCGCGTCAACTCTTCCACAGCTTTAGTGGGACGCTTAACTAAGTCGGTGAGCCCGATGCCAAATTCGATCACGCGCTTGTCGTCGTGATAGTCAAATGGTTCCGGGACTACGCCGCTTTCGTAGAGAATCGGCCAGAATTGGTTGGTGCGCCCTGCGTAGTAGTGGCCCACGCGCACGGAAGATTCGCTCGGATTGCAGCCGACGATGACCAGCTTCATGCCTTTTCGCAAATGGTCGGGGAGTGTTCGCATCTTCCTAGTGTTGCCTATTTTCTGTTTGGAGCGCCAGGGATTCGCCCGGGACGGTCCCAATGGTCAAGGTCTGTCGCCGAAAAACGACGCATCGTCTCAGCCATCGGAAATAATGGCGCCGTGGCGCAGTTTAACATGGCGTGCAACGCGATGAAACTGAATGAGATAGAGGAGTTCCCGGCTTTTGAGGAACTGAATATCGCGAAAAAAAAACCGGGTTTCGGTAGCCCATCGTGCTCTTAGCGAAAGCGCTACCAAAACTTTAGACAGCCCGACGCTAGCTGTCAAGCTCTCCCTCCGGTTCTGCTGGCGCGATATATAACAAAGGGAAACATTCTGAATCCCGCCGGCAAGCTGGGTCATCAAAACAAGGGACTAGCGAGTGTGCTTTCGTGCTTTGTGCTAACTTAAATGGGCAGACATTCGGAGCGGGGCTGATCTTAGGCCCGCCAACTTTTTTGAGCACACCAAATCCACATCGGCTGGCGTCGAAAGTTGCTCGCGAAGACGAGCACCTGCTGGTTGCTGCGGCCAAATCCGGCGACGCGGCGGCCTTCGAGGAATTGGTCAGCCGCTACGAACGTAAGATTTTTCGACTGACGATGAACATCACTCGCAACCGCGAGGATGCCGAAGATGCCATGCAGGACGCTTTCCTGAAATCTTATTCCCATTTGAAAAATTTCCAGGGCGATTCGCGGTTTTATACATGGCTAGTTCGCATCGCCGCCAATGAAGCATTAATGCGGCTGCGGAAGCGCCGGCCGAATCAGTTTTCTTTGGATGAACCGATTGAAGGCGACGAAGACTTGATACCGCGCGAACTGCAGGACTGGGGACCAGGTCCCGAACAACGCTTTGCACAAACCGAGATGCGGGAGATATTATCCAGCGTGATTGACGAGCTCGAGCCGGATTACCGGACGGTGTTTGTGCTGCGCGACATTGAAGAGCTTTCGACAGAAGATACGGCTTCGACGCTGGGAATCTCCGTTCCGGCTGTGAAATCGAGGTTGCTGCGCGCACGACTGAAGCTGAGACAAAAGTTGGATCGTTACTTCCAGCAGGGTAGGGCAAATTGAACTGCGAAGACGTGATTCACGAACTTTCGGATTTCATCGACGGCGACCTCGATGCGGCGTTGAAGCAAGAACTCGAGAGCCACCTCCAGGACTGCAGGGATTGCAGGCTGGTTGTCGATCAAACGAGGAAGACCATCGAGATTTTTTGCGATTGCGAACCGATCGAGTTGCCGGGCGAGGTGCGGAACCGGCTTCACGAAGTAGTACGCCGTAGACTTAGGGAAGCAACGCGATAATCAGCCCTTTGCGCTCGATTCCCCTACGGTCCAGAATGGCAGTTCCCTTCCGAGACCTTTTTCTTTCGCCAGCGCATGGACCTTCATCGCGACTGCCAAATCCCACGATGCAATCCCGTTGGACTTGAATAGAGTGACTTCCGTATCGCTCGTCCTTCCGGGAGATTTCCTGGCGACCACATCGGACAACTTCTTTACGCCGGTCCAGCACACTTCATCGCCGCGAAAGGCGAGGATGAGGTCGCCGGCTTCCTGGCGCGATTGCTCGATCGAATCCACAACGATGACATCGGCGCTGGCCACCGCTTCATCGTCTAGTTCGCGCTTGTGCGCGTGATTTGCGCCGATGGCGTTTATGTGCACACCAGGAGCGAGGTCCGCGCCGCTCACGACGGGATTCGCAGCAGTGGTGGCGGTACACAGAAGGTCAGCTCCGCGAACGGCTTCCCTTGAGGAGGCTGCGCTTTGCACCGGAAAACCCAGACGAGCCGTCATTTCTCTAGAAAACTTTTCGCGCTTGGCAGCGTCACGCCCGAAGACTCTTGCGGACTCAAGTTTTCGAACGCCGGCGATAGCTTCGAGTTGGGTACGGGCTTGGCCTCCCGTGCCGATGATGGCGGCGACCCGGCTGTTCTGGCGCGAGAGAACTTTGGTAGCCACGCCGGAAGCGGCGCCGGTGCGCAGCTGCCCCATGTAATCGGCTTCGATCATCGCCACCAGGTCGCCTGTCCGCATTTCGTAGAGCGGCACCATGAATCGGATCTTTCCCTGAACATACGTGTACTGCTTCATGGCGACGTAGCCGGCGGAAAAATCGGCAGCGGCCATGTAGTGGAAAAAACCTCCACCCGGCAATTCGAAGCGGCGGCGCGGATGGACGACGACTTCTCCGTTCGCCTGCTTCCGCGAAATTTCTTCAACGGCTTCGATGGCCATGGGCATGGTGAGCACCGCTCGCACTTCGGACTCGCTGATATGCAGCGCCATTCTTTGTTTTTCCTTTCGCAGGGTTGCGGAATCTTATTTGCGCAACCGGTATGAGCGTGCAGTTTGAACCTAATTACTTCGCGCGTGGTTTGCTCGTTGCAGCGCGGCCGGACTTCTTCGAGATGTCCCCATCTTCGCGGATGCGGCGGACGACCGTTTGCATCAGTCGATAGACGCGTTCTTCTTTGTTGCCGCCCATTTCCCGAAAGTGAAATTCCGGCTCGCCTTTGAGGCTTTTGCCGACGTGGATCGGCAATTGACCGCAGATGTCGTTTTCAATGAAGGCGGTCTCGTAGCGCTCCTTCTTCAAATTCCAGGTGTAAACGCGAAGCGTGGTGAAATCACAGGGCTGGCCTTCTGATCCGCGTGCCGCCGCAACGAGATATTGGGTTCTCTCGCCTGCGGGATCGCTAATGCGGTTCAGTTCGAACCACGCGATCGGGCGAATATTTGCGGAAGAGGCTCCATCGCGCACGGGATCGGGCAGATCGAGCTCGATAAAACGTGCGATTACCCAGCCGGCGATGGGCAGAGTTTGGTCGCCGGGCGCTGTCGTTGTCGTTTCGGCGGCACGCGCTGTGGAATCGCCCGGGGGGCGCGTGGCCAAACCACGAATCAGGAACCAATCTTCTCTTTTCGTGTCCTGAGGCTCGTTCGAGGATTCTTTTTCGTCGCTGACTTGGGTCCAGTCCGCGACCGCTCGACCGACAATCTCGACTGGTACGCCGCGCGCGAATTGATAGAGACGTGCTTGTGTGCGCCCTGGCTCAACACGAAGATTGGTGGCGACTTTGGTGCGGCCATGAGCTTGCACGGGCATGGGTACGACCTGCTTAAGCAGTTTTGTGCTGCGCTGCCAGAGAGCCGTATCCATCAAGTAGCGCCCTTCCACCCAGCCTAATTCGCCGGCGGCGGTGCGGACCTTGATGCTGTCGTTGCGGCGGGCGACTACGTCGACGCGGTCTCCGTAGTGCAGCGTGTCCAGCGGTTCGCGGACCTGGGCGACGCTGCTCCAGAGCGTGGCGGTCCGTTCGCCGACGTAGGCTTCGCCGAGCGTTTCGTGCTTTGGCCGGAAAAACCACGCCACTACGGTAACGGCGATTAACAGCGGCACCGCAATCAAAAGTTTGCGCTTCATGCGGCGATTCCAAAACTTATTTGCATCGACCTCGGCACGGCATTGCGTGGCCTGGCGGCTGGGCCGCGCGCGTCATCAAGTTCGAAAAAAACGCAATCTGTTGGCATTGAGTTTAGGTGTCCCAGTAGTTCTTCACTAAAGATTGTACCTGATTCCTGGCGGCGTCCGGCTTGGCCGTGCACAGTTTGTTTTCTGTTAAAATGCGGCTGCGTTTGCATGGTTTTCCAATTCCGCTCAAAAGGAACTCGATGAAATCTCTCAATGCCTTGCAGCCACTCGCCCTGTTGTTGCTGCGAGTGGCTTTCGGCATCATTTTCATTTCGCACGGTTATCCGATGCTTGCGCATCGGACGATTGGAACGCAGGCTCTTTTCGCGCAGCACGGGATACCTGGGTACTTCGTTTATATTTCGGGGGTGTTGGAGCTTTTCGGCGGGGGATTGTTGCTGCTGGGATTGTTCACGCGGGGAGCGGCGCTCTTGCTGGCGATCGAGATGATCTTGCTGATGTGGAAGGTCAGTGCGCCGCACAGCTATATGGCTGTGAATGAATACGCTTATCCGTTGGTGCTTGCGGTGGGATGCTTTGCGCTCGCGACTACCGGAGCGGGTCTTATTTCCGTGGACTACCCCTTGTTCGAGAGTGGCGGGGGGAAGCCGCGGGCGCCGCGCAATTCGAAACCCAATAAGTAGTGTGTCATTGTTTTTTCAACACAGAGTTCGCAGAGGACATGGAGGGGAGAAAAGCAGTTTGCGGCTGACGCGGACGAATCCTTCATGGCTCAGGGTAAACAACCCTCGCCCCCTACAAGTTATTAGGAGGCGGAGCGGCGTTAGGTGGTGGTGACGGTGGTGGTTGCCGACCTAGGCACGACCCCGCC
>Ga0209006_10004732_pt1 | contig 12329 bp, 9 predicted proteins | sample JacPin_JW_Ref_O2_FD_188567 | JGI IMG/M metagenome (GOLD analysis project Ga0209006, IMG submission 188567) | Forest soil microbial communities from Algoma, Ontario, Canada - Jack Pine, Ontario site 1_JW_Ref_O2 (SPAdes) (version 2) | ecosystem: Environmental > Terrestrial > Soil > Boreal...
AGCTCAAAGAAAAAACCTGGGAGGAAACCATCCCTCGGGACCACCAGTAACCCTAAGGCCCGCAGGCGATCTTGCCCGCCGACTTATAAACCTTGCCGTCTTTCATGACGAACTCCACATTCTCAAGCAAGCTGATGTCCTTTAGCGGATCACCGCTCACGGCGATCAGGTCCGCATATTTCCCCGGCGCGATCGATCCTAATTCGTTGGCATGTCCAAGCAGGTCGGCCGCACTCGATGTCGCGGCCTGAATGGCTTGCATCGGCGTCATACCGTATTTCACCATGAAGGCAAATTGCTTGCCGCTGGTTCCGTAGGCACAGATGCTGGCGTCGGTGCCGAACGCCATTTTTGCGCCGGCCTTTACCGCTTTTCCAAAAGCAAGTCGTTGGATTTGCGCCAGCTCCGCATCGTGCGCGAGGAAATCCGCCGGCTCCAGTCCGGCCTTGCCCTGAGCCTGGATACATTCTTCGTCATAAATATCCATGTCCAGATAAGTGCCGTGCTGTTTGGCCAGCGCGATCAGGTCATCGTCCATCATCTCGGCGTGCTCAATCGACGCTGCTCCCGCCAGAATCGCATTCTTGATGCCTTGGGCTGCATGAGCGTGGACAGCAACCTTCAAGCCGAAATGGCTGGCCTCATCCACGCCCGCCTGCAATTCTTCTTCGGTGAATTCGATCGAGCCCGGACTGCTACCGTGTGTCAACACAGCTCCGGTTGACAACATTTTGATGACGTCCACCCCGTCATGAGCAAGCAAACGAATTTTTTGCCGAACTTCCCAGGGACTGTTGGCTTCCCCGTAATGGAAATCCCAAGGTAGAACGACATCGGGAGCCTGTCCCGTCATTGCGCCCGCTCCTCCGGTAATCGTCACATAAGCTCCCGCAACAAACATTCGCGGACCAATCACGTCTCCTCGGGCAATAGCGTCTCTAAGCGCGACATCATTCAAAGCGCGGTAAGTTCCGACATCGCGAACCGAAGTGAATCCTGAAAGCAACATCGCCTTCGCATTAGGGACAGACTCCAGCACCAGTTGCGATGCCGACTTTCTGACTCTATTGAAAGGTTCGGGATCGAGCGCGCCATCAGCCAGGTGAGTGTGGCAATCGATTAAACCCGGCAAGACAGTCTTATCGGAAAGATCAATCAGCGGCACGCCGGCTGGCAGTCCGAGATCTTTTCCCACGGCCTGAATCTTACCGTCTTTAATAAGAATGGCCTGATTCGTCGACACCGTACCCGAAGCGGGATCGATCAATCGTCCCGCTCGAACCAGTACCACCTGAGCTGGTTGAGCCGACGACGACACTTGCGCTGAAGCCAACCCACCCAGCGCCATTGTGAGCGTAAGCACAACAATTCGTTTCAAAGGGCGCCTACCGTGACCGTCATCTCTCCCAGACCACTCTTCAAATCGCCAGCCAGCAACTGATGAAACAAGTGCTCACCCGCTTCGCGCCGTGCGGAGAGCCGCCCCGCACCATACGCGCGCGACTTCAGCCCGCGCTGCACCGCCTCACAAATTCCTAGATCCTCATCTTGCACCCGGTTGCCCACAGCCACGCTGCCCTCGTTGTAAGCTCGCGCGCTTTCGCTCACATCCGAGAAATAGAAATCAAAAATCACGCGGCAATGATCGACATCCACCGGTATCACCAGATTCGTATCCAGATATCCCTCGTAGCAATTGAACATAAAATTCGGATGCAGCCAGAAATACCAGGCACGATCCCCGCGACGCGTCGTGCCCGTGGCCGCATCTTCATCGGAACTCACCATGGGACTCGACTGCAGGCAGTAGCGATCTTCATTTTCGATAGTGTATTTTTTGTAATCCAAAACAGAATTCAGACCCTTGTGCAGATGCGGCACGTGATAGCCGCCGTCCAGATAATTATCGACAAACACTTTCCAGTTGCAGTGGATGTCGTACGTCTGGCTGCTGAAGTAATGCAGTTTGGTAAGTCCGAGGGGTGCGACGCGCTTCATCAGACCACCGAGAAACTCCTGCAATGGCGCAGCTTGTGGATCGAGATTCACAAACACAAACTGTTCCCAGGTATCCACCTTCACCGGAACCAGCCCGTTATCTTTGCGCTCGAAATTCTTCACGCCTTCAAACTCAGGCATCCCCTTGAGAGATCCGTCCAGCCCGTAGTTCCAGCCGTGATACGGGCAGTGCAGGATTGAAGCCTGTCCACACGCTTCCGTCACTACCGCGGCGGCATGATGCCGGCACACGTTATAGAACGCGCGCAGATTCCCGTCATGTCCGCGCACCGCCACCAGCGGCTCGCCGGCGACCGTCGCCGTCACAAATTGCCCCGGCTTTTCCACCTGCTCGACGCGACCCATCACCTGCCAGGTGCGCGAGAACACCGTCTGTTTCTCCAGTTCGGCAATTCGCGGGTCCACATACCACGGTGCCGGAATGGTCGAAGCCTCTGTTAGCGGCGCCTTATCGTCATAGCTCGCAACAATCTGCTCCACGCTCATTCCGTCCTTCATGCCTTCTTCCCCGTCGCATGTGCTTGCTCCGACCCAATGGCACGGCGCAATAATTCGACAAACTGCTCGATGCGCTTTTCTTTTTCCTCGGGGACCGCGCCCGCTTTTCGAAACAATCCCGGATCCAACTCTTCGGTCAGCAACGCATCCTGAAAACGGTCCATTGTCCATTCCAGAATCGAGCCGATCATATCCACGTCGAGATCCTGCCGCAGTTCGCCGCGCTTCGCTCCGAAGTTGACAAACGCACGCCATCCGTAAGGATCCTCGGCCACCAGAAAGCGATTAATCTCGCGCCGCAACGCCAGATCGGTTCCGTAGTTGCCCACTAAATAAATCCGGTACGACGACCAGTTATCTCGCACCATGTTTTCTGTGCGCCCCAGCCAATACCGAAGCAGTTCAAACATTCCGAGTTCCAGGATCGCAGGCGGAGCGTCCATATATTTAGGAAAGGATAAGACTGCTTTTTTGTAGGCTTCGAAGAATAATCCATCTTTACTCTTGAAGTGTTGAAACACCGATCCCTTGGCAATCCCTAACTGCGCCGCAATATCTTCGACCCTTGCCGCACTGTAACCGCGCTCGGCAAAATGCCGGATCGCGATTTCCACTATCCGTGCCCGTTTCGCTTCTGAACGAGGACGCGGCTTTGCGTCTCGCCTCATCTGCGTCGGTTTCGAAAGACTATTGGTGATACCTTCCATGGCCCTACACTCCGAGTTTATTATTGACCCTTGGTCATCACACAATACAGTACCGCCAAACCATTTTTCAATGGCTTTTTGCACGGCCTTTCGTTAGTTTTCTCGACCAGGGACGTTTCCTATTTTGACCATTGGTCAGTCAAATGTCCAGAGCTTCTAACTCGATTTATGACGCCGTCGTCATCGGTGCCGGTCACAACGGTTTAACGGCTGCCAGCTATCTGGCCCGCGCTGGATACTCCACTCTAGTGCTGGAACGTCGCGACATCGTCGGCGGTTGCTGCGTCACCGAAGAGATTGCCCCCGGATGCCGTGCCTCGACTACTTCTTACATTGCCAGCATGCTGCGTCCCGAGGTGATCCGGGATCTCCAACTCGCCAAGCACGGCCTGCGCGTGGTGCCCTGCGATCCCGCGCTGCAGGTTCCATTTCCGGACGGGCAACTGGTTTCGTGGTGGGCAAACCGCGATCAGGTCGTCGAAGAGCTGCGCAAGATTTCCGTAAAAGATGCGGAGACTTTCGTCCGCATAGACGACCGCCTCAAGAAACTGGCCCGGTACCTCCAGCCATTTTTTCTCGAACCTCCGCCAGAGCCCGGCACACAATCTTTCGATGGCTGGTCGGAGTTATTTCGCGCTGGCAAGCGCTTCCGTGGAATTTCCTCTACCGAGATCTCCCAACTCGTTTCTTTCCTGACCGGCAGCCTGGGAGATTTTCTCGACCGCAACTATGAGTCCGAGAAAATAAAAACTTTATTCCTCGCCAACAACGTCTACGGCAAACATGGAGGCCCTTACCAACCAGGCAGCGCCCTGGGCTTGCTCTTTCACCTGCTAAGCGGCGGCGAACATGGGCAGCAGGGCTTCTACGGCCATGTCATGGGCGGCATGGGCTCGATCACGGGCGCAATGGCTTCGGCCGCGCAGGAATTCGGAGCGGAAATTCGAAGCGGCAGTCCGGTTCGGCAAATCGATTCGCGCAACGGTCGCGTGCGCGCCGTGGTCCTCGACGATGGAACCGAAATTCGGGCGCGAGTCGTACTTTCCAACGCCGATCCTAAACGCACCTTCCTGGGGATGATCCCGGAACAAGACCTTCCCGCGGACTTCGTTCACGCGATTCGCGGCATCAAGATGGACGGCCCCTGCGCCAAGGTCAATATGGTTTTGGCCGAGGAACCTCGCTTCACCGGAACTCCCACCGGTTATTCTCCACAGCAGCGAACCTTGTTCACCCTGGTGCCATCGTTGGAATTCGCCGAGCGTTGCTGCGACATCGCCAAATTCGGCGAAATTCCCCAGGAGCTCTGGGTCGATTGTGTGATTGCCTCGAACGCCGACTCATCGCTGGCCCCGGCCGGCAAGCACATCATGACGTGCTTCGTGCAATACGTTCCCTACAAGCTTCGCCAGGGCACCTGGGACGAGCATCGGGAACTATTAGGTGAACGCGTCGTTAAGAAAGTTGCGGAATATGCCCCTAATGTACCGAACGCAATCATCGCCCGCCAGGTTCTCACTCCGCTCGATCTGGAGCGCACCTACGGATTAACTGAAGGCAACATCTTTCACGGCGATCTGAATCTTGAACAATTGTTTTTCAACCGGCCAGTCGCCGGCTGGTCGCAATACCGCACTCCGATCGCCGGGCTTTATCTTTGTGGCGCCGGGGCACATCCCGGAGGCGGCGTTACCGGCGCTCCCGGCCATAACTCGGCGCATCAGGTGTTGCGCGACTTGAAAAAAGGCAGGTTCAAGCAGGCGGTCGCCTGAGCACCCGCATAATGTAATTCAGGGAAAGGAGATCCACAGTGTCCGAAACCGTTCAGCAATACACGCAGCGCATCCTGGCTAACGCTCAGGGGCTGGACCCGATCAAAGTTCAATCTGCGACTAACAAGAAACTCGTGCGCCTTACCAAGGGCGCGTCCGCCGCGAAGTTGCGAAAACGTCCCGCGCCAGACAAATGGTCAGTCGCTGAAATTCTCGCGCACCTTGCCGACGTCGAAATTGTGATCGGCTGGCGCATGCGCTCCATTCTTGCAAATCCCGGAACGCCCATTCAGGCTTACGACCAGAACGCCTGGGTCAGCTCCGGACACTACGACAAACGCGATCCTCGCAAATCGATCGAAATCCATCGCGTTTTGCGCGAAGCGAATCTTGCCCTGCTGAAATCCCTGACGCACGCTCAGTGGAAACATTCTGGTCAGCACGCGGAACGTGGCGAAGAATCGATCGACCGCATCGTCCGCATGCTCGCCGGACACGACGTCAACCATATTCAGCAGATCGAGAATGCACTCAAGCCGCAGAAGTAGTTACCTAATTTTTTCGCGCGATTGCTCGACAGTTTCACGAATACATTGGAGGAGCAGTGATGCCGAAGCAAGGAATTCTTGAGCGTCTGAAACACGGCCCGGTTCTGGGCGACGGTGGTTATCTACTCGAACTGGAAAAACGCGGATGGGTTCGTCCCGGACCATTTACTCCCGAGGTCGCCATCGTCTATCCCGACGCGCTGCGCGAACTTCATATCGAATTCCGTGAGGCCGGAGCCGAAGTGCTTCAGGCTTTAACGTTCTACGCCAGCCGCGACAAGCTCGCTACCGTGGGCCTGGAAGATCGTGTGGAAGACATTAACCGCTCCGCCGTGCGCGTAGCCAAAGAAGTTGCTGGCGATCAGTGCCTGGTCGCCGGCAATCTCAGCCTCACCTGGATGTACGAACCGGATAGTCCTTCCGCTGCCGACCGGGTCCGCCAAACTTTCGACGAACAACTGAAAGTCCAGTGCGAGGAAGGAGTCGACTTCATTATCGGCGAAACTTTTTCCTGGCTGGGCGAGGCGCTCGTCTGCGTGGAACGCGCCAGGAAAACCGGGCTGCCGGTTATGGTCACAGTCTGCTTCGAGAATAAAGACGAAACCGCGGAGGGGACGAACGCCGCCGACGCCGCCAAAACTCTGTTCGATGCCGGAGCCGACATAGTCGGACTGAACTGCCTGCGGCCGCCGCAACACATACTGAAGCCGATGGAACAAATGCGTCAAGCCGTCGACGGCTATCTCGCCTGCCAGCCCGTGGCCTACAACACGCCCAAAGAAAAGCCGGACTTCACCAGCCTTCCCGAGTTCCCGTATGCTCTCGATCCGTTGCAACTCACTCGCAAGCAGATGGGAGACTATGCCTTGCAAGCGAAAGAAATCGGCATCAATTACATCGGCTCCTGTTGCGGATCAGTCGCCATGCACGTGCGCGAGATGGCACGTGTGTTGGGCAAACTACCCGCTGAGAGCCGCATCTGGAAGAAAGGCGGAGCGAAGCCAATGTCCGCTTACGAGTATTACGATCACGATAATGTCGGCGTCAAATGATTTAGTTCTAACTTCGCCGCTTGCTTGGGCGCAACGCCCAAGGAACGAACGGCTGAAAACACGACTGCGGGAGGCCGTAACCTCCCGCAGTCGTGTTTTACGGCAAACGTCTATTTTTGTGTAAACGGCAACCCCGGTAGTGTTTCCGTGTGTTCGGATTTCACCGCACTCAACAAGTTCGGATCCAGTCCCAGCGCTTTAATGATCGTAGGAGCAATCTGCCGCGTCTCGACCTGATTCAAAAAGGTGGATGCCTTATATTTCGGGTTCGAAACAATCAGCATTACGTTGCGGTCGTCGTAAGCAAAGCCGCCATGCTCGGCCACTTTGCTGGTTCCTCCGGTGTATACGACACCGACGTTCGGCGCCACGATAATGTCGGGAGTTCGCGAATCCGTAAGCGGGTTGTTGAACTGCAACATCAGCGAAGTACCCGCGAAAATCTCTCCCTGTCCGAAGAGGTCTTCGTTCGCGCTCAGGGTTGCGACTGAGCTTGCCGTCTGGCTTTGATCGCTAAGCCAAATCAGCGAAACGTCGTCCTCATCGGCTTGCGCGACCGGCAAGCCTGGCCCAACGCCGCCAGGCGAAAGGATCTGCGACGGCGGCTGGTCGGAGGGCGCGTCTGCCGGAATGCGCAGAACACGGTTAGGATCGATCGGCGATTGCCCATGCTTGGCGGAGACGATGATCAGAGTGGAATCGAGCAGACCTTGCTTGTTCAACTCAGTCACCATCTGACCGATCGCACCATCAACGTACTGAATTTCGTCGAACAGTGAAGTGCTGGGGGTTCCGATCGCGTCTACATATCCGCCGGTCAGTCCGAGCGATTTTTCCACTAGTTTCTCACCTACGCTCACGGCCTGAAAGTTCATGCCAAACACGGTTGGAACTGGAGCGGTCGAGCTGCCATCGTGCGTCTTACCGTTGATCCAGTTCAACACGGCTTGCACCTTGAACTGATCGTAGCAACGGATGTTCTGGAAGCTGTCAGTCCAGGCATTCGACGGTTGCGCCGCGCCCGGATCGGGTAGCGGGTTGCAACCCGGAACAGTCGAAAGAGGCACGGGGATCGAGTTGATTTCCGGCGACCACAAATCAATCACGCCATCGCCGCTCGGTCCGTTAGTGAAGTCGTAAGAAGGATGTTTATCCGACCACGCCGTATATCCTCCGGAATTCTTAACCACGTTGAAAATCGTATTGGCACGAATGAAGCTATGCGGATACACGGGCGCGCATCCATTCTTGGGATCGCGCGGCAGGTAATCTGGATTGATCCCGTTGATGCCAGAGCTGCCATCGGGCTTACCCGAATCGAGTTTCAGATAGTTGTAATCAATTTCTTCGTCGAATCCCACTTGCGTGCCGATAACACTGGGGCAAAGCTTGGGGCCGCCCACGATGCCGTACGGCGTCGTCTTCTTTGGCGGAGACAAAGCGCGATCGTAACTAACGTCGTAATACATTCCCGCCGAACGCGATGTTCCGCCCGTGATCTGGGCGACGAGGCCCGGAAAAGAATCGGAAGGTTTCGGAGTCATGGCCTGCAAGTAATGGACTCCGGTGGCAGAAAGAGACGCAAGATGCGGACAATATGGCAAGTTCCCGTAGAGCGGAACTCCTTTAGCGCAATTGGCAAAATCGAGGGAATGCATGCCGTCGACGCTGATGAGTAAAACGTGTTGAATCTTACTGGTTCCCTGCGCTGCGGCCGGTAACGAAAACAGGCACGCGAACGCCAGCGCAACCAGTCCGAGGGGGAGAAAACGACGCTCAGACACAGTTAACCTCCTGGAATTACTACTTTCCCTCGTAGTATCACGCTTCAACCGCGATATCAGGTTAACGGGAAGTAAATCGCAGATTGAAAACTAAGGAAGTGTAAAGCTGCAACCCATGAGCTACGGCTCCGCCAGCTCGGGCACGGGTTCCTCTGCAACTTGCCTTGGCGACGGAGCAGGCTTTTTAGCACGAGTGGTCGTGATGACGATCACACTGACGAGAACGAGAAGCGTTCCCAGAAGCGTGCGGGGACCAACTTTTTCGCCCCCGAGAAAATATCCGACAATCACCGCGACCACCGGATTTACATAAGCGTACGTGCCAACTTTGGTCGGCGATTCATGATGAATCAGCCAGACATAGGCAGTGAAACCGATAATGGAACCGGCCACGATGAGGTAGGCGAGCGCCAGCCATACTCCGCGAGACACGGCGCGGATATCAAATCCCCGAAGTTCACCGAAACTGGTAGCGATGATCGCCAGCATAATGCCGCCCGCCAACATCTGCGCACCGGCACTCATCGCTTTGTTCTCCGGGAGCGGGACCTTGCGGGTTAAAGCGGAAGCGATCGACCAACTCATGGCTGCGAGGATCAACGCGACCGCTCCCGGCCGATAAACAGGAACTTCGCCTAGACCAAGCGAACGGCTCATGAGGACCGCCACTCCCGCGATTCCGATCAGCAGAGCCAATGCTAGACGAACGGTGAGGCGCTGCGTCCGCAGAAAGATGATCTCCGATAGCGCCATGAACACCGGAATTGTCGCCAGCATCACGGCGGCAATTCCCGAAGGTACACGCTGCTCCGCCCAGAAAAGGCAGCCGTAATCGACAACAAAAATGCAAACCGCGAGCGCCGAGGCGCCCATCCACTGCCGTCGAGTTGGCGAAGGAGTGCCGCGAACGCGCATCCACGCAAACAGCACCAGCCCGGCAACGAAGAAGCGCATGCTGGCAAAGAGCAACGGAGGCACCTGATGCACGCCGACGCGAATCGCCAGAAAAGTCGATCCCCAAACGAAATAGATGATCCCAAAGGCCAGCAGAATCTTCCAGGTCGCGGGACGAACAGTGGCTGCCATAGGAAATAGATCGCGGCCAGCGCTGCAAGGACGCAGAGTTTTTAGTTCGCGCCATCTTTAGCGTTCTTGCGGAGATTAATTTTATCGGGCTGGGATTAATTTTATCGAACGGTGAGATTCGTTTAATGCGCCGATACCGAACCGCCCCGTACGTTGGGACTATTTTTCTTCAATACAAACGACAGAAAGAACATGGCAATGGCGGCAATTCCCAGCACCCAATAGGTGTCGATGTAGGCCAGAGCAGCAGCCTGCGCCTGTACCCCGGCATAAACACGCGCAATGGCCTGTGTCTGCGCCGACTGCGGACTTAACCCGGCATGTGTCAACTGTTGCGCCAGGCCGTTGGCTGCATCGCGGAACCGCGCATTCCCGGCATTGATGTTCTCGACCAATGAAGATTGATGGAGCTGCGATCGCCGGACAATCATCGTCGTAACGATCGAAGTTCCGACACTGCTCCCAATATTTCGTGTGAAGTTGACCAGTCCCGCGACTGCATTGCTCTTATCAGCCTGTATACCGATGTAAGCTGCCGTGGTGGCCGGCACGAAAATGAAGCCCAGCGGTACGTACTGGCCGATTCGCAGCAAAGTGGCGGATCGAAAACTGATCAGCAAATCCAGATATTGCGTGGAAGCGTACATGCCGACCGCGAGCATCACCCACCCCAAGGCAATCAGGTAACGCAATTGGAAAATTCCGATCAGGCGTCCCACGAACGGCAACTCAATCAACAGCAGCACTGCGGACGCGGAGAGCACCATGCCCGCCGATTCGGCCGTATATCCCATGAGTGTCTGAAGAAACTGCGGCATCAACACGGTCGTGGCGAAGGACACGGCGCCGACCATGAACATCATCATGTTGGCCGTGGCAAAATTTGCATTCTTAAAAAGGCGCACGTCAACGATGGGATCTTTGTGGAACCATTCATAAATGACGAGCGTAGTCAGGCATACCGCAGCCGTGATCGCCAGAGTCACGATGAAATGCGAGCCGAACCAATCGTCCTCCTGGCCTTTGTCCAGCATGATCTGTAACGCCCCCACGCCAAGCGCCAGCAGTGAAAAGCCAATGTAATCGAGTTTGATGCCAGCACCCATGCGGCGAACGAGGGTTGGAGGATCTTCGACGAGACGGTAGACCAGCAGCAGCGCCACTATCCCCACCGGTAGATTAATCAGAAAAATCCAGCGCCATGACGCAACGTCCGTGAGATAACCCCCGAGTGTCGGTCCGATCGCGGGAGCGCACACCGCCGTGATGCCGTAAATCGAGAAGGCCACGCCACGCTTCTCGGGAGGAAAAGTATCCGCCAGAATCGCTTGCGCCATGGGCTGCAGGCCGCCTCCCCCCGCACCCTGCAAAACGCGAAAGAATAGTAGGACACCCAGACTGGGCGCGAGTCCACAAAACAGCGAGCTGATGGTGAAGATCGCCATGCAGGTCATGAAAAAGCGCTTGCGCCCGAACAGGCTTACCAGCCATCCCGTGATAGGCAAAATGATGGCATTGGCAACGAGATAGGAAGTCAGCACCCATGTGCTTTGATCGTTGCTGGCGCCCAGATTACCCGCAATATGCGGAAGAGCGACATTGGCGATGGCGGTGTCGAGAACCTCCATGAACGCTGCCAGCGAGACGGTCGCGGCGATCAGCCACGGATTTGCGGCAGGACGCCAGATCAGAGGCGCGGCTTCGAGAGTGGTGGTGCTCATTGATTATTGGCTACTGGTTACTGGTTACTGGTTGCTGGTTACTGGGTACTTGCTTTCAATGTTGCCGGCGAATCTCGCTGCAAACAGCTCTGCTGCAGGTTTTTCGAAGAACAATACCACTGGTTTTTCGAAGAACGACACCGCGGGTAATCGTGTTTCACGAACTCCCAATCCAGATTCCGACGGCAAACACCAGTACTCCGCCCACCACCACCTGAAAGGCCGCGGAGAGCAGCGGCGTATCCATATAGCGATTGCGAATCCAGGCGATAATCGCCAATTCCACGGCAACGACGATAACAGCGGCGATAAATGCTACATGAAAATCTTTGATCAAGAATGGGAGCGTGTGCCCTATCCCGCCGGCGGCCGTCATCAATCCTGTAACCGCGCCACGCAGCAACGGACGCCCCCGACCTGTCATCGATCCGTCGTCGGATAGGGCCTCGGCGAACGCCATCGAAATTCCCGCACCGATCGACGCCGCAAGACCAACCAGAAAGGCATCGTTGCTGCTCCTGGTGGCAAATGCCGCCGCGAACACCGGAGCCAGGGTTGATACCGACCCATCCATCAACCCAACTAACCCCGGCTGCACGATCTGCAGCACGAACATCCGCCGCTGCGCCTCTTCTTCTTTTTTCTGGATCGCCATGGGCATGTTCTCCTGCATGGCCCCGGCGGTAGTTTGGTGTTTGCGTTCCATCTCCTCCAGTTCACCCAACAATTTCCGAATGCCGACGTCGGTTACCTGCTCGATCGCCTTCTGGTAAAACTGGCGCGTCTCCAACTCCATCAGCTCGGCCTGTTTCCGGACATCAGCAATTTTCAAGGGGCGCGTCAGCCAGAACGGCTTACGCGGCGCGAAACCCTTGACGTCGTCGCGCCTTATCAAAGGGATGTGTTCACCGAACCTCGCCCGGTACGTTTCGATGAGCATGGCGCGATGCTCCGATTCTTCGGCTCCCATGTCGTCAAACAGTTTCGCCGTCGCAGGATAGGTGTCCCGCAATCCTTCAGCGAAGTCAGCGAAAACTCGACCGTCCTCTTCTTCCAGCGAAACTGCCAATGCCAGAATCTCGCGTTCCGTCAGATCCTTGAACTTGCGTGCCATGCGAACCAGTGTACTGTTTCTCACTTCT
>Ga0209006_10004733_pt1 | contig 12329 bp, 7 predicted proteins | sample JacPin_JW_Ref_O2_FD_188567 | JGI IMG/M metagenome (GOLD analysis project Ga0209006, IMG submission 188567) | Forest soil microbial communities from Algoma, Ontario, Canada - Jack Pine, Ontario site 1_JW_Ref_O2 (SPAdes) (version 2) | ecosystem: Environmental > Terrestrial > Soil > Boreal...
TGCGCAATAGTCACGGCGCGCAGGTCGGCGAAAAATTTGATCCGTTCCGTCGCGTCGGCATTTACATTCCGGGCGGCGCGGCGCCGCTGGTTTCGACGGCGCTGATGACAATTCCCCTGGCGCGCGCGGCGGGCTGTCGCGAGATCGTCGTTTGCACGCCGTGCGATCGTCAAGGCCACGTCAACCCGGCGCTGCTCTACGCCGCGCGCGCGGCGGGCGCCACGGAGATTTACCGCATTGGCGGCGCACAGGCCATCGCGGCCATGGCCCTGGGCACCGGCGCCATCGGCAAAGTCAACAAAGTTTTCGGGCCGGGCAACGCTTATGTCGTCGCGGCCAAACGGCTTTTGTTCGGCTACGCGGCCATCGATCTGCTGCCGGGACCCAGCGAGCTGCTGGTGCTGGCCGACGAGGCCGCCCAGCCCGCCTTCATCGCGGCGGACCTGCTCGCGCAGGCCGAACACGGCTCGAGCCACGAGCGAGTCTGGTTGTTGACAACGTCCGACAAAATCCTCCGCGCCGTACAAAAGGAAATCGAGCGACAGCTACCACGGCTATCGCGCCGTGAATTTATCGAGCGCGCCCTGACCCAGAACGGCTGGCTGGTGCGGGTGGCGGACTTGGAGCAGGGGATTGATTTGGCCAACCAGCTTGCGCCCGAACATCTTGAGATTATGTGCCGCCAGGCCGAGCGCATCACGAGACAACTGGTCGCCGCTGGCGCGATCTTCGTGGGCAACGATTCTCCGACGGTGCTGGGCGATTACGTGGCCGGACCGAGCCACGTTTTGCCGGCCGGTGGCACCGGCGCATCCTTCGCGGGCTTGACCGTAGATCAATTTCAACGCCGAACGAGTATTGTCAGGTATAATAACGCCGCCCTGAAAAAGGCGCTAGGCGCGGTGAGGAAATTCTCGGAAATGGAAGGTCTCGACGCCCATGGCAAGTCGGCTGAAGTTCGCTTCCGCGCCAAGAAGCAACGCTGATCTCAAGTCAGCAATTCCTGGGCGTGCGTCAGAATTTCCTTTTCGATGCGGCCTTTCAGTGGATACGCCGCCAAGGGCAGATTCAATTCGATCAGCACTTGGGCCGGTTGCACATCCAGTTTCCCGGTAACGGAAAATCCCATCGCCCGGAAACTGAACTCATCGACATAGCCGTTCCAGGATTCGGTGACGTCAGTGACTTGGCCGGCGAACCGGTTGCGTGAATCGGCCATCAAACCGGCGATGCGGTTCTTGGCTACTTCCTGACCCAACTGATGGGGAACTGACAGATTAATCTTCGGCATGTGGGAAAATATCTCCGCTTCCGCCTAAGAAACAAGCTCTCCATTTTCTGCCCTTGAATTCCTTTTCGAGAAAGTGCAGTCTCGCCGGGTCGGTGACACCGTTGCGAAAGATTTTTTGGATCGGTCTGGCCTGCCTGGCGCTTGACAGCGCGGCGCGGGCCGAAATCCTCCCCCCAGGCAATCGCGCGGTTCCGCTCGGCGTCCATGCCCTTGTCGGCGGCAAGGTTGTCGTCAAACCGGGCGAGGTGCTGGATTCGGCCACGGTCTTGATTCGCGACGGGTTGATCGAAAAAGTCGGCGCGGACGTGGCGGTGCCACCCGACGCGCGGATTTGGGACATGAAAGGGTTAACGATTTATGCAGGGTTCATTGATCCATACTTGACTCTCGGAACGAATGCGCCGAACCGCCCGATGACCAATAGAGATTCCGACTCGCGCGATTCTTCTTTACGTGCGGGCCGTTTTTTTGGACTTCCTGTCGCAGCCTTGGACCCCGGCACTCCCGGGCCCAGCGCTCAATTGTCCACGGTCACTCCTGAACATCGCATGGTGGAAGGCATCGCCCCCGACACCCAGGCCCTGCAATCGTTGCGCGAGCTTGGCTTCACCGTGGGCAATGTCGTGCCCGGCAGGGGCATCATCCGCGGCACCAGCGTGTTGATCGCGCTCTCGGAAAGCAATCCGAACGACGCGGTCATTCGTCCAGATGTTTTTCAGCACGTCGCCTTCGAATCGATGGAGCGGGGCGAGGAGGCAGGAGGGTATCCGCAATCGCTCATGGGCATCATCTCTGCGGTGCGGCAAAGTTTTTTTGACGCGCAACATTATGCGCTCGAGCATCAGAGCTACGAACAAGCGCCGCAAGGGCGCAAACGGCCGGAGTTCAATCCCGCCTCGCAAGCTCTCGGCCCGGCATTGCGCAAAGAGATGCCGGTGGTCTTTCAACCCGGAAGCGCCTTGATGGTGGACCGCGCCGCCCGCGTGGGTCGCGAGCTTGGATTGAATTTTTACATTCTCGCCAGCGGCCAGGAATGGCGCCGGCCCGACCTGGCCAAGGGAGCCGGCGTGCCGTTCATCGTGCCGTTGAATTATCCCGAACTCACCAAAATGCCGGAGGACGACGATTGGAACGCGATCACGTTGGACCAATTGCGGGCCTGGGATTGGGCGCCGGAAGACGCGGCGGTTTTGCGCGCGCAAAATCTGGAGATAGCGCTGACGACTTACGAGTTGGAAGACAAGTCGGCCTTTCGCCGCAACCTCGTCTCCGCCATCGATCGCGGCCTGTCGGAGAATGACGCGCTGGCGGGGTTGACGACTGTGCCGGCCAAATTGTGCGGCGTGGAGCAAAGTCTGGGCACGGTGGAATCCGGCAAGATGGCCAATTTGACCGTCGTCTCGGGCAAGGGTTACTTCGACCCGGAAGCGAAGGTGAAGGAAGTCTGGATTGACGGACGGTTTTATCGCACGGAGACGGTGGAACCGAAACCGGATGTTGCGACAGAGGAGAAACCGGCCGGGGAAAAACCATCTGAGTCGAATCCGCCAGAAGCGAAAGCGGCCGAGACGAATTCTGTCGAGGCGAAACAAGCTCGCCCCAATCGGGCGGCCGCGGCGCGAGAATTGTTGAAAAAGCGCGTGGCTCGTTCGCCGCTAGAGGGGCGCGGTGTGTTGACCAATCCACCCGCCCTCTTATTGACAAACGCCACAATTTGGACATGTGCCCCGGCCGGCCGATTGGAGAACGCCTCTCTGTTGATCGAAAACGGCAAGATCACCGAGGTGGGGGCAACGGTGCGGCATCCTGATGGCGCTTTCGTGGAGGATGCAACCGGCAGGCAGATCACGCCCGGCATCATCGATCCTCACAGTCACAGCATGATTTTGGGCGGTGTCAATGAAGGAACATTGCCTTCTTCGGCGATGGTTCGAATCGGCGACGTGGTCAATTCGGAAAGCGCCAACATCTATTTACAACTGGCCAGTGGCGTGACCGAAGCCCATTTGCTGCACGGCTCGGCCAACCCCATCGGCGGCCAGTGCTGCTTGATCAAGCTGCGCGACGGAGAGACGCCGGAGGAGTTGAAATTCGCGGCCGCGCCTCCGACGATTAAGTTCGCTCTCGGCGAAAACGTCAAGCAGTCCGGTGCAGGCCCTCGCGGGAGCGCTCGATTTCCACAGACGCGCATGGGCGTGCAAGCGTTTTACGAAAACCGTTTCACCGCCGCGCGGCAGTACCTGCAGGCTTGGGACGACTACAATAAAGCCGTCCGTGGTGGCGCCGTTGCTCCCGTGCCGCCGTCGCGCGACCTGGAACTGGAAGCCCTGGGCGAGATTCTGCAAGGCAAAAGGCTCATTCACTGCCATTCCTATCGTCAAGACGAAATTCTGGAGTTCATCCGGCTGATGCAGGGTTTCGGCATCCAGGTCGCCGCCATGCACCACGTTTTGGAAGGCTACAAGGTGGCCGATGAAATGGCCGCGGCGGGGATCGGTGGCTCGACCTTCTCGGATTGGTGGGCTTACAAGTTCGAGGTCTATGACGCCATCCCCTACAACGGCACGCTTATGCACGATCGCGGCGTGGTGGTTTCCTTCAACTCTGATTCGGACGACCTGGCGCGGCGGCTGAATTGCGAGGCGGCCAAGGCAGTCAAGTATGGCGGCCTTTCGGAGATTGAAGCGCTCAAATTCGTCACGCTCAATCCCGCTCGCCAGTTGCGGGTCGATCAACGGGTCGGCTCGCTCGAAACGGGCAAAGACGGCGATATCGCCATCTGGTCCAAATCTCCGCTGGATTCGACGACGGTCTGTCTGGAGACCTGGATAGAGGGCAAAAGGTATTTTGACCGTTCGCTCGACGCAGCACGCACCGCCGCTTTGGAGGAGGAACGAAAAGCCTTGGTGGCCAAGGCCAAGAAGGCACTCCAGGCCAACGGGCCCAACGAACGTGGCAGCGCCCGGGCCAGACGGCAATTTTTTGAAACGGCGCTGGAACACCAGGATGATTTTTACAATCACGATCGCGATGGAGGGGAATTTGAACCATAACTTGAAGTGGCGCCTTTGCTCCTGGCTGGCGATCGCCTTGTGTGGTGCCGCTCCGGTGCTGGCACGCGCGCAATCCATACTGCTCAAAAATGCAATCGTGCATCCCGTTTCAGGGCCGGTGCTTTCGCCAGGCGACGTGTTGGTGGAGAATGGGAAGGTGACCCAGGTCGGGCATTTGGATGTCCAGGCGGACAAAGTCGTTGATTTGACAGGGCAGCACCTTTACCCCGGATTGCTGCTTTTGAACACGGCCCTCGGGCTGTCCGAAATCGAAGCCGTGCGGGCCACCGCCGACTATGAGGAGGTGGGCCAGTTCGCGCCGGAGGTTCAGTCGTGGGTGGCCGTTAATCCCGATTCCGAGTTGTTGCCCGTCGCGCGAGCCAATGGCATCGCATTTTTTGAGCCGACACCGGAAGGCAGCATGATCGCGGGGCAATCGGGGCTCATGGCCATGGACGGCTGGACGACCGAAGAAATGGTTTTCAAAAAGCCCGCCGCGCTGCACGTCTATTGGCCGGCGATGGAAATCAATGCGGCTGCTGGACGCGGAGGAGGATTCCGGCGAGGGGGCAGGGGAGGCGGCTCGGCGGAAGAGCAGATCAAGGAACGCGAACGTAAAGTAAAAGAATTGGCGGATTTCTTCGCCGACGCCCGCGCCTATTCCCAAGCCCGAGATGCCGCCAAGACCAACGGCGCGCCCGACCCCGGACTGAACCCTTCATGGGAAGCCATGCGTCCCTATTTGAAAGGCGAACGACCCATAATGGTCCACGCCGAAGAACTGCGCCAGATCAAGTCCGCACTCCAATGGGCCGAAACCAACAATCTCAAAATTGTTATCACTGGCGGACGCGATGCCTGGAAAGTGGCCGACCTGCTGGCCAAGAGAAATGTGCCTGTCATTTATGACGCCATTTACGACCTGCCTTTGTCCGAAGCGGAATCCTATGACATTCATTTCAAAGCGCCGCAACTGTTGAGCCAGGCTGGCGTCAAAGTCGCCCTGAGCATGCAGACCGCCGCTTTCGACGCGGCCTTTGCCAGGAATTTGCCTTACGCCGCTTCGCAAGCGGTGGCATATGGTTTGCCGGCCGAGGAAGGCTTGAAGGCGATCACACTTTATCCCGCCCAGATTATGGGGGTGGAGGACCGGCTGGGCGCCATCGAACCAGGAAAGGACGCCACCCTTTTCGCCTGCACCGGGGACATTCTGGATTTGCGCGCCAACGTCACTCACCTTTGGATGGCTGGGCGCGAAGTTTCGCTGGACACTCGACACACGCGGCTCTACGAAAAGTATCGCAATCGTCCCAAGCCGCACTGAGCGCGAGGCCGCACAAAATGAAAACATTGGTCGCCGATACATTCCCGGAATCCCAACTTCAGCGCTTGAAAAAACTGGGCTGCGAATTGGACTACCAGCCCTCCGTCAAGGCCGATGACCTGACCGCGCTGGCCGCGGATTGCAAAATCCTGGTCGTGCGCGGCAAGAAGGTGACTGGCGAGACGCTGCTCGCCTCGCGCCACCTGGCGCTGGTGCTGCGGGCTGGCGCAGGAGTCAATAATATCGATGTCAAGGCCGCCAGCAGCCGCGGCATCTTTGTCAGCAATTGTCCCGGCAAGAATTCCATCGCCGTGGCCGAGCTGGTTTTCGCGCTGCTTCTGGCTATCGACCGCCGCATTCCGGAAGGCGTGGCCGCCCTGCGCGCCGGCCAATGGAACAAAAAGGAGTTCTCCCGCGCCGACGGCCTGTTTGACAAGACACTAGGTGTGATTGGTGTCGGCAGCATCGGACGCGAGGTCATCAGCCGCGCGCATGCCTTCGGTTTGCGCGTCCAGGCGTGGTCGCCATCGCTCACGCCCGAGATGGCGGAGGAATTGGGCGTGCAACGGCGCGAAAACGTGGACGACATTTTCCGCGAGGCCGACATCGTGACGCTGCACGTGGCGTTGAAGCCGGAGACGCGCAAATTGGTCAATGCCTCCCGCCTCTGGCTCATGAAGCCGCGGGCCATCCTCATCAATACCTCGCGCGGCGAAGTGGTGGACCAGGTTGCATTGCGAGAGGCGGTCGAGTCTAAACGCATTCGCGCCGGTTTGGACGTGTTCGATCCTGAGCCGGCCCAAGCCGTGGCGGAGTTCCAGGATCCGATTCTAAAATGCGCGGACTTTTACGGCACGCATCACATCGGCGCCTCGACCGAGCAGGCGCAGAACGCGATCGCGGACGAAGCGACACGGGTCATTGAGACCTTCATCAAAACAGGCGTGGTGTTGAATTGCGTCAACCTAGCCAAGCGTACGCCGGCCAAGTGGCAATTAGTGGTGCGGCACCATGATCGGGTGGGCGTGCTGGCCTTCGTGATGGACCATATCCGCCGGGCCGGCCTGAACATCGAGGAAGTGGAAAATGTCGTGTTTGACGGCGCGCTGGCTGCCAGTTGCCGCATCCAGTTGGCCGGCGACGCCCCGACCTCGCTCCTGACCACGATCGAAGGAAACCCAGACATCATCGGTTTGGACTTGATGCACCTTGCGTGACGCCAAGGTCGTTGCCTCGCGACCATGTTGACCTAGTTAGCGGAACGATCCTTCGGCGGGCCGCCAGGCGGGCCGTGAACGACCTCCTCGGCGCGTTGCAGAGCGCGGGTCAATTCGCTGTGAGCTGCCTCGAGTTTTAGTTTTTCCGCCTGCAACGGGTCTGGCGGTGGCGCCGGCGGCAAGCCGAGTATTTCGCGGGAGCGGACGAGAGCCAGATCGATGTCGGCACAAACATTCTCACGGCCCAAGTGATCCAGGAAGCCGGCTTTGTCCATCATAAAAAGAGGCTGGGCGTGAGGACCGCTGAGCAACAGATGTTTACCGTGCTTGAGCAGCCGATCGTGCAGATCCTCCAGGGCGTTGAGACCCGTGGCGTCGATGGCCAGGACTTTGCGCAATCGCAAGATCAAGACTTCCGGTTCCTGCTTGAGCCGCCGCAGCGCGCTCTCCAGTTTGTCCGCCGCGCCGAAGAAGAAGGAGCCGAAAATGCGATAAACCATTACGCCCTCCGGGATGGATTTGCCCACCAGCGAATGATGCGAGCCTTCCGTGTCGGTGAATTCGTCCACGGCGGTAATTTGCGTGGTTTCGGAAACGCGTTTGATGAACAGGATTGCCGCCAGCACCATGCCGATCTCCACCGCCACAGTCAAATCGACAACCACGGTCAAGCAAAAGGTGGACAAGAACACGACCGCGTCGCTGCGTGGCCATTTTGGGATACGCCCGAAATTGTGCCACTCGCCCATGTTCAACGCGACATTGACCAGCACGGCGCTCAAGGTCGCCAACGGAATGAATTTTGCCAGCGGCGCGGCGGCCAGAATGATGAACAGCAGCGTGAAGGCATGCACGATGCCGGCTATGGGCGTGCGGGCGCCGCATTTGACGTTGGTGGCCGTGCGCGCGATGGCGCCAGTTGCGGCGATGCCGCCAAAGAGAGGACTGGCGATGTTGGCGATTCCTTGCGCCATCAATTCCTGGTTCGGATCGTGCCGGTCGTCCACCATGCCGTCGGCCACGACAGCGCACAGCAACGATTCAATCGCCGCCAGGAGCGCGATCGTCGTGGCGGGCTGAATCAATTGCTTGATGGTCTCCCAGGACATGGCCGGAAACACTGGCCTGGGAAGTGCGCGCGGAATGCCGCCAAAGCGCGAGCCGATCGTTTCAACGTTCAACTGAAACAACGCCACCGCCGCCGTGCCTAGCACCAGCGCGACGATCGAGCCAGGCACGCGGCGTTGCCAGGTCTTGGGCCAGAAAAGGATGATGGCCAGCGAAGCCGCCGCCAACGCCGTCCCGCGCCACTGAAAAGTACCGGCGTTTTCCGCCAACGCCTTCATCTTCTCGAAAAATTCCGACGGCACCTTGTCCAGGTGCAGCCCGAAGAAGTCCTTGATCTGCGTCGTCAAAATCAGCACGGCAATGCCAGCGGTAAACCCCATCGTGACCGGGTATGGGATGAACTTGATGGCCGTGCCGAGTCGGGCTGCGCCCATGAGCAGCAGGATGACACCCGCCATCACCGTGCAGATGGCCAGATTATCCGCGCCATACTTGGCGTAAATGCCGTAAAGAATAACTATGAACGCGCCGGTCGGCCCGCCGATGGAAACGCGCGAGCCGCCAAGCGCGGAAATCAAAAAGCCCGCGATGATCGCCGTGAAAACGCCCGCTTCCGGTTTGACGCCGGATGCGATCGCAAATGCCATCGCTAGCGGCAACGCGACCACGCCGACAGTGACGCCCGCCACCAGATCGGCGGAGCAATCGGCCCATGTGTAACCCTTTAGAGTGTCCGCCAATTTAGGTCGGAACGAAAACCATTCTTTCATGATTGGGTTCAAATTCCCTAAGGCAAAACCAGCCTCAGTATTGTCGCTTGTACAACCAGGGCGCAGAAGATTCAATGCAATATGGAGTGGCTCCCTGTCTCCCATTCCAACTGCTCGTAGCGATTCTTGAAGGTTTCGGCCAGTCCTGCTTCAGCAGGGCAGCTTACAATTCGAACGTTGAAGGTTGCCTCCTCGGAAAATCCTTGAAAGGCGATATCATGCGCCTTATTACCGCGCCACTTGCTGCGTGCTGCCGTCGTTCAGTAGCACAAATTCACCGCCGTTAGGCATGCGGACCCGCATGAGAACGCCTTGCGGATTGCTGGCATCCGCTGTCAACATTATGGTTCCCTTCAACCCGCGGAATGCCTCGATCTGCCCAGGCTGCAGGAAATGGAGCGCGACCAATTCCTCCAAGGTGACGGACTTGGGAATAGGTTGTTTGCGCGCTTGCAGATCCCGCGTGTAGTCGCGTGCGGCGGCCACAATGGCGGCGCCATTGAATTTGGCGCCGGTGTCCTTGGATGCCAGCGAAAGATAGACCAATCCCGCCGCCACCATGATGGCCACGGCTACCGCGACGGCGATGGTCATCCGCCGCACGGGTGAATCTGGATCTTGCAACGTCATATTTTAGCGATGCCAAATGTCGCCTTCGCCCTCGCTGAACCAACGGGTCATGGTGACTTTTTGACGGGTGAAAAACTGCACGCCTTCCTTGCCTTGCATGTGCAAATCGCCGAAAAACGATTCGTCCCAGCCATTGAAAGGAAACCACGCCATCGAAGCCGGCACGCCAATATTGACACCCACCATCCCGGCCTTGACGCTGTGTTTGAATTCGCGCGCCGCCCTACCTGAACGCGTGAAGATCGATGCCCCGTTACCGTAGGTGCAACGGTTGGCCTGCGCGATGGCCTCCTCCAAGTCAGCCACATGCATCACGTTCAGTACAGGGCCAAATATCTCCTCGCGCGCCACGCTCATGCCGTCCCGCACGCCGTCCAAAACGGTGGCGCCGAGAAAGAATCCGTCCGGTTCGCTCGGCACGCTGATGGAACGGCCATCGACGGCGATGCGCGCCCCTTCTTGCGCGCCAGCCTCGATCAGTTGCTCGACGCGTTGGCGATGCTGGCGCGTAATGACCGGCCCCATTTGCGGCTGCGTTTCGCGGTCCGTGGGGCCGACTTGCATTGCGCGCGCGGCTTCGAGGATCGAGGGCAGGACTTTTTTCGCAGCCTCGCCAATCATGATGGCGGTTGAACCGGCCATGCAACGTTCCCCGGCGCAACCGTAGGCGGCTTCGATAATTCCCCGGGTGGAGTTCTCCACGTCGGCGTCGGGCATGACAAAAATATGGTTCTTCGCACCGCCATTGGATTGGACGCGTTTGCCGTGGCGCGTGCCGACTTCAAAAACGTGCCGCGCCACCGGCGTCGAGCCAACGAAGGAAATGGCCTTGATCTTCGGATGGGCCAGGATTGCCTCGACGCAGTCGCGTCCGCCGTGAACGATGTTGATGACGCCCTTGGGCAGGCCGGCTTCGGCGAGGAGTTGCACGATACGGATGGCTGTCAACGGTACTTTCTCACTTGGCTTAAGCACAAACGTGTTGCCGCAAGCCAGCGCGACGGGATACATCCAGAGCGGAACCATGGCCGGGAAGTTAAACGGGGTGATGCCGGCGCAGACTCCGAGCGGCTGACGGATGGCGTCGCAATCAATGCCGCGCGCGATGTTCTCCATGCTTTCGCCCATGAGCAGCGAAGGAATGCCGCAAGCGAACTCGACCATCTCGATGCCACGTTTAACGTCGCCGCGCGATTCGGCCAGGGTCTTGCCGTGTTCGCGAGTATTGAGGCGGATCAATTCCTCGAACTGTTGTTCCAGCAGCGCCTTGAATTGAAAGAGGACTCGCGCGCGTTCCACGGGAGGCGTTTCCCACCAAGCAGGAAAAGCAGCGGCGGCGGCCTCGACCGCTTCATCGACGTGGCGCGGGCCGCACAGCGGCGCTTCGGCAATGACGTGGCCCGTCGATGGGTTATGCACCGGCGTGTTCGGAACGTCGGTAACTGTTCGCCATTCACCTCCCGTGAAAATCGGGCATGTAGTCATTCAATGAAGGGAGAGGGCATTGGATTGTTGTACAAACGAATCACCGCTCCATTCGCCGTCGGAGTTGACAACCTTCTTTTGGGCCGCCGCCTTCTGGGCCGCTTTTCGCTGGGCCTGTTTCTGCACGAGATCAAAATGTGTGGTGAAGTAGGGCAGGCTCCGGCCTTTGAAATCGGCCAATGTGTTGAACTTGTGTTGCTCCATAAACGCGAGCAGTTGCTCCTGCATGGGCTTGACGCATTCATAGCCGAATTTCATCACTCCTGTGCATACCTGCACGGTGTCTGCGCCGACAAGTATAAATTGCGCGGCGTCCCCGCCCGTCTCTACGCCGCCAATGCCGGAGAGCGAACGTCTTGGAAATTCGCGTCCCATCATACTCGCGATTTCCATAACCATCCGCAATGCAATGGGCCTAACGGCCTTGGATGAGTAGCCGCCGGGCGTGCTGAAGCCCTCGACGGTCGGTTCGGGACGCAATGTTTCCAGGTTGATGCCCATGACGCAGCGAAGGGTGTTGATGGCGCTGACGCCCTGGCAACCGGCGCGTAGCGCGGCCCGGCTCGGCTCTTCGATGTGCGTGATGTTGGGCGTCATCTTGGCCCACACCGGTTTTCGCGAAACCGCCATGACCCAGCCGCAGACTTCCGTCAAGATGTCGCAGTCCTCGCCCATGGCCGAACCCATTTTGCGCTCTGGCAAACCGTGCGGGCATGAAAAATTCAGCTCGAATCCGTCCACACCGGTCTCCTGGCAGCGCTCAACAATCTCGACCCAAGCGTCTTTGCGATATTCTTCCATGATGGAAGCGATCAACACGCCTTCGGGAAAAAGGTCTTTGCACTTCTTGAATTCGTCCAGCCAGATCTTGAACGGGCGGTCGCTAATCAATTCGATATTTTCCCAGCCGACAACTTCCTGTCCGTCATGGCCCATCAATTTCGCGTAGCGCGGCGTGACATTGATGACCTTCGAGGCGTCGAGGCTGATGGTCTTGGCGATGACGGCGCCCCAGCCTTCCATGAAGGCCTTGGCTATGACGTTCAGATTGGTTCCCGGCGGGCCGGAGGCGATGATGAACGGATTGGGCAATTTCAGTCCGTCCACGGTTGTGGCAAGTGTCGGCATAAGTTTGGCTTCCAATTCGGCAACCTTGAGGCAATGTATCGGAGCGGGCGGTCTTGTGCCAGAGCAATTATTGGCCGGCGACGCGCCTGCACATGAATGGACCCATTTCTGCAAGCGGCCCTGGACCAGGCAAAAGCAGGCTTGGCCTCGGGTGGAATTCCCATCGGCTCCGTGCTGGTGTGCGATGGAAATATCATTGGCCGCGGCTATAATCAACGCGTCCAAAAAGGCAGCGTGATTCACCACGGCGAAATGAATTGCCTGGAAAATGCCAGGCGGCAACGGGCCTCGGTCTATCGGCGCTGCACCATCTACACGACGCTCTCGCCTTGCTCGATGTGTGCGGGCGCGATCGGGCTTTTC
>Ga0209006_10004734_pt1 | contig 12328 bp, 21 predicted proteins | sample JacPin_JW_Ref_O2_FD_188567 | JGI IMG/M metagenome (GOLD analysis project Ga0209006, IMG submission 188567) | Forest soil microbial communities from Algoma, Ontario, Canada - Jack Pine, Ontario site 1_JW_Ref_O2 (SPAdes) (version 2) | ecosystem: Environmental > Terrestrial > Soil > Boreal...
AGGCCGCATCACGTACTCAAACCCGGACTTCTGCTCTTTCTGGCACTCCAACTTACGACGTTTGAGAGGTGTAACCAGTCGTTGAATCTTGGGTCTATTGGCATAATCGCCATGTTAAACCGTGAACGTGTAGGTATCACAACTTACGCCTTCGTATATGGCTTGGCATTCTCCTTCTTGCTCGTCACTTGCCGCCGGACAATGTACTTTCTGACATCATCTTCCTTGGACAAATTGAAGAACTTCCTGATCTTAGTCGCCCTTTTTGGTCCAAGCTTCTTGGGCACGATGTTGTCGGTCAAGCCGGGGATCTCATTGGGACCATGTTTGGTAGTCACCAAGGAGAGAACACCGATGTCCGGTCCTACGATGCATCCGCGAACAGACTTGCGTCTTCGCTCACCGCTTCTACGCGGACGATAACACGAGTGGCCGTCCGAGAGGAGAAGCCTAACACGATGGGGGGCGAGGATACCCTGCTTCATGGGGAACCCTTGTTTATCGTTACCGCCCGTGATGCGAAATATATAATCTTTCCATTCCTCGCCAAGAAAATCTGCTCCAATTTCTTGTGATATTTTCTTGTCGTAGAAGACGCGGCTGACATTCCAAGTCGGTGTTGGAGATAGGCATAGAAGATGAGGGATCACGTATTATTTCTTCTCGTCAGTAGCCGTGCCTATAGTCAGGGAACGGACAGGCAATATTCAGCTTCATGCTGCAACGAAAAAAATCAGTCCAGGTCTAGAGAACGATTTGTCGAACCGTTCACAACGTAAGCACACAAACGAGTTTGCACCACCTCATCGTCGCTCGCCAAAACAATTCGTACGTCCCCCATCTCTGAAACATTACCGTCCTGAAGGCCACTGTATGGCAGAGAAACCATGGGTCGCATGCACGCGCCCGGAAAGGGCATTTGTACGTTTCCAGTACCTCACACAATAGCATAGCGCCTTTACATAACATCCCTGACCAGCTTCCTCTGCTCTCCCATATCACCGAGCCCCACCTACCTGGCTCAAGACGACTCCGAAAGACGTCATAGACACATCATTAAGCTTGCCCGCAAGGGCCTCACCCCATCCACGGCATTCCTCAAGTACGCTTCGTTACGTGTAATCTCAAGGTGCGTCTACTCCCTCGTCCTTTCAAAACATCTTCATTTTGGTTATTTCTTTCAATATCCCCTCATGTCTCATTTTCACTCGTGTTACTTTACACACAAACCTTTTGTTTGGGGATAGGATTGGCACCGTCCATCCCGGAGGACCTTTGGTACCTCGTCAAATAGGAAAGACAAGGACTCCAAATTCCGCTTGATCTTGATCGAGTCACGCATCCACCGCCTTGCTCGCTATTATAAAACAAAGTAGCAGCCGCGACGGCCTCGACTCTTATTGCATGAGCAAGTTGGTGTCGGGCAGGAGGAACTTCATACCTCTGCGATTCAAATTTCGACACTATGGTTATGCTGTCTAGCCATGTGCTATATATCTCAGTTCCTTTCGTCTGTGTATAACTGAGAGTCCAATCTGGTATGGTGAGATTTTGTCCAGACAATAAATTTAACACGCCTGCAAGCCATCATACCTACTTTACACAAAACACTCAAACACAAAAGGTCCTACTCTGAGAAGCATATTTCTTGACAAAACCCAAGGCTTCTCTAGCAGTCGGCCTTTCCTGCATCATAACCTTGCCAAGATTCACCAACTCGGGTGAGATGTTGAAGGCAACCCCAGCTGAGTCTTCGATAAGCTTTCCGACACCCCATATATCCACTTCACCTCCATGATTATTCTGAAAAACTTGAGGTGAGTGACTTCTCTCATCCAAATGATCTGCTGCAGCATTATTGGAACCGGCAGCATCGTCCCAATCAATGAGAAACCACAGAGAGGGATCCTCAGCATGCCGAACAACATTGGGCCATCGGATGTCTCTATGGAATAGCATTGGTGGTTCGTGGAGAACCTGTAACGCGATGTGAATATGCAGGTCACAACTTCGAAATATACAAAGCATACTACTAGTGCACTCAGGACGCAGACAATGGCGTCAAGTAATTCCTTCTCATTGCTTGGGCGTACGGAAATCCCTTTTGGCTCGACATATATTGATGAGTCCACCACATGAATAAGGGCATCCACATGCGGTACGGCTTTCTCCTTGAGCTGGCAATAAATGTTCTCAATGTATCGAACCCGTTCTGCTCGGTCATGCCCGAGATAGGTCTTTTTGACTGATTTTATTCCGATCACCACCACTTTGTTGTCGCTGCAAAACAAGGTCAATTGCCACACCGAAGAACGCAGAATTGTTCAAAGGCTGTACTGTTCTGTTGCCATAAAGTCAGGCGAACCACGAAATCCGATGAGCTCCACCAGTGGATGAATATACGGAGATAGATTAATCAGTCGACGTATTTGCAGAATACGGTCTTGCGTGAATCGCAAATCCGCAGATGCCAGATCTTGGACATATGGCCGTCCCTGTGGCGTAGGTGGTGCACAAATTGCAGCAAGTGCCACGCGAGACCCACGGGCATGATACCCTGCATGAATGAGGGAGAACGCAAACATACGAGAGTAATCATGCTCACCAAATACATATGGCGCAGGACTGTATGTCCAAATTAGTTCACCAGTCAACTCGGCTTTGGGATCTTCACGGTCGCTTGGGCTTTTCTCTTCACCACGAAAAGCACAAATGTTGTCTTGTATTAAGAAGAAGTCTGGTCTCAGTTTTCGCGTGCTGGTGTCTTGAGAGGCGTCCCGATCGGTCTGGGCCGTTGGTACAAGCACAGTGAAGATAGATCGGATGTTGTTGTCCCAGAGGCAATGAAAAGATGCCTCGGATTCGCGATCGGATGGTAAATCCTGTGTGATAGCGGCGCCTACCATATAGCCAAGCTGGTAGCTATATTCTAGGTCACTGACGCGGAATAACACCTCTAGATCCTCTTTCTGAACCGGGTTTCGCACCAGGCTTGAGAGAAGGCTGTTAAACTCTTCCTGACGTATGGGGATCTTGGCCATCTCTGGCAGAGGCTGGTCCAGGATACCAGGAAGTTCGGCCACCGAAGGAAGGCCGGGCTTGGCCTTCGGTCGCCAAGAACGAAGAATAACATTAGTGATGTCAGTTCTGACCCCTATGCCAGGGCATGTCCACAAGATCAGGGAAACGAGAACACAGTGTGGCGACGAACGGATGGCAGGAAGCACAAAAAGGATAGTAAAATAGAGAGGAACATCGGAGAGTCAGGACGAACAGATCATCAGCAAGCTGGGAGATGACGAGCCATCAAGACTCACTTGGTGCCGAGTCCATGCGGGATTTTTTTCCCTCTCTCTCATCAGAAGGATCACTGAGGGAATGCTTATGTCCGTGCGGCACGGATACTAGCGGGTTAGTATATAGTAACGAGGTCGAGAATAGAGATATAATGAGACCAACGAATTTGAATGAGTGGGCACAAAAAGCGAACACAAAATTGAAATGGAAAAGTCGACAAACCAGAAAACGAGGCCGGAAATGAGGTAAACAATTGCCACGTCAGCAAAGCGCAGCGCCATTCGTACACAGAAACGACGAAACCCTCACCAGTAGCCGTGCGCTTCACGAAGACATGGAGCCTATTACTGAGAGGTTGATCCAACCAGATAGCTGAGACATGATACCACGGGGTCAATTTTTGAACGTCTTTGGCATCCTCTGTATAATCCAGGCGGCTAAAAGAAGCCTCATTTTCATTGAGATCAAGATTATCAACCTGTGAAAGTTTGGCAAGGTAAGCCACGGCTTTAGAACGTTCGTGCCTTGAGAAATACAAGAATGTACTCACCTTGAAGAGGAGAAGATCTTGGGAAAGGATGCCTTTCGAAGTGCCAATGCCTTCCTTCAAGATCAGTTCCTTCAACTCGTGGATGGTGGCATTTGCAGAAACGGTAACCAGGAACGGTACAGAGTCATGCTTGATAAGACACCAAAGCTTACGAGGTGTGTCATCGAACATCGTGGCGTCTGCAGAGGCCATGGTGGTCGGCGTTCGAAAACTTGCAGGATGAGCATCACACCTGCGCAAGAGAAGTCCATCTCGTCGTTCGCTCATACCTACAGTTCCTCTGGTTGCCAGAAGTGCGCAATTTCTTTCTCACCTTCACATCAAATGCAGAGCCGTTTTTGCTTCTTCATGTCCTTTATTTCTCTTTCTCCATCACCCCATCTACCCCTATCCCACCGTGCAAGAATCTTGCCGTTACTCCTTACCCACAAATCCATCTTTATCTCCACCCTCACCATCTGGCCCTGAATCCCTTCTCGTGAGCCTCGCTAATACCGACACTCTCTTTCCGTCAATACCAGTGACCACTAATGTATGAGACAAAGTTCAAACCAAATATGATCGATACATACATGCGCCCAGTAGCTATCCCCCAGGTCGTCGCCCTCGCCTCGCTCCACCCTCCTCGCTTTCTGTGTACAACGACGAACAACGCCACCATCAATTCCGTGTCTGGAGGAAACATTCGAGACTGAAGCCCCTGCGGGCTGGATTTCAGGAAGGTTATGCAACGCTGGGACTTTTTTGCAAACGGCTTGACCGAGATGTGACCAGATCTTGTGAGCAACGACATAGTGGACCATTGGAGTGTGAAAATAAATTTGACTGTACGCACTCAAGAAGTACATGTCCACCCATCTGTACAACAATATAATATGATAACCTAACTAAAATCGACACAAAACCTCAAATGCCCCCTCAGCTATACTCGGGTGGGGGAACGTTCGGTGGTTCCATCAACCGTTGGTGTGCCTCGAGCCGATCTAACTGGGCTCTCAGTGCTTCTACCTGCGACATGATATTCGAATCATCAGTCAAAATATGCGACGATGACTGATTTGAAAATAGGTCGTATTCCGATGTTGAGTTCCTCGCTGAGTGTGTCAAGTTGGTAGCATATAGACTTGGCGTGCTGGGCGGATATCGTCGTGTGACGACTGGGTCAGTCGGAGGGCGCCGTTTCATTTCATATGTGTCAAAAGAAGGTTGTGAGGTTCCAATTGGGAAGACTTCGGGAGCGCGGCCACGCTGTTTGGCGTGGCGTCGGTGGCGACGGTAAAGAAGGAAAACTGCGAGACCGAACGCAATGATAAAAACGGCGACCGAAGCAACGACACCGCCGATGATATTGCTTTTAGAATCCGACACAGGATGGATAGCAGCGTTGGAGCTGGATGAACGAGAAGTGGAGCCTGAACTCGCAGTGCCAACATCGATGAAGGTGGCAGTGCTGGAGTTGGATGAGTGGGCGCCAGAGCCGAAAACCGTAGTGCCCGCACCAACGACCGTGGTGGTGCTGGCGTTGGCGCTGGCGCCAGACGAGCGCGATGCCGAAGACGATGCCGACGGGGCTTTAGCGCCGGGAGCCGTGGGATTAGGAGCCACATCAGCGCCGATGGTTAATGTGAGATAGGCGAGCGTGTTCTGAATATTGTAAAAGTAGTTGCCTCCCACATAATAAACATTTTCGGCGGCGCACCCCCCCATATTCCCGGGGCCCACTGTACACGAAAGAAGGAGGCCCTGTACGGTGGTGGTTGTTACAGCATCGACGAAAACAGTGGGTTGGATGCTGAGCAACTCGACAGAAGCGTCTTCCACGACCGTGCCTGTGTGCCGAAAGGAGGGAACCATCAATTCCCAACGTGTTATGAAAGAAATGACGGTTAAACCGCACCAAAGGCCACCACGACAGATGTCACTTCCGCAACGCCATTCGTTGTATAAGTCACAGGTGCAAGCCTAGCGAAAGCCCATGTCGTTGCGCCGTCGGTGTCGACGCCGACGGGGGCTATGGACAGGCCTTCCGGATCTGATGGGACAATGAACTGTTGATAAACATCATACAGTGTGACGGTCTCTGCAGCCAAGGATGGCCCTGAACAAAGTCAGCGTGGCGATCCTAGTGAGGTATACCACTCCAACTTACCAAAAGCAAGGATAAGGGACAGGAAAAACAGAAAAAATTCAGTAATATCCATGATAGCACTACGGTTCGCAGTTCAGCATGCTGTATGAAAATCAGCGCCCAGAAGGTTACGCACGGACGGCTTTGAAAAGATTGAAAAAGGTCGGACTAAATGAGCGAATATTACTTGCGACTGTTGTAAAAAATTCATTCAGTGAGCCTGATCAAAGGTACATGAGGAGAGCACATATGAACCTGCCAGGCATTTGTCTACGCAAGAGTGGGAATGAGCCCTTGACCTTCGGAGAATTACATATATGATTTCGCTTAGCGCAGGCACCTGATGTGGCGGTGATGACAAAGATGCCGACTCGGGATGTACGTCTTGGGACATGTAAAACACTGTAAATTCATATACCTAAATACCAGTAGGTAGCTTGCCCTCCCTCTTTGCTTTATCATAGCACTCTAGCGTAACACTGGCAAGAAAGCCAGGTATACATTGCTCCTCCTCGATCCAATTTCGCATCAGCTGTGGCAGTTCCTGTGGACCACCCTCTCCTTTGGCAAGCAGTTGCATCCTCGCACCAGATCCGAGTTCGGTTTTCGGTAAAGGCTGGAAAACAAATGCTGCACAGAGATCGTACATCGAAGTCACCCGAACCTGTCCATTCGGATAGAATGCTAGCTTCAACCCTAGTATCGAAGCAATCGTCTCGCGGAATTCCTCGCCCTTTGCGGAATATACCTATACGAATTTTAAAACTTGAGCCAGGCAAAAGCAAGTACGGACAGAAAGATAGCACACCTCCTGCAATCTTTTTAGTCTCTTCTCTTTCTGTTTCACCAGCTCCTCCAACTCTTTCTTCTCCTTGTTAACCAACTCCCAGCTTTCCCGGGGTACCAGCTCCTCACCATCCATGGCACTCACACTCGCGCCTGAACTAGTGGCGACCGCTTCCAACTCCTTTAATCTCTTCAGGAGCGCCTCATTTTCTCCCCTCAGGCGATCCATCGCGCTCTGGCGCAAATCCACCCATGCTTGTTCAGGATTGTCTCTCAGCGACAAGACACGTACTCCAGGGGGAACATGTTGCCCAGCGGCAATCTCCCCCCCAAGATCGAACAGATTTTGCTCCAATTTCTCGATCTCTTCTGATTGTGCCAACGATTGAGCTCCTGCTTCTTCGAGGGCTGGACCTGGGTCAGTAAAATGTTCCTCGTCAATGCAGAAGTGATGCACACCTTGTTCAAGTTGTAACCTGGAGGCGCGTTCACGCTCAACGGTTTCGAATAATTCTTCCCAGCTATATCCGCGCCTACGAGATGTACCCCCGAGCGCATCGAGCTCCCCCGTTAAGGCATCAATGGTAGATTTGTATTCGATCAAAAGGGACTCCAGTTCCCGCAGTCGCCGTGACTTGGCCTCGTCAATCTCGACAATTATATTGCCTTCCTGGCCTGCCTTTTCGGCGTTGTAGCTCGCCTGTGGTAAGGAAACGCAATGTGAGATTTACTAGAAAGGAATCGAAGCAGCGCACCACTAAAGCTTGTAAGAACGCGGCCTCTCTTTCGGCAAGTAACACCCTTTGCTCACGTCTCCCAACCTGTTTCTTGACTTCATTTATTTCAGATTCGAGAGTGTCAACAGTTTCTGCGAGATCCGTAGCCCGACGTTCTGCTTCACCGACGTCCGCTTCGCGTTGGCGGAGCAAGGCGAGATTTGCGCCGTGATCTTCAAGAAGACGTGCATGGGTAAGACGCAGAGCAGAAAGTGTTTGTGTGACGGAGACGGGAGTGTTGGACGAGGTTGTCACATTCATCACCGTTTTGGCCCTAGTAGAGTAAATCTACGACGAGCAATACAATAGTTGATGTGTTCTCACCAGATCTCTCTTTCCCTCCTTGCTGCCTCTACCTCGGCCTCCAGCACAACCACCCGCTCGCGCATCTCATCGAAAGTGCGTACACGCGTCTCCAGACAGCGTTTCTCCTCTTTGAGCACTTGAACGCTATCATGCCGCTCGCGGAGGACACGCAACTCTGCATCGAGACGAGCATTGGTGCTTTCTAGGTTACATAGGTATCCCGCCTGTCGGTGAAGCTCTTCACGGACCACGGCCATATCTCCTTCTGCTTCCTTCGTCGTATCCATGGTCTCCTTCAGCTCTAGTGCATCCAACTTGTCCTGGACTTCACGCACGGCCTGTATTTGATCCTCCGCGATGTGCTTCCAGTTCTCCAGCTCCTGTGAAAGCAGGGACGCCTGATGGGTCAGCGTGGTGATTTGGGATTTTTGTGAGGAAATAGTATGCGTAGACGAGCGGGTTAATGCAGAGTGTGTATCTTCGAGGTCATCATATTGTTCGCGGAGGGTGTTGAGCGTGCTGCGAAGGGCTCGGAGTTCAGTATCTGCTTTTTGCTACTATAAAGTCAGCTACAAAAACGTCTAACGCGGGCAGACAGACCTTCTCCTCTTCGTATCCGGACCTTTCTCGTTCCTTTTCTTCCCTTTCTTCCTTTTCGCGATCAGCGAACCACCTCCGGTCGCGTTCGAGCCGTTCGATCAGAAGATCTTTCTCGCGCACTTTGGTCTCGAGCTCGATCTTGCTGGTTTTCGCTGCTACGAGCTGACGTTCGAGAGAGGCATGTGCCATATTTGATGTGAACGCTTGAGTGCGTTGCTGACGTCTTGTTGTGGAGAGGTGGGGGTCTAGAATTTGGGAATGGACATTAGATGAAAGAAGTCATGAACAACTTCTCAGCACAAAGAATCCCTGGAGTCGCGCCCGTGCTCTGGCGATAGAAACAAAGGATTCAAATTCATGAAAGACCCCTCACTAATACTGACTGAATGCATGGAGATGGCGCATGACTGGCCTGGACAGAGTCGGCGCGTTTGGGCACTCCAGGCTTTCCCCTCAGGTCCCCGAATTCGCCCATTTCATATTCAGGTGCTCACCTCGCTCAAGTTCAGCGACCAAGGAGTCGCGTTTCATGGTGGACCGCGACGAGGAGACAGTGCTATGGTCGTCACCGCTCATTGCGGGGTGCGGGAACGATTATTTGTGCGTGTTTTGTTCTCTGGAACTTTGAAACTTGAACACGATGGAGCAGGACAGCGATTATTCGGACGTCTCAGATGTTGACGAAGAGTACAAGACGTCGTCAAAGAACAAGGGAGGGAGGGGGTACCGGATACGGAATGCTCTGAAAGTTCCCCGCGCTACCACGTATACCGCACAAGCATTATATGGTGAGTACGACCATCTCTCTTTCGCCCACTTTGCACCAGACAGACTTTCTTAGATCAGATACACAGTTCTGATATAAACTTGGAACCGGAATATCAACGCGGTGCGTTCTTAGCCTGTCTATCCCGTGCGTTGCCAGACCACTTACTGCCGAGTCTGGGTCCTCGATAGCCGTCGTATGGCCTGAGGCAAAACAAATCGGCATAATCGACTCGATACTGCGCAACTTTTACATCCCGCCCGTCATCTTCTGTACGCACTCCGATTTCATTTAGGAAAGTGCTCAACCGCCACTCAGGTGTAAACGCGTACGATGATGGCACCGAGACAAAGACATGTATAGACGGGAAGCAACGGCTTACATCCATTCACAGGTACGTATTATTTCCCAAGTCATACACACTTGGAAAAATCTCAGTGACTTTCGTTGCTTGGATGGCGTTAGATTTATGAGTGGCCTTGTAAGAAGACAATTGTATTATCTTCAATCTTCTCTTCTGATTTCCTTCTCGAAGATTCCCCGTTAGTAAACAGATTTCGCTAATTATAATATTTCCAACATTGTCCTCTTACAGATCGGGATCCGTGAGTTTATCTTTCACCAGTTCACATCTATCTTACCCATTCAGTAGATTTACCAACGAAAAGCTATGGTACAAAGACGTCGGGGCCACTGGAAAAGGCCCTAAACGCAAGATTCTCCCAGAAAAGTACCGTCGCGTCTTTGCCAATAAACAGATTGTATGCGTCGAGTACCAAGACATTACCGACAGCGACGAGCGTGAAATATTTCAAGTAATGTCCTAGTAGTATCGATTTCCACTCACATCTCATACTCTGATAGCGCGTCCAACTCGGCATGGCCTTAACACCGGCTGGTAACTGTTTTGTTGTATCCCGCTCCTTTGATCGACCTAAACCTCTTTCAACCCACAGAAAAAATTCAAGTTACAAGTAGTCCTCGTGCCACCTTCATCCGTGAGCTGCAATCGACGTACCTTGTTGAGCGTGGCGGTCTTGTCGGTGAGGCCCTCAACTGGGACCGTTCACGTGGTGGCGACTTTCGATCTCTCGCTCAAGCAGTATTCAGCATTGAGAAGTACCCGAATTCGGCGTGTACCTTTCCTCCGCTTGAAAGATGGCTGGCGCAACCTGACGCAGTCATCTCTGACTCGTTCCGCGATCGCGTACACCAGACCTTTCGAGTGTTACTCGAGCTGGTCCGTGACGCTCGGTTGAGCAAACCACTGCAAAATCCTCCAAAAGTCGCTCCGATAGAGTTCATAATGATTGTGGTGCTGGTGGCAATTAATATGCAGGCTATGGACTTGACCGAGCTCTCGCGCGCAATCGGGCAGATGAGGGACGACGTGAGGGTTCACCATGTTGATATCCGCATGAATGATCGGGTAGCAAAAACGATGACGGAGTTTGTGCAAGGGCTAGAAAGGAAACCGGACACCTCATTAATTGATGGAAGGAGTAGGGGTGACGATTCCGCAAGAGATAAACCAAGAAAGAAGAGGAAAAGAGAACAGAGTGGTGGTGAGAGCGAGGGAAAGGAAGCAGGTGAGATCTCGGAGACACCTACCCGACTTCCATCAACTTCAGCGCGCTCAAGTACTCCCTATTCATCCTCCTCCTCGATTCCTTTGGCTCGTACGGTATCTGTTGGTAGAGCCATCCTTACAGCGAACGAGACTGCTGTCATCGCCCAGCGGCCAGTCTCATCAACCGCTGGTTCTGCGCTTCGGCTACCTATACCCACCATAACGCCGACATCGACGCTTACGAACACACAACCGCTTCTCGAGGAACAGCATCAGCAACCACTCCTCAACGACGTTCCAGGAAGTCCTCAGCAATCAGAATATCCTGGCCATCTCAACTCTTTATCGCAAATGTATGGATTGCTGAAAGGTCTGAGAGCCAATGCTCCTGCTGCGAATAGGTAACCATGGGCGAGAGATGGAGTCTGCTGATGTGGAGGTGTGGACCAAAATATTCGGGTATGGCTTAGAGTGCAGAGGCGGGTACAACGGTGCCTTGGGTCAGAGATCGAGTGGCGAGGATTGATGCCGGACCGGAGGACTGGATAGATTTTTTGCCTTTTTTTGCCTGCTCTCAAGACCTCGTCCACAGGAACAATGTGTTCTGTATTATTTAATGGGCTGTATAGCGTTGGGGTCTAGCTAATTTATTCACTTCACAATACCCGATCATGGAACCCAGAATATATCGGACTTTTGACCGGTGACCTGCAACAACATGGAACACCTACCTCTATCTCATGCCTCAACTGCCCGTGTGCTTCGTTGGGCGCTTGACAGATCTCGTACTGCGTATATAGGTGAAATCGTTTTAACTAGTCACAAATTGGCGCCTGGGGGCCTCAACTATCATAACGAGAAATCAAAAAAACTACCAGACTGTCATGGCTTCGATGCCTGTGCCGCAACACCAAGCGCATTCGGTATATCTGAGAATGTCCATTTCGCCGGTACCCTTGCATTGCTCGCAAATAACTTCTTCTATCTTGTCAGGGAAGATGCCTCGATCGGTATATTTTTTTCTCCTTCCTGTATGTTTGCATGCGTCGCACAACCCTAGAACCCTATACGGCGTCCTTTTCGTGCCTCGACATTGGGTACAGACTATATCCCTGTAAGTATTCATATCGTTATTCTTAACGAACGAAAAATAAACTTGACGGTGGTGGTTAATGATGAACCTGATGAACCTGATAACGCACCTGGCAACTGCGGCGACTGAGACGATGGATGATGGATGCGATGAAGATGGAGACAAGAGGGACCTGACCAAGTTGACAGTGAGGGATGACGACAGTGGCAAGCCTGATGACAGCAACAAACCTGACAGAGTGCTAGGCTAGCAGAGGTTGATGATGACAACAGCGACGACAAAGGACGACAGATAAACCTGACAAGATCATGGTGAGGGACGGCGATGATGGATCTTACTACGAACGTGTAAAAGTGGAGGTCGCCAGGAGGAACGGCGGGGCAATAACGGTTGTGGCAGGGAGGACGAGGCGATCACAGTTATGAGGAGGGGTTGTAAGCACATGGATGTCCCAGT
>Ga0209006_10004736_pt1 | contig 12326 bp, 9 predicted proteins | sample JacPin_JW_Ref_O2_FD_188567 | JGI IMG/M metagenome (GOLD analysis project Ga0209006, IMG submission 188567) | Forest soil microbial communities from Algoma, Ontario, Canada - Jack Pine, Ontario site 1_JW_Ref_O2 (SPAdes) (version 2) | ecosystem: Environmental > Terrestrial > Soil > Boreal...
GGGAGCCGATAGTCGCCGTCGTCGATGCTGGCGATCACGTCGCCCGCGTGCACATAGCTGTTGTCGGCGACATAGATGTTGGCGACGTAGCCGGCGACCTTGGCGGCGAGCGTGGTGTTGTCGGCCTGCACATAGGCGTCATCGGTGGAGACCATGAAGCGCCCGACCGTCCACCAGCGATAGCCGAACCAACCGCCGGCGGCGGCCGCAACCGCGAGTGCGACACCGAGCAGCGCGAGCCTGCGGCGTCGCCGCGGCGCGCTCGCCGGCGCGACATCGACCGTCTCGGCATCCGTATCGACCGGCGCCAGCGCCGGAACCTGATGGCGTGCCTCGGCGCCTGGGGCATCCGGCCCCTGCGGAGAGTCCGGACTGCGCCAGCGGCGCAGCACCTCGAGGTCGACCGGAGCGCGAGCCTCGATCGCTTCATCGGCCGCCAAGCCCGCCCACATCGTTGCGGCTCCATTCTGGTCCACGCGCATCGCAACTCTCCGTTCGTTGAGCTCTATCGGCAGAATGGCCGGCCCGCGGGTCGGCCATTCTCATGGCTGTCCACGGCCGAATCAGTGGCTGCCCTGGGCCTGGAAGTCCGTCATGCTGAGGATCTCACCATGGGCGGACGCATACGGGCCGGAACCGTGGGCCTGCTGGCTATAGATCGCGGCCTCGTCGCTGCGCTGCTGGTCGGCCATCGCGGCCGTGACACCGGCAACCAGGGTCATGGCCGTGAAGAGGGCGAAGGTGTTGAGAAAGGTCTTCATGGTCGTCTCCATCGAGGTTTGAATTGACCGAACCGTTCGGTCATTGCGAAACCTACGGTGGACGCGATCCCTTGTCAACAGTGACCGAACCGTTCGGTCATTGATTTTTGCATATCTGTGCGCCATATTGTGCGTAGACAGAAGAACCGAGCCGGCCCAGAGGCTGAAAATCATGACGAATCAAGCAGCGGTCGCCGCCCGCCCACCCGAAGGGGGCGATGAAAGCGCGAAGCGACGCCAGATCATGGAGGGAGCCCGGGCCGTCTTTCTGGCGCAGGGCTTCGATGCCGCCAGCATGGGCGAGATCGCCCGCGCGGCCGGCGTGTCGAAGGGCACGCTGTACGTCTATTTCGACAACAAGGAGCAGCTGTTCCAGGCGATCGTTGGCGAGCAGTGCCAGACGCAGGCCGAGGGCCTGTTCAATCTCGATTCCAACGATCCCGACGTCGAGGGCGTGCTGACCCGGCTCGGCACCAACTTCGTCAAGTTCCTGTGCGAGCCCGGCAAGGCCTCACCGCTGCGCACCGTCATCGCCATCGCCGACCGCATGCCGGAGATCGGCAAGCAGTTCTACGAGTCAGGCCCGGCCTGCGGCATCGCGACGCTCGCGGCCTATCTCAAGGCCCAGGTCGACGCCGGCGTCCTCGCCGTAGAGGACTGCGAGATCGCCGCCGCGCAGTTCCTCGACGCCTGCCAATCCACCCTGTTCAAGCCCGTGCTGTTCAACTTCGCACCACCCCCCTCGTCCGAGCGCATCGAGCGCGTCGTCGGGATCGCGGTGAGGACCTTTCTCGCCGCCTATCGCGTGCGCTGAGCGATTTCATTGGCGTTAACCGTGCTCGCGCATTGGCTGCGGGATGTGCGAACATCCGGCGTCGAATCGCGTTCCCGATGCGCAGTCGAAGCGGCCCGGCGCCAAAACATGATCCGGCTTTCCACCCTCTCGCTCTCCGCAGTCGCATTCATGTTTTGCGCCGGCGCCGCGGCTGCCGATTCATACCCGGTCGCGGGAAAATGGACCTATGAGCACGCGTCCGATCCCGGTCGCGCCAAGACCTGCACGGGTCGCATCATGGAATTCCGCGGCGAGCAGCGCTTCGACACCGGCGGCAGCGTTCCGCAATATCGCAACGTGAGCGTCAACAAGGCGTCGCCGACGGAGTTCGCCGTGATCGACGAGTTCTTCAACGTGCAGGTCCGCGGCCGCGTCCCATACACGCTGCGCATGATCGACGGCGATCATATCGAGCTGCACCTCGAGCGCGGTGATGCCGTCATCCCGCTGCGCCGCTGCGGATGACGCGCCGCACCGTCATGCCGCGAATGCGGGACACCGTCATGCCCGCGAATGCGGGCATCCACGTCATTCTTGCGCGGGGCAAAGACGTGGATGGCCGGGACATAGGCGAGCGAAGCGGCGCCGTTCTTCGAACGGCTATGCCCGGCCATGACGAAAATCGTGAATTGGAGGACTTGCTCAGTGCGCCGGGTTGAGCGACGCCACCGCCGGTGCGCACTGGCGCGTCGCGGCGAGCTCGGCCTCGTAGAAGGCGGCGTCCGGCTCAAGCAGCGGGTTCTCGTCGGCAAGCGCCCGGGCGCGGGCGGCGTCGCTCACGAGCTGCTTCATCACCGCGTTGAATTGGACTGGTGTCTGGGGGCAGCGCGAAAAGCCCGGCTGCGCCGACGCGTTCGACGTCGCGCCGAACATGCAGGCGCCGGAGATGACCGCAAGCGTCACGATGGCACGGAAGCTGGTCATGTGAAGTCCCCCTTCGCGGCGGAGCCGTTGCGCGGCCCCATGCACATAAGACGGCTCGGGGCGGTGAAAGGTTCAATTAAGGTTAACAAATAGGCTCACGATCTCGCGATGACGCCCCGCGAGGCTGCGGCACAAGGCGGGGCCTCGCCAAAAAGCCCAATCACACCAAGGACCTAGGTCTGCTGAATGGCGGACAATAGCCACCGGCCGCCGGCGGGACGCGTGAACGTCCACAGCTCGGTGACCTCCTGCGGGGTGTCGCTGCCGCCGACGAGATGCCCGCTCGCGCGGTCGAGCACGCGATCGACCAGGGCGAAGCGCATCGCCACGGTCGCGTAGTCGACACCGCCCTCGCGCCAGGCCTCGGCGAGGTCGCCCTGCAGCAATTTCACGCCGGAGATCTTGTCGACCACGCCGCGGCTTGCGTTCTCCGACAGCTGCTCGCCGAAATAGGACAGCATCTCGGGCGTGACGCCGGCGCGCAGCGCCTGGAGATCCTCATTGCCGTATGCGGTCTGGATGTCGCCGAGCAGGCCCTCGAAGGCGCCGTAGTCCGCCGGCGTGACGTCGAGCTTCGCCGGCGCGCCGCCGGCATTTCCGCCAAAGCCGGTGCCGACGTTGCCCGGCATGGGGCCGCCCGCGAACGCCGGCTGACGCCGCTGCCACATGCTCCAGAGAAAGCGGGCGACCAGCGCGATGAGGCCGATTTGCAGGATCAGCCCGAGCAGCGATGCAAAGCCGCCGCCCCCCCAGAATCCGTAGCCGAGCAGCAGTCCCAAAAGGCCGGCGGTGAGAAGGCCCGACGCGAATCCGCCAAAAAGTCCGCCGCCGAACAGGCCGCGCGGCCCGGCGAAGCCGGGCTGGGCCGATGGCGTCGTCAGCGAGCGCTGGATGGGCGCGGCGGGTGTCGGCGCCGTGCGGGTGATCGGCGGGGGCGAAAACGTGCGGAAGCCGCGGCTGCCCATGCTGAATCCGCCGCCGGCGCGCGCATCGGCCGCGCCGGCCAGCAGCCCGAGCATCAGCACGACCGCCGAAATTGCCGCAAGTGCGCGCAAGACAGAACCGACCATGAGAGCCTCCTGACGTCCGACGACGTCCACATCGCGCCTACATATCGGGAGGCCGCCTTGCTTTGTGAAGAGCCGGCGTGCTTGGGGTCCGCGCAACCGGTTGGCGTCCAAAGAAAATCTCGGCGCGTCGAGCCTTGTGCCGTGCCGACTGTTCTGCTCCGGGAGGCTCGATCAGAGGGCGCCTGGCGCGGACCACCTTGCGTCAGACTAGCGCTCCGCGAACTCCCGGGCGCGCCGCCGCTCAGTCCTCGCCTGCCACCGCGTCGGGCAGACCGCGACCGTCGTCATCGCTGTAGGCGCTGGCCGGCACGGCGTGTCTCACCTGGCGGTCATGCGACCCGATCGAGCCGGTGACGCCCGTGTCGCGCCGCGCGTAGCGCGCCCGCACCTGCGCCGCGATCTCGTCGCCCGGGACGGCGCGCGGCTCGCAGATGTGCGGGCGATAGGCGCGCCGCATCAGGTCCACGTGGATGTGATTGTAGTGATAGACGTTGGCGCCGGGCGCGAGCACGGTGTTGAACATCTGGCACGCCGCGCCCTGCACGTCGCGCAGGAAACCCTGCTCCTCGGGCGTGCCGTGCCAGCCGTGCTCGACCGTGACGACGCGACCGTCGGCGAGCACGAAGGCGGCGACGTCGAGCGCATTGCCGAAGGCGTGCTCGGAAATATGCGCGTTCGGATTGCCGTTCATGCCGCGGCACGAATAGGCCGAGATCTGCTTGATGCCGGTGACCGGCTGGCCGAACCATTTCTGCGCCGCCGGCTGCACCGCTTCGCCGATCCAGCGGTCGAGCATCGAGACGATCGGACAAGCAAGCGTCGCCGGCGGCGACACCGTGGCGGTGGTCGCGACCGTGGCGGCGCGCGACGGCGACATCGGCACGATCTGGCCGCTGCCCGGGTAGCTCGGCGGGAACGGCCCGCTGCGCGCCGGCGCCGGTGCCGGAGGCAACGGCGCATGCGCCGGGACGGTGTTGGGCGCGCCGTACTGCGGCAGCGGCGCCTGGTAGTCGCCCGGCGCATCCTCGTTGGGCGGATCGAAGCCGGGTGGCGCGAGCGAGACCGGACCGTTCGGGCCGGGCGCGCGCGAATAGGGAGCGGACGGCTGATATGGCGCCGGCGGCTCATACGGCGCGGGCGGCGGGCCCTGCTGCGCATTCGGATAGGACGCCGGCGGCTCATACGGCGCGGGAGCCGGGGCGCGTTGTGCGTCCGGGTACGGCGCCGGCGGCTCGTAGTTGTCTTGATTATTCTGCGGCTGGTAGCGCGGATTGGGCGGCAGGCGCGTATCGGCCGGGTAGGCCGGATTGACCGCAAACGGCGCGTTCGGATACTGCGGCGACGGAGGCGGCGGCGGCTGATAGCCGGGCGACGCACCGTATTGCGGATTGGGCGGCAGCCGCGTGTCGTGCGGATAGGCGGGATTGACTGCAAACGGCGCGTTCGCCGGATAACCCGGCGGCGGCCGATAGGTGGGCGCACCGCCATACTGTTGATTGGCCGGATATTGCGGCGGCTGTGGCGGATACGCGGGCGCCGCCTGCGGCACGTCGCTCGGCGGGCGGATCGCCTCGTCCTCATAGCCGAGCGGGGCGCCCTCGCCGAGCGCGCTTACCTTCAACGGAAAGTCGGCGCCGCACATGCCGGGCCCGCTGATGGGCGGCAGCAGCACAACCGAGGGGCTCTCCTTCACGGCGCCCGACTTGAGGCAGGCCTGCTCGGCCTCCCCCCGCCAGGGCTCGCGCTCTTCCCCCACAAAGCCTGGCTTGCAGCCGGTGAGCGCGACGAGAACGAGGGAGCCGACGAGATACCAACGAACTCCACGCGACATGCGCGGACAATGCGAGGAAGTCTGTTAACGACCCTTTAGCAATACGCGGGCGCCCACGGCGCCACCGGCCCGCATGGTAAAGACTTGGTGACCCCTTGATCGGCCACAGGGTTTCCGCTCACATCCGCCTCCCGGAGGGTTGCATGCACGCCAAGCCCAGGTTCACCTTTCCGATCGCCATCGCTGCAATCATCGTGTCCGTCGTGAGCCGCGCGTGATGCTCTCCGCCCTCGACCTCGCACGCCGGATCGAATCCGGCGAAATCACGCCTGCGGCCGTGATCGATCTCTGCGCGCAGGCGATCGACGCGCGCGAAGAGGAAATTCAGGCTTTCGTCTCGCTGGATCTTGCGGGCGCACGGCGCCGGGCGGAGGCGGCCGGGCTCGCCAATCGCCCGCTGCGCGGCCTGCCGGTCGGCGTGAAGGACATCTTCGACACGGCGGATTTTCCGACCGAGTACGGCACGCCCATCTATGCTGGCAACCGGCCACGCGGCGACGCGGCGCTGGTTGCGCTGATCCGCCGCGCCGGCGGCATCGTGCTCGGCAAGACGGTGACGACCGAGCTCGCCTTTCTCAATCCGAGCAAGACGCACAACCCGCACGATGCCTCGCGCTCGCCCGGCGGCTCGTCGTCCGGCTCGGCCGCAGCCATCGCCGCCGGCATGCTGCCGATCGCGGTCGGCAGCCAGACCGGCGGCTCGGTGATCCGTCCCGCCGCCTATTGCGGCGTCACCGGCTTCAAGCCGTCCTACCGGCTGCTGCCGACCCCCGGCCTCAAGCATTTCGCCGTCTATCTCGACACCGCCGGCCTGTTTGCGGCGGGCGTCGCCGACGTCGCCTTCGCGGCCGCCGCGATCACCGGGCGCGACCTGCGCGTCGACCGCGCGACGATCGCGGCGCCGCGCATCGCCATCGCGCGCACCAATGTGTGGGACCAGGCGAGCACCGACATGCAGCGCGCGCTCGATGCCGCGGCCAACGCCGCCACCGCCGCCGGGGCGCGCGTCACCGAGCCTGCCTGGCCCGCATTCCTCACCGACGCGTTCGACGCGCACGCCGTCATCCAGGATTACGAAGCCTTCCGCGTGCTTGCATTCGAGTACGACCAGCATCGCGAGCTTCTCAGCCCGATTCTGCGCGACATGCTCGACAAGGCCGCCGCCGTCACGGCCGACGACTACGACGCGGCGCGCCGCACGACCAAACGCGCGCGCCAGGCGCTCGCCGAGTTCATGGGCGAGATCGACGCCCTGCTCACGCCGTCGGCGCCGAGTGCCGCGCCCCGACCGGACACCACCGGCCCCGCCATCTTCAACCGCGTGTGGACGCTGATGGGCACGCCGTGCGTCAACGTCACCGGCTTGAAAGATGCAAGCGGACTTCCGCTCGGCGTGCAGATCGTCGGCCGCTTCGGCCGCGACCACGAGGCGCTGCTTGCGGCGCAATTTTTGGAAAAAGCGATTAAAGTTGCAGCTTGATGCCTGCAAAAGCGTCGGACCGGCATGTAAACACCGGATCCGCGATCCGGCTTTTCGTTCCATGCGGCGTCGCATGGCTCGCCAATGCGCCGCGCGGCCCATCCCACCAAAGAATCTAGCCTCGCAGTTTCAGTGGGTTGCATCGCCAATGGTACGCGCGTGGGGAGCAAGCGAGCGCAGCGCAGCATCGATGTAACTTTTGCAGTGAGCCGAACTTTGCTAAACAGCTATTCATCGCAAACCACCAGGGAGGCCTCTCGTGGACCTTGCCTTGAAAGCGAATGTGCTCGATTTCCTGGCATTGGTTGCAGCCGTCGCACTTGTCGGCGCAATCATGCTAGGCGCGTTCTGATTTCAGCAGTCCAACGATAAAGCCTTAAGGCTCGACAACTGCCGCGAGGGACAGCGCGGCCGAGGTGGATAAAAAAGCACCGGGGGATGACACCCTCCGGTGCTTTTCGTTCGTCAGCTCACCGGCTCGCGCGCTCTGGCCGGATCGTAGTTGAGCACGGGCGCGAGCCAGCGCTCGGCTTCCGCGACCGTCCAGCCTTTGCGACGCGCATAATCCTCGATCTGGTCGCGCTCGATCTTGCCGACGCCGAAGTAGTGGCTCTGCGGATGGGAGAAATAGAGCCCGCTCACCGAGGCGCCCGGCCACATCGCGAAGCTTTCGGTGAGCTTCACGCCGATCGCGCGCTCGGCATCGAGCAGATGAAACAGCGTCGCCTTCTCGGTGTGGTCGGGCTGCGCCGGATAGCCGGGCGCCGGGCGGATGCCGCGGTATTTTTCGCCGATCAGATCCGCGTGGCTCAGCGTCTCGTTCGCGGCATAGCCCCAGAGCTCGCGCCGCACCCGCTGGTGCATCCGTTCGGCAAAGGCCTCGGCCAGGCGATCCGCCAGCGCCTTGACCAGGATCGACGAATAATCGTCGTTCGCGCCCTTGAAGCGATCGGCGACCGCGTCCTCGCCCAGCCCCGCCGTGACGATGAAGGCGCCGATGTAGTCGGCGGCGACGCCTTCCGGCGCGACGAAATCGGCGAGCGCCGTGTTGGCGCGCCCCTCGCGCCTCGCCAGTTGCTGGCGCAGCGTGTGCAGCGTCGCGATCGGGCGATGACGCGTCTCGTCCGCGAAAAGCGCGATGTCGTCGCCTTCCGCATTGGCGGGCCAGAAGCCGATCACGGCGCTGGCGCGGAACCAATGCTCGGCGATGATCTGCTCGAGCATCGCGCGCGCATCGTCATAGAGCGAACGCGCCGCTTCGCCGACCTTCGTGTCGTCGAGGATCGCGGGGAATTTTCCCGTCAGCTCCCAGGTCGCGAAGAACGGCGACCAGTCGATCAGCGGCACGAGCTCGGCGAGCGGGTAGTCGGCGAACACCCGCGAGCCGAGGAAGGTCGGGCGCGGCGGCGCATAGGCGCCCCAGTCGAGCCTGAGCGTATTGGCGCGCGCATCGGCGAGCGCGACGCGCTGCTTGTTCTCTTGCCCGCGCGCATGGGCGGCGGCGATGCGCGCGTATTCGGCGCGCGTCTCCGCCACGTAGGCGTCGCGATTCTGCCGCGACATCAGCGCGCCGACGACGCCGACCGCGCGGCTCGCGTCGTTGACGTAGACGGCCTGGCCGCGCCGGTAGTTCGGATGAATCTTCACCGCGGTGTGCACGCGGCTCGTGGTGGCGCCGCCGATCAAGAGCGGCAGGTCGAAACCCTGCCGTTCCATCTCGGCCGCGACGCCGCACATCTCGTCGAGCGACGGCGTGATCAGGCCGGACAGTCCGATGATGTCGGCGCCCTCGGCCTTCGCGGTCTCGAGGATCTTCGCCGCCGGCACCATCACGCCGAGATCCTGCACCTCGTAATTGTTGCACTGGAGCACGACGCCGACGATGTTCTTGCCGATATCGTGCACGTCGCCCTTGACGGTCGCAAGCAGGATCTTGCCGTTCGACTGCCGTCCGGTCTCGCCGCGTTCCGCCTTGTCGCGTTCCATGTAGGGCATCAGATAGGCGACCGCCTGCTTCATCACGCGCGCCGATTTGACGACTTGCGGCAGGAACATCTTGCCGGAGCCGAACAGGTCGCCGACCACGTTCATGCCGGCCATCAGCGGCCCCTCGATCACGTCGAGCGGCCGCGCCGCCGCGACGCGCGCCGTTTCGGTGTCTTCCGTGATGTAATCCGTGATGCCGTGCACCAGCGCATGCGACAGCCGCTTGTCGACCGGCCAGTCGCGCCAGGCGAGATCGGCTTCCTTCGCCTCGCGACCGTGCCCATGGAATCGCTGGGCAACGCCGAGCATGCGCTCGGACGCGTCGGGCCGGCGGTTGAGCACCACGTCCTCGCACGCCGTCCGCAGCTCGGGTTCGAGATCGTCGTAGACCGCCATCTGCCCGGCATTGACGATACCCATATCCATCCCGGCCTGGATCGCGTGATAGAGAAAGACCGAATGCATCACCTCGCGCACGCGCTCGTTGCCGCGGAACGAGAACGAGAGGTTCGACACGCCGCCCGACACGTGCGCGTACGGCAGGTTTTGCCGGATCCAGCGCACCCCCTCGATGAAGGCGAGGCCGTAGCCGTTGTGCTCCTCGATGCCGGTCGCGATCGCGAAAATGTTCGGATCGATGATGATGTCCTCGGGCGGAAAGCCGACCTGCTCGACCAGGATGCCGTAGGCGCGCTTGGCGATCGCCGTCTTGCGCGCGAGCGTGTCCGCCTGGCCCTGCTCGTCGAACGCCATCACGACGACGGCGGCGCCATGCCGGCGCACGATCTGCGCCTGGCGCAGGAACTCGGCCTCGCCCTCCTTGAGCGAGATCGAGTTCACCACCGGCTTGCCCTGCAGGCATTTGAGCCCGGCCTCGATCACCGTGAACTTCGATGAATCGACCATCACGGGCACGCGGGCGATGTCGGGCTCCGACGACACGAGGTTGAGGAACGTCACCATGGCGGCTTCCGAGTCGAGCAGGCCCTCGTCCATGTTGACATCGATCACCTGCGCGCCGTTCTCCACCTGGTCGCGCGCGACCGAGAGCGCCGCCGTATAGTCGCCGGCGGTGACGAGCTTGCGGAATTTCGCCGAGCCCGTGACGTTGGTGCGCTCGCCCACATTGACGAAGGGAATCTCGGGCGAGAGCGTAAACGCCTCGAGCCCGGACAGGCGCAGGTAGCGTGGCGGCACCGGCAGCGCCCGCGGCGCCTTGCCGACAGCCGCCTGCGCGATCGCGCGGATATGTGCCGGCGTGGTGCCGCAACAGCCGCCCACCACATTGACGAGGCCGGCCGACGCGAACTCGCCGAGCAATTCGGCCATGTATTCGGGGCTCTCGTCGTAGAGCCCGAACTCGTTCGGCAGCCCCGCATTCGGATAGGCGCATACCAGCGTGTCGGCGACGCGGGCGAGCTCGGCGATGTGCGCGCGCATTTCCTTGGCGCCGAGCGCGCAGTTGAGCCCGATCGACAGCGGCGCCGCATGACGGATCGAGTTCCAGAACGCCTCCGGCGTCTGCCCCGACAGCATGCGGCCGGAGCGATCCGTGATGGTGCCGGAGATCATCACCGGCACGCGGGCGCCGCGCGCGTCGAACAGCTCCTCGAGCGCGTAGATCGCCGCCTTGGCGTTGAGCGTGTCGAAGATGGTCTCCAGCAGCAGGATGTCGGCGCCGCCGGCGATGAGGCCGCGCGCCTGCTCGGCGTAGGCGGCGCGGAGCTGGTCGAACGTGACGGCACGGAAGCCCGGATTGCTCACGTCGGGCGAGATCGAGGCCGTGCGGTTGGTCGGCCCCATCGCGCCGGCGACGAAGCGCGGGCGGCCGTCTTCCGCGCTCGCGATGCGCGCCGCCTCGCGCGCGAGCCGCGCGCCGGCGAGGTTGAGCTCCTGCGCGATCCCCTCCATGCCGTAATCGGTCTGCGCGATCGCGGTCGAGGAGAACGTGTTGGTCGCGACGATGTCGGCGCCGGCGCGCAGATAGGCAAGATGGATCTCGCGGATCGCCTCCGGCTTGGTGAGGTTGAGCAGGTCGTTGTTGCCGCGCACCTCCCGGTTCCACGCATCGAACCGCGCGCCGCGGAATTCTTCTTCCTCGAGCTTGAGCGCCTGGATCATGGTGCCCATCGCACCGTCGAGCACGAGGATGCGCTCGCGCGCGAGGGTGCGCAGCCTTTGTTCGACGGGGGAGGTTTGACGGTGAACCATGCGGCAGACTCAGTCTTTCTTCCCCCTCTCCCCAAAGGGGAGAGGGTCGGGGTGAGGGGCGCTCGGAGCAAGTTTGACGCTCGGCGTCCGCGACAACGTTGCGACGATGTCCTCGAGCACTCCGTCGAGGTTCTTCATCACATCGTTGTTCCAGTATCGCAGCACAAGATAGCCACACGATTCGAGGACAGCGGTCCGCTTGGCGTCGGCTTCTTCATTTGCGGAGTGGTGACCACCATCGAGTTCGATAATCAGATGGGCGTCCACGCAACAGAAGTCGGCGATGTAGCGATCAATCGGCACTTGTCGCTTGAACTTCAGGCCGTTCAGGCGTCGATCTCGCAGGCGAGTCCAAAGGATCCGTTCCGCCTCCGTTTGATCGCGGCGCAAGTGGCGCGCTCTTTCGACTCGCTGGCTCATAGGTCCCCTCACCCGCCCGCGCTGCGCGCGGGCACCCTCTCCCCTGCGGGGAGAGGGGAAGCGAGAGGCCGCAGTCCCAGGAGATGGCACACCGCATAGACCAGATCAGCGCGGTTCATCGTGTAGAAATGGAAATCGCGCACGCCGCGGTCGACCAGATCGAGCACCTGCTCGGCGGCGACCGCGGCGGCGATCAGCTTGCGCGTCGCGGCGTCGTCGTCGAGACCGGCGAAGCGCTCGGCGAGCCAGCCGGGAACCGAGGCGCCGCAGCGCTCCGCGAAGACGCGCGTCTGCTTGAAGTTCTGCACGGCAAGGATTCCCGGCACGATGGGAATCGAAATCCCGCGCGCGCGTACGCGGTCGAGGTAGCGGAAGTAGAGATCGTTGTCGAAGAAGAACTGGGTGATGGCGCGGCTCGCGCCGGCGTCGACCTTGGCGGCGAGCATGTCGATGTCGGCATCCACGTTCGCGCTGTCGGGATGCTTCTCCGGATAGGCCGAGACGGAGATTTCCGCATCGCATTGCCGGCGGATGCCGGCGACGAGATCGGCCGCGTTGCGATAGCCGCCCGGATGCGGCGCGTAGCGCTCGCCGACGCCGCCGATCGGATCGCCGCGCAGCGCCACGATGTGATCCACGCCGGCGGCGCGGTAGCTGTAAATGACGGCATCGACCTCATCGCAGGCCGCGCCCACGCAGGTGAGATGGGCGGCCGGTACCAGGCTGGTCTCGCCGAGGATGCGCTTGACGGTCGAATGGGTGCGCTCGCGGGTCGAGCCGCCGGCCCCATAGGTCACCGAAACGAAGC
>Ga0209006_10004737_pt1 | contig 12325 bp, 13 predicted proteins | sample JacPin_JW_Ref_O2_FD_188567 | JGI IMG/M metagenome (GOLD analysis project Ga0209006, IMG submission 188567) | Forest soil microbial communities from Algoma, Ontario, Canada - Jack Pine, Ontario site 1_JW_Ref_O2 (SPAdes) (version 2) | ecosystem: Environmental > Terrestrial > Soil > Boreal...
GCGCAGCAGCGCCTGCGCGCGACGGCACTGGCGGCGCACCTTCGGATCAGTGCCGCCGCGCTGGCCCCCGGCCGCGGGCGTGGGCCGGCCGCCGCGCCGGCGAGCGATCCCGCGCTCGAGCGTTGGCAGCAGGTACAGCGCGACCTGCGCGCACTGGCGGCGCCGGACCTTGCGGGACTCACGGTGGCGGTCGATACGCTGGATAACCTGGCCGCGGCACGCCCGCATGAATTGGCCCGTCTGCTATAAAGCGCCGCCGTTCGGCGAACACCGACTCCACGGGAGTGGACCATGCCTGTGAATCTCGTGCTGGTGCGCCATGGCCAGAGCATCTGGAACCTGGAGAATCTTTTCACCGGCTGGACCGATATCGATTTAACAGTGCAGGGATGCGAGGAAGCCCGGCAGGCCGGCCGCGAGCTGGCACGCGCGGCCATCGTGCCCGAGGTGGTCTTCACCTCGGTGCTCAAGCGCGCCATCCGCACCCAGTGGCTGATGCTCGATGAGCTCGACCTGCTGTGGCTGCCAGTGACACGCAGCTGGCGGCTCAACGAGCGGCATTACGGCGCGCTGCAGGGGCTGAACAAGGCACAGACGGTCGAGCGCCACGGCGAGGCGCAGGTCAAGCTCTGGCGGCGCAGCTACGACATACCGCCGCCGCCGCTGCAGCTCGACGATCCGCGCCATCCGCGCTTTGATCGCCGCTATGCCGGTGTCGATGCGCGTGATCTGCCTGCGACCGAGTCGCTGAAGGACACGCTGGCGCGGGTGCTGCCGTATTGGCAGCAAAGCATCGTCCCGGAACTCAAGCTCGGCCGGCAGGTACTGGTGGTCGCGCACGGCAACAGCCTGCGGGCGCTGGTCAAAATGCTCGACGGGCTGTCGGAACAGGCGGTGATCGAACTGAACATTCCGACCGGTGTGCCGCTGCTGTACGAATTGGGCGACGACCTGCAGCCGCGCTCCCGGCGCTACCTTGGAGATCCGGAAGCCATCCGCGCGGCCGCCGAGGCGGTCAAACGCCAGACGGAAAAGCAGGCCTGACAGCGCCTATTTGCGCGACGGGTCGGTCATCCAGCCGTCGTAGTAACCGCCGTACTGCTGCGCCAGTGTACGAAAGCGCTTGGACAGATCCTGCATTTCGCTCACGGATATGCGAAGGTGCTTGCGCGCCTGCAGCGAATAACCGCTGGCGCCCTCGGCAGTCATGATGCGGGTATCGATGGCGAAGCCTTCGGGCTCGAGTACACCGCGCAGCGCCGCGGCGGCCGCCTCGTCCGGCAGGCCGAAGAAAAAGTCGACCTCGTAGGCGGTGAAGGAATTACCGCCGGCCGCCCGCAGATTCTTCACCAGGCGAGCGTCCCAGTCGTCGTGCATCGACTGCGAGCGCGCCTTGCGCAACGCCATCACGATGCGCGCGAGCGCCAACAATGCCGCCAGCACCAGCAAAAGGTAGACCCATTGCATCGAAATCTACCCGCCGGGCCACGGCGCAGCATGGCCCGCGGCCGATGCTGCGCGTTTCATTCTTCGGGCGCGATCGTGACCTTGAGGCCCGACAGCGCATCGTTGAGTACGATCTGGCAGGACAGGCGCGATTGCGGACGGCGGCTGATCAGATCGCCAAGCATATCGCTCTCATCGGACATCGGTGCGGGCAACTTCGCCACCCACTCGGGATCGACGTACACGTGGCAGGTCGCACAGGAACACATGCCGCCGCAGATTGCGGCGACGCCATCGTCCATGTCCCTGAGCGGCTCCATCAGCGTCGCGCCGCTCGGCGCCTGCAACTCGCGTTCGGTTGCATCACGATCGATCACTCGCACCATCGGCATGACCACTCCTTCCGGCCTGTGCAGCGCGCGCTAGTTTGCCGGCCGCGCCATCGGGAAGCCAGTCCTTGGCGCTTCAAGGCGGCTCGGCGCTCTCGCCGCGGGCGAGGTGCCAGAGCCAGGCGAGCGTACGATAGGCGTAGACGCGGGCCGACAGTTGCCGCTCCAGTGCGTGGGCGTCAAAACCTGCCGCGGCCGCAAACTCGGCGCGGTAGCGCTCGGCGCCGGGGTAATAGGCGAGCACGCAGGCCACGTCCATCAGCGGATCGCCCACTTGCGCATATTCCCAGTCGAGCAGCCACAGACTGGATCCCTGCAGCACATTGCCCTGCCACAAGTCGCCGTGCACGATGCTCATCGGCGCCGGTGCCGAACGCAACTCGGCTGCGAGCGCCTGCAGTCGCCGTAACGGCGCGGCGAGTGCGCCGGAATGCGCGGCGCCGATCTGCGCGACATAGGCCTGCGCGACGCGCCAGGGATCGAAGGCATCGGCCGCGGGAGGCGCCAGGCGATGCAGCACGTAGAGCCGCTCGCCCAGGCGCCGCAGCGCGCGCGCGTCGTCATAGTCAGCATCGCTCCAGCTACGGCCCTCCAGGTACTGCATGATCAGCAGGCCCTGCTCCTCAGGCGAGGCATCCACCAGCGGCGGGGCAATGCCAGCCGCGGCCGCAACTCGATGCAGCGCCAGCTCGCGCACCCGATCGACACCCGGACGGCGCCAGGCGGCGCCGTCCAGGCGCAGCACGAAGCGCCCGGCGGCGCTATCGACCCGAAAAACCTCATTGACGGTGCCACCGCCCAGCCGCTCGATGCGCCGCGCGGCCGCACCCTGCGCCAGGCCGGGCACGCGCGCCAGCGCCCAGCCGGGCGGCCCGTTCAGCGAGCCTGCTGACGGTACTTGCCCAGCCATTCCCGAAATCCAATGACCGCGATGATCAGGTAAGTCAGAAACAAACCGGTGGTGACCGGGTAGCCCTGCGCGGCGAAGAGGTAGGCCATGACGGCATCCGCGGCAATCCAGTACAGCCAATTCTCGAGCTTCATGCGCGCGACCATCCAGGTCGCCAGCAGGCTCATCCAGGTGGTGAACGAATCCAGGTACGGCCACGCGGCGTGAGTCTCCAGCGCCAGCCAGCGTGCTGTCATGAGGCTCAGCAGCGCGATCGCGCTCAGCGCCGCCAGGTGATAACGATAGGGCCAGCGGGTGATGCGGCCCCCGTCTTGCTGCTGCGCGCGACTCCAGCTATACCAGCCATAGAACGACATCACCACGTAGTAAGCCTGCAGCGCCGACTGCATCGGCAGGTGAGCGCGCGCGGCCAGGTAGACATAGATCGAGGAGCTCAGGCCGCCGGCGATCCATCCGAGCCGCTGGCGTTTGAGGATCAGCAGCAGGTACAGCACGCCCAGCAGCACCGCCAGGAGTTCGGCCGGGCTGGTCAGGCCGAACCCGCGCACCAGCGCGGCAATCACTGACTTCAGCTACTTCAGGGGACCGAGCACTTTCATCACGAACACCGCCTTGTCGTTATGCTCAAGTGTGGTGCGCAGTTCGCGCAGCAGTGTCGGCATGACGGCCTCGTAGTCGCCGAACACCTGCGTGCTCATGCTGTTGGTGACGATACGCAGCCGCTGGTCGGCGTTCAGCCGGTCGATGAAATTCTGAATCGGCGGAATGAATTCCTGATGCAGCGGGTACAAACTAATCTCGACGCCAATGTCCATGCTCAGTCCTCGTTGTGTCCAAGCTGATAGCGAACGGTCACACCCACGGTGCGCGGATCGCCGTTCTGGATGAATCGCTGGTTCGGAAAATTCGGCGGCACGTCCCCGAAATAGAAACCCTGCACGGCGTAGCGCCGGTCCAGCAGATTGCGCGCCCACAGGCTGGTTTGCCAGCCGCCTCGCTGGTAGCCTGCGCGCCCATTCACCAGCTGATACGCCTGCGCGACCTGGTCCTGGCCGGCGGCAAAATAAAAGCCGTCGGTGGCCGAGGTGTCGAGCCGGGCAAACCAACCGCTCGGATGGCTATAGGACAACGCCGCCGAGAATTGGTACTCGGGCGCAAACGATTGGGCGCGGCCGTCCAGCGCCAGCACCGAGGCGCCGGGGCACTGCAGGGCCTGCGAGTCATAGCCCAGATAGCGCGTATGCAGCAGCCCGGCGGTGGCGGCGAGCTGCCAGCGCGGATTGATGTTCCATTGCCCCTGGCTCTCCACGCCGTAATTCTCACCATGCGATGCGTTCTGAGTGAAAAACACGAACGTCGCCGGATTGTTCTGCTGCAGCTGGCACGAGCTGTAGACCTGCATGTTCTCGCGCCGCATGTAGAACACGTCGGCTTGCCACTGCAGCGCCGCGCCGGCCGACTCGCGCTTGATGCCGCTCTCCAGGCTCCAAAGGTACTCGGGCGCGAAACGGCGCTCATCCGACGGGATCTGGCTGCCGATGTTGAAGCCGCCGCCCTTATAGCCGCGCGCCAGCGTGACGTACCAGGACTGCTGCGGGCTGGTGCGCAGTGACCAGGACAGATTGCCGCCGTACATCGTATCGCGCTCATCGGCAAACGGCCGCTCGAGGTCGGCGCTGTCCTGGTAATGCGCCAGGCGCTGCTCGGCGCGCAACCCCAGCGTCAGGCTGGTGCGCTCGCCCAGCGCGGCGTCGAGCGAGCCATATAACGCGCTGTTGGTCGCCTGGTAATCGCTGTGCAGCAGATTGGATCCAATTCCCTGCACCTCGTCATCCCAGGTGTCGAGCAGGTCATCGGACTCGGCCAGCCGCAGAAAATATGCTCCGAACAGCCACTGCACGCGCCCCAGGATCATATGATCGGCATCGCCGATCAGGCGCAGATCCTCGGCAATTGTGCTGCGCCGGCGCCGGTCCTGCTCGAAGTAATCGTACGGCGAGTAACCGCAACACGCCGCCCAGTAGGCGTCATTGCCCCAATCGGCATCGAATGAATACACGATGTGCGACTGCGCGCTGCTGGATACGCTGCGCAGTTCTCCGAAACTTGCGCTGCTCAGCGACAGCTTCAGTGACGCTCCCAGCGACTGCTGCGCATCGCGCCCCGGCTGGTTCGACAGCGTCGTGAAGCTGTTGTCGATCGACCAGGCGTCGTAACCGTTATTCAGGTCCACGTTCATCACCGCCAGATCGGCGCGCAGCGCCGGCGTGATTTGCCAGTAGAGCTTGGCGCGCAACGTGCCCTCATCGTAGCCGTTGGTATCGTCGCGCTGCAGGAAGGCGTTATAGCGATAACCGTCACTGCGGTATTGTTGCGCGGCCAGACGCCAGCCGGCCGCGCCATCCTCGAGGCTGTCGCTGAGCGCCACGCCGGCAGCGCGAGTCTGATAGTCGCCGACTGTAGCTTCGCCATGCAGCGAGAATTGCGCGGTCGGGTCCTCGGTGCGCACATTGATCAGACCCGCCAGTGCGTTGGCGCCGTAGACCGTGCCTTGCGGCCCGCGCAGCACCTCTATCTGGCGGGTGTCGAACAGCGTCGCCGGCATGCCGACTCCCGAGAAGTCGATGTCGTCGATCAGGAAACCGACCGAAGGGTTGGGCGCGCCTTGATATTGTTCTACCTCGCCGATGCCGCGAAGTTGAAAGAAACGCGGCCTGGAGCTGCCGCTGGCCCAGCTCAGATTCGGGATCATCGCCAGCACATCTTCGAAATGCTGGACACCGGCGCCCTGCAGCGCCGCAGCATCGAGCACGCTCACGCTCTGCGGCAGATCAGCCGCGCTGCTGTTGCGCAGGCTGGCGGTCACGACGATCTCCTGCAGCGAGTCCTCGGCCAAAGCGCTCATGGGCGCGGCGGCGCACATGGCCGCGAGCAGCCACAGGCCGGTGGGACGAAATTTCATTCCTGCTCCCTACGCCGGTACTAACCGGATCAGGTTCAACGGGTTCGCCGACCATCGGCATCTCAGGTCCCATCGGGACCACCCCAAGGTATGCGCGGCAAACTATCGAAGAATCGGCGCACGATTGCAAGCCGGCGCTGGGGCAGCGCCGCTACAATCGCCTCGGCAGGAGCCAACAGCATGGGCAACAGCGTCCGCGTATTCCAGGTCGATGCATTCACCGCCCGGCGCTTCAGCGGCAACCCAGCCGGCGTAGTACTGGACGCCGATGCGCTGTCCACCGAGGACATGCAGGCGCTGGCGCGCGAACTGAACAACGGCGATACCGCGTTCCTGTTGCGGCCGGATGCGGCCGATCACGATCTGCGGCTGCGGTTCTTTACCCCGCGCCGCGAGGCGGCATTCGTCGGCCACGCCACGCTCGCGGCCCACGCGGTGCTGGCGGCGCTGCGGCTTGAACCGCGCCGCCGTCAAAAGCAAAGCAGCGGCATCGTCGAAGTGGACGCGATTGCCGGCGCCTCACCACCGCGCATAGCTATTCATCTGCCGCCGCCGAAACTGCGGCGCACGCTGCTCGAGCGGGAACTGTCGGCGGTGCTCGAGGCGCTGACGCTGACGCGCGCCGACCTGGATACGCAATGTCCGCCGATGCTCGGTGGCGACAGCAGTGCACGCGTCATGCTCGGGATCGAATGCGGCACGACACTGGCGCGCCTGCGGCCCGACCTGGCGCGCCTGGTTACGCTATCGGAGGAACTCGGCGCACCCGGCTATTTCCTGTTCTCGCGCCAGCCGTCGCTGGATGACGTCTACACCGAGGCGCGAATGTTCTGTCCGGCGCTGGGCTTCGCCGAGGACCCGGTCAGCGGCAATGCCCACGCGCTGCTTGGCGCCTATCTGCTGCAGCAGCGGCTGCTCGGCGAGCCGCCGGCGGCCTCGGCGCCCGGCGCTTCCATCCAGTTCACCGGCGCCCAGGGCCACCACATGGGCCGCCCCGGGCGCGTTACCATAGCGCTGAACCTGGAACGCGATGTGCTCGAATCGGTGAGCATCATCGGCGAGGCCGTGATCGTGTTCGACGCCGCGCTCGAGTTTTAGCAACGCTTCCCGCAGAGACCGGATGATGAGCAAGAGCGACGAATGGGAGCTGCCTGAGGCGCTGCGGCCCCGGCAGAGCCGCTTCAATTTCGATCTGGCCGCGGTGTACCGCTCACTGGTACTGGTGCATACCGAGGCCAGCGAAGACGGCTATACCGCTGCATTTCTCGGCACCGAGCGACTGGGCTCAGGCGTCGTGATCAGGAGCGCCGAGCGCAAGCTGGTGCTGACCATCGGCTATCTGATCACCGAGGCCGAATCGATCTGGCTCACGAGTCTCGATGGCAAGGTGGTCGAGGCGTTTCCGCTGGCGTACGACCAGGCGAGCGGCTTCGGACTGGTGCAGCCGCTCGGGGTACTGGATGTGCCGGCCATAGAGCGCGGCTCGGCTGCCACGCTGGCGCTCGGCGATCGCGTTCTGGTGGTGGGACAGGGTGGTGAGCGTCATTCGCTCGAGGCGCAGCTGATCGCCCGCCGCGAGTTCGCCGGTTACTGGGAATACCTGCTGGAGGAGGCGCTGTTTACCGCCCCGCCGCATCCGCAGTGGGGCGGCACCGCGCTGATCGGGACCGATGGCCTGCTGCTCGGTATTGGTTCGCTGTTCGTGCAGGAACCGGTCGCGCAGGAAGGTTTTGACGCCAACATGTTCGTGCCGATCGATCTGCTCGAACCGGTGCTCGAAGACATGATCGAACTTGGCCGGCCGCGACGCACACCGCGGCCGTGGCTCGGTGTCTATACGGCCGAACAGGCCGACCACATCATGGTTGCGGGCCTGACGCGCGATGGCCCCGCTCACCGCGCCGGGGTTCGGCTCGGCGACGTGATCGTTGAAGTCGCCGGACATCGGGTGACCTCGCTGCCGCAGTTCTTTCGCAGTGTCTGGAATACAGGTGGCGCCGGCGTCGAAGTGCCGCTGAAGCTGACGCGGGCCGGGGAGACGATTCATGCGCTGTTGCAGTCGGCCAATCGCGACGACTTTCTGAAGAAGCCGCCCAGGCACTAGTTACGGCGGCGCGAGCGGCTTCAGCAGTTCCCGGTATTGGCGCATGCGAGCGCGGTAATGCGCCGCACCGCGCGCGATCATCGCCAGGTCCTGCGCGTTCGCCTGGCGTATCACTTTCGCCGGCGATCCAATCAGCACCGAGCCGTCGGGCACCTCGCGATCCGGCGGCACCAGCGTACCGGCCGCGATGATGCAGTGGCTGCCGATACGGGCTCGATCGAGCACGATCGCACCGTTGCCGATCAGCGATTCATCGCCGATCACACAGCTGTGCAGCATCACCATGTGACCAACGGTGACCTCGCGGCCGACCAGCGTCGGTGATCCAGGATCGGCGTGCACCACCGTGCCGTCCTGCACGTTGCTGCCGTTGCCGATTTCGATACGCTCATCGTCGGCACGCAACACGCAATTGAACCAGACGCTGGCACCTGCGCCGAGTACCACCGATCCGATCACCTGCGCTCCAGGGGCTATGTAGAAATCATCGCCGGCAGTGACCAGGCGCCGCTCGCCCAGCGTGTAAATCCGCGCGCTCATCTGATCCTCCGTTGGCGGCCAGGGATGGCAGCGACCGCCTCTTCGGCAGCATGCACCCGGCGAGCGCCGAGAATGCACCACAGTGCCTGCAGGCTCACCAGACCGGCCAGCACAAACGGCGCGCCCGGGCCGAGGTGCGCGTACGCCGGGCCGGAGGCGAATGGCGCGATGACGCGTGCAAGTGAAGTGCCGGACTGATAAGTACCCAGGACCGCACCCCGGTTGTGAGACTGCGCTTCGCGCGAGGCGAGCGCCGAACTGCTCGGGCTGAACAGGCCGACGCCGAGCCCGCAGGCCATCAATCCGCCGATCACGATCGGCAGTGGCGCGCCGAGGGCCAGGCTTGCGACCCCAAATGCCAGAAAGAGGATCCCCGTCATGGCGAGCCGGCTCTCGCCAAATCGCGGTGCCAGCGTGCGCACCAGTCCGCCCTGAGTGCCGACCGCGACGATAGCGAGCGCGAACAGCGCCATCCCAACCGTGCGTGGCCCGGCCTGATAGCGATCCTTGGCCCAGATCGCGATGATCGATTCCAGCGTGGACTGCGAAAACGTCACCAGCAAAGTGCCGAGTGTCAGCCAGCGCAATCCGGGCAGCACGCGCAGCAACCGCCATGCGTGCGCACGCGCAATGCCCGCGGCGTGCTGGCGCCGCTCGGCGGTGTGACTCTCGGGCAGCACCCACAGCACCAGCAGCATCGCCAGCAGGCTCAGTGACGCCGACACCAGCGCCGGCCGCGCGAAGCTCACGCTCTGCAGCTGCTCGCCTGCCAGCGCACCGCCGATCGCCGGCCCGAGCATGAAGCCGATACCGATCGCGGCACCCACCGTGCCCATGGTCCGGGTACGATCCGCCGGCTGGCTGATATCGGACGCGTAGGCCATAGCCGCCGACAGATTCCCGGCCATGAATCCGGCCAGCGCGCGCGCCAAGTACAAGGCGGCAATCGAGTGTGCGATCGCCAGCAGCAGGTAGGACGCGCACGCGCCCAGCATGCTGGTCAGCAGTATCGGACGCCGGCCGAAGCGATCGCTGAGCCGTCCCCACAGCGGCGCGGCGAGCAGCTGGCAGGCCGAATAGATTCCGAGAATCCAGGTATTGAGCGTCGGCGAGGCGCCGAACTGCACCGCCATGTAGGGAATCAGCGGGATCACGATGCCGAAGCCCAGCACATCGATCACGCAGACCATGAACAGCGCCGGCAGCGGTTTCATGCGTCGGCTAATGGCCGGGCACCAGTTGCTGCAATTGCGAGCCCACGCTGCGTTGCTGCGTGGGTTCGGACAATGCCCGGATCACGAGGTTAGGCAGGCGCGTCTCGTCCCAGGACGCCGCTTCGCTGTCTCCGGAGCTGCTTTCGCCGCCGCTGCGCGCGCCGAACAATACCGCGAGCTTCAGTGTCGGCATCAACCATAGCCGCCAACGGCCGGGACCGCGAACAAAGAATACCTCATCGGCCGCAAACGGCTCGGTGCCGTGCGCTGCCGAGGCGAGCTCGATACCAAAGCCCTCGCTGCCACTCGCGGACACCGGCCGCTGCATGCGCTCGACCCAGCCGGCGGGCACCACCGCCTTGCCTTCGAAATGTCCGTCGTCGAGCAGCACCGCGGCCACACGCAGCCAATCGTTGATGCGCGCGTGGAAGCAGCAGTCGGCCGGAGCGGGCGCGCCCGCGGCCGGCAGCGCAATCCAGGCCGCCGCGGCATTGAGACGCCGCCACAGGTGCAGCGACAGATAGTCCGGATAACTCTGCCGCGTGCCCGCTTCGATGGCGCTTCGCAGGCGCACCGGATCGAATCCCGACAGCGACTGCAGTTCCAGATTGCCGTCGCGCGCTGCGATCCCGGCCGTCAGCGCCAGCAGCGCGCGCGCGAATGGACCCGAGTCGATCACGCTGTCGGCATGTATCCCGTGGCCATAGCGCTCATAGACGATGTAATCACCTCGCAGCACGATCAGAGCCTGCAGCCCGTCGGCGGCCGCGTCGCCGCTCGCACGCTCGAGCGCCGCGGCATCCAGGTGCTCTTGCAGCGGCGGCACGCGCGGCAGCCCACCGGCATCCCCGCCGCGCACCAGCGCGCGCGGGGCGGAGGACAGCGAGTGCTGCAACTGCGGCCACAGCAGCCAGGCCGCCGCGGCCAGCACGGCCACACCGGCGCCGATCTGCGCGGCGGGCAGCTTCATGCTCGGGACTGGGCGTGACCGGCGTCGCCGGCGCGACGGGTTTTGCGCGGACGCAGCGGACCGCTATACACGACGCGGGATCGGAACAGCTCGAGTTCGTGGGTCGCGCCTCGCGGCCATTCGTCGGGGTGATGCGTCGCTAACACAACCGTGACACCGGAATCCAGGGCCTGTTGCACCAGCGAGCGCAGACCGCTGCGCGTGCGCGCATCCACTCCCGCATGAGGCTCATCCAGCAGCAGCATAGCAGGCTCGTGTACCAGCGCGCGGGCGAACAGCACGCGCCGCAGCTGGCCGTAGGACAGCTCGCGTACCAGGCGCGAAGCCAGCCCTGCAGAGGTCACCCGTTGCAGCGCGCGCCGTGCGCGAACTCGCTGCGCGCCGCTTAGCGCGGCGTTGAGCCCGACGCTGGCGTGCAGTCCTGAGGCGACGATTTCTTCGACACGCAGATAGCGCGGCTGCAATGCCTGCAACTCCGGACTCACCAGGCCCACACGGCGCCTGAATTTTTCGAGCGGCACGCCGCTGTCGATGCCGGCACGCACGATCGACCCGCCGCTTGCAGCGCCGAGGTCGCCATGCAGCAGCTGAATGAAGCTCGACTTGCCGCTGCCGTTGGCGCCGTGGACGACCCAGCAATCGCCGCGGCGAATCTGCAGCGAAACATTGCGCAGCGCGGCGACACCCTCGCGCCACACCGACGCACGGCGCAGCGCAATCAGCACTTCGGTTGCACCGGCCGCGGCGGTGGCCGCCGCCGGCACCGGCTCGCCAGTTACTTGCGGCAGGCCGGCTGGCACGGCGCCGCGCGAGCGCCGCGTTTTCGCGCGCAGGCGACGCCGCTGCATGATCCGCCCGCTTTCCAGCCGGCACAGATGGGTCGCGAGCGCCGGAACATCCTCGGCCCGGTGCGAGGTCAACACCCACGGTAGCGATGAACGGCTCAGCACCGCGAGGCAATGCTGCGCACGCTCGCGATTGCGCGCATCGAGACCGTTGAACAGTTCGTCGAGCAGCAGCAGCTTAGGCGCCCACGCCAGCGCGCGTGCCAGCAGAACCAGGCGCCGCTCACCGTACGACAGCGTCAGAAAGCGCCGTCGTGCGAGCGGCTCGATCCGCAGCCGGCGCATCAGGCGCTCGACCTGCTGACGCGCGTCCGCCGTCAGCGCATGGAGCGGAATGTCGGTGCGATGCAGCCCGGTGCCGACGATGGCCTCGGCGCGATGATTCCATTCGTAGTGCTCATAGCGATCCTGACGTTCCGGCCCCAGATAGGCGATCTCCTGCTTGATGCCGTAGGGATCTTCGAATGACTCGCCACGATAGCGGTAGCGCCGCACCGGCGCGCCGCCCGGACTCGGCCAGACGTCCCCTGCCAACAGCTTCAGCAGCTGCGTTTTGCCTGCACCGTTCGGACCGACGAGCACCCAGCGCTGACCGGGGCGAATGCGCCAGTTGACGCTGCGAAGCACCGGCTTGCCGCCCAGCGACAGCGATACATTTTGCAGATCGACGCTGATAAATCGCGCGCGCCGGCGCGGGCGCTTGGCAGGCAAAGCCGCGGCATCCCCTGGGGTGAGTTACGCAGAGCTTCACTTTAGCATCGGCCGGGGCGGCGACGCCTGACGGGCAGTCCGGGGAGCGCCAAGGCAAAAAAACGCTGCCGACATTCGGCGCTCACCGCGGGGGGTGTGAGATGAGCGCTATTGCCGGCAGCGTTGCCGTTGGCCTAGCAAGGCCGCACTTGCAGCAGACGAAATCGCCTGTTGCTTTCATCAATGCAACCCATA
>Ga0209006_10004738_pt1 | contig 12325 bp, 11 predicted proteins | sample JacPin_JW_Ref_O2_FD_188567 | JGI IMG/M metagenome (GOLD analysis project Ga0209006, IMG submission 188567) | Forest soil microbial communities from Algoma, Ontario, Canada - Jack Pine, Ontario site 1_JW_Ref_O2 (SPAdes) (version 2) | ecosystem: Environmental > Terrestrial > Soil > Boreal...
ACATCGCGAACTAGGCCACGATGTTGGAGACGCCGGCTTCCTCTATCCATTTCTCGGTCAGGAAAAGCAGCCGACCCGGGACTTGGAATCTGAAGTGGCGACCTCGATCGGGATGAAGGTGCAGGACGACTCGAAGCTGCGCTCGCAAGTGGCTAGCGATCAGGCTGAGCAGATCGGTAATGCTGCCCTGGCGATTCATGAGCGCCTCGCCAAGGGTGGCAAGCTTATCCTGTTCGGAAATGGCGGGTCAGCGACGGATGCCAATGACTTTGCCATCGATTGCGTGCTGCCGCCCTCCGGCTATCGCCCGGTTCGGGCTATATCGCTTTCCATGGAGCCCGCTAACATCACCGCGGTAGCCAACGACGTGGGCACGGAAGTAATTTTTCTCCGACAACTCATCGCGCAGGCCCGCCCGGAGGACATTGCCATCGGAATTTCCACCAGCGGCGGCTCGCGCAACATCGTCATGGCGCTCGAAGAGGCTCGGAAGCGGAAGTTGTTGACCGTTGCCCTGCTGGGTTATGACGGCGGCGAGATTCGCCGCCGACAGTTGGCCGACTTTCCTCTGGTTGTCCAATGCGACTACATCCCGCGCATTCAGGAAGTACAAGCTTCCATCTACCACATCATCCGCGAAACGCTGGAGGTGCTGAGCCGTGGCCAAGCTTGAACTTTTCGGCACAGCGCGCTGCCCCCATACTGAGGAAATGCGCGAGTGGTTGGAATGGAAGCGTTGCGAATTTGTCGAATACGACGTCGAAGCCGACGCCGCGGCGTTTCACCGCCTGCGTGAACTGGCAGCGGGACAACGCAGTGTGCCGGTGCTGGTGGAAGATGGCAAAGTGGTGCAAATCGGCTGGCAGGGCCGCAGTTGCTTCTTGGATGTGGAGTAAGAATGCCCAGCGCTTGCTCCATTCGAATTCGCGGAGTAGTGCAAGGAGTTGGCTTTCGTCCCTTCGTTTATCGATTGGCTCGTGAAAACACACTGACCGGATGGGTACTGAATGGCGAGGCAGGTGTAGAAATTTTTCTCGAGGGCGCCGAGAAAGCATTGCTGGCATTTGTTCGGGACCTAAAGTCACAGCCTCCTCCAGCATCCGGCATTGAGGAAATCGAGGTACAGAGCGCCGCGCCTCGTGGCCTGAGTGAATTCACCATTCGCGAGAGCCAGCGCCACGACCGGCCTACCGTCCGCATTTCCCCAGATCTTGCCGTCTGCAGCGGGTGCTTGAAGGAATTGTTGGATCCATCGGACCGGCGCTACTGGTACCCCTATATCAATTGCACGAATTGTGGTCCGCGCTATACGGTTGTCCTGCGCCTGCCCTACGACCGGGTCAACACTACCATGCGCGATTGGCCTTTGGATGACTATTGTGAAGCAGAATATCGAAACCCTGACAATCGCCGTTTCGATGCTCAGCCCGTTGCTTGCCCGGCTTGCGGCCCCAGTTACCACTTGCATCAGAGCGAGCAAGACGTACGTCGAGGCAAGCAGAGTATCCGTGGCGCTGCGCAGCTTCTCAGAAACGGTAGGATCCTCGCGGTAAAAGGATTGGGCGGCTACCACCTGGCCTGTGATGCATCGAATCCTGCTGCTGTGGCGGCTTTGCGCGAGCGCAAGTATCGCAAGGAAAAGCCTTTCGCGATCATGGCAAGAGACTTGGAGGTTGCGCGCGGCTTGATCGAGGTTTCATCCCAGGTCGAAAAGCTGCTGCTCTCCACCGCTAGGCCGATTGTGCTTGCGCCGGCAAGAACTGAGTGCAAACGAGTCGCTCCCGAAGTTGCTCCAGAGAATATCGAACTCGGTGTAATGCTGCCTTACACACCCCTGCATCATTTGCTCTTCGCGGCGGGTGCGCCGGAAGTGCTGGTGATGACCAGCGCAAATCGGTCGAGTGAGCCGATCGCTTACAAAGACGAGGAGGCACTGGACCGGCTGTCTGAAATCGCGGATGCATTCCTTATCGGAGAGCGCCCGATTGCCCGACGAGTGGACGACTCGGTGGCGCGGGCGGGAGTGTTTGGCCCTGTTATCCTGCGTCGCGCGCGGGGCTATGCTCCCGGTGCCGTGGCAAAAGTGCCGACTGTGCGGCCGATTCTGGCGGTAGGCGCGGACCTGAAAAACACAGTCACGCTGGTTGTCGATGGGCAGGCATTTATGAGCCAGCACATCGGGGACCTGACGCACTATGAATCGCTGCGGGCGTTTCAGGAAACGATCGAAGATTTAATTTCGATGTATGAAGTTCGACCGAAAGAACTGCTGGTGGCTCACGACGCCCATCCGCAGTACGCCTCTACATCTCATGCATTGGCGCTCGGAGTTCCAAGCAGTCTCGCAGTCCAACATCATCGCGCCCACATCGCGTCGGTGCTGGCGGAGCGCGGGGAATGGGAAAAGCGAGTGGTCGGAGTCAGCTTCGACGGCACCGGTTACGGAGACGACGGCAGCATTTGGGGTGGCGAGATCTTTGTCGGCAGCATTGCAGGTGGCCTTGAGCGCATCGGGCATTTGCGCGTTGCTGCGTTGCCTGGCGGTGACGCAGCGGCGCAATATCCGGTGCAGGCCGCGGCCGGTTTTCTGGCGCAACTCGATGGCCTGCCCGACTTGACCGCGCCCCCTTTTGATTTTCCACCGCGATATCTCCGAGCCATGGATTTAGTCGACAAAGGCGTTCGGACATTTCCTACCAGTTCGATTGGGCGACTCTTCGATACGGCGGCTGCGCTGCTGGGCTTTAGGCATGAAGTAACGTTTGAAGGCCAGGCCGCGATGTGGCTGGAACAGCTTGCCTGCGCCGCGCCGGTGACAGAACCGTATCCGTTTCCATGTGTAGAAGGCGAATTGGACTTTCGACCGCTACTGCAGTCTATCGTTCGCGACCGGATGCGCGGCCGATCAAGTGCAGAGGTTGCGCGTGCCTTCCAGCTTGGTCTGGCTCACGGCTTGCTCGACGCGGTTCTTCAGGTTTCTAAAAGCCACGATGTTGGTGCGGTGGTTCTTTCGGGAGGCGTTTTTCAGAATGAGTTACTCTTGAAAGATGTAAAGTCATTGCTTGTGGCCCAACGTTTCGAAGTTTGGACCAACCACATGGTTCCGCCCAACGATGGTGGCATCAGCTTAGGACAGGCGGCCATGGCGGCCTTTGCAAGGTTAGGATGAATGGACCGTTGATGAAGGGATATGCACGAGCTTTCCATCGCGTTGAGCATCATTGAGTTAGCGCAGGAAGAATCAGAACGGCGTGGCGTTCAAGTAAGCGCCGTGCATCTCAAACTTGGTGCGCTCTCTGGAGTAGTGAAAGAAGCGCTGCTTGGATCGTTCGAAATGGCATGTGAAGACACTTCGTTGAAAGGCGCACGGCTGGTCGTCGAGGAGCTACCGGTCCTGATATTTTGCACCGCTTGCGGGGCGCAACGTCCGATCAGCTCCATCCAACTATTTTGCTGTGTGGACTGCGGTACTCCGTCGGGCGAGGTTGTACAGGGCAAAGAACTGGAAGTGGTTGCACTGGAGATTGAAGAATGGGATCGCAGCCGCGTTTAATCGAAGTCAGAAAAAACGTTCTGAAGCAGAATGATCTGAACGCGCGCATGTTGCGTCAGCAATTTCGCGCGGCAGAAGTGTTTGTGGTGAGTCTGGTGTCGAGTCCGGGCTCGGGAAAGACGATGTTGCTGGAGAAGACACTCATGCTACTTTGTCAGAATTACCGCGTCGCCGCGCTCGTCGGAGATCTCGCTACGGAGAACGACGCGGTCCGCTTGACGCGCAGCCAGGCGCCGGTAAAACAAATTACTACCGGTACACTGTGTCATCTGGAAGCCGCCATGGTCCAGAACGCGCTCGAAGAGTGGGATCTCAATCAACTCGATTTCCTTTTCATCGAAAATGTGGGGAACCTGGTATGTCCTTCATCCTACGATCTGGGTGAGAATCTTCGGCTTGTGCTTCTTTCGGTGACGGAAGGCGAGGATAAGCCGCTCAAGTATCCGACAATTTTTAACAGCGCCGATGTGGCCGTGGTTACAAAAATGGATTTGGCCTCGGCGGTTGAATTCGACTGGCAGGCCGCATACGCCAATGTCCAGGCGGTACGGCCGGGTATGCAGGTCCTTCGACTTTCCGCCAGGAGCGGCGAGGGAATGGACGACTATCTCGATTTCCTCCAGAAGCGTCTGAAAGAATCACGAGTAGCCAGTAATTTAAGCACGGCGAGCGCAACTCCGTGATCAGTTTTCTCTCCATCATCGCGGTGGGATTTTTTCTTGGCATGCGCCATGCCACCGATCCTGACCACGTGATTGCGGTGACCACAATCGTCAGTCGCCAGCGCAACCTGTTGAAGGCCGCGCTCACCGGAATGTTCTGGGGAATTGGCCACACGTTCACGATCCTAGTCGTGGGTACAGCAATCATTCTCTTTGACGTCGTGATTCCCGCCCGCATCGGGCTTTCGATGGAGTTCTCGGTGGGCCTGATGCTCATCGTGCTTGGCGGCATGAATATCGCGAGCTTCATGCGCACGGCAGGCGCGATCTCTCCCCTCCGGGAAGAATCTGACTTCGTTCATTCTCATCCTCACATTCATGGCGACTATATGCACAACCACACCCATGGACACGAGGAAACGCATTCTCACAGCCATCAAACGCCGCTAACCTGGCTTGATCGATTATTTGGCAAGATCGGCCTCTATCAGCAGTTGCGCCCGTTGGTTGTGGGGATAGTTCACGGACTCGCCGGCTCGGCCGCGGTAGCGCTCCTCATTCTCACCACCATCCGCAATCCGCATTGGGCGATTGTCTACCTGCTCGTCTTCGGAGCCGGCACCGTCGGCGGCATGATGCTGATAACAATGAGCATCGCTTCTGCGTTCAAGTTCTTTGGCCAAAAGAATGAAAGATTTTCACACTGGCTGGGATTCGCGTCCGGCTTGTTAAGCTTGGCTTTTGGTTTCTTCCTTGCCTATCAGATCGGCTTCGCGAATGGACTTTTTTCCGGGCACCCGCAATGGACGCCCCGATAGAGATCGAACTCGCTCGGGCTCAGTTCGATTGCTTAGGCAGCAGAAAATCACGGCATCACCTTAGTGTTTGTAGACCGTTGTGTCGGCATGATAGTTGCGCCAGTCGAACCAATAGTCTTTCAGCGCAGGAACGCGGGCGAGACATTTTCCTCGGGCCGGGCCGGAGGTGGCACAGCCTTGAAAATTCCACAAGCTGGCGGTCGTAGTGTCCAGTAAGTTCCACTCTTTTCCCCCAGCGGGTTTCTCATCGGCGGGGGGGGTGGAATTGGATTGGAGAAAGAATTCGGCGTCCCGACCGTCGATGCGACTGACGAAAACACGGAAAGATTTGCCGTCCGGGCCAAGAACGAGAAGCAGCGGTGTTCCGTTGACGCGATCGAGAACGGGAGATTGTTTCGCGAAAGTTTCCCAGGGATAGGCGCGGGAGGCGCCATCAATTGCGAGCCCGATGACGACGTCGCGTGAGTTTAACTCGGTGCCGGGGAAGCTGACGACGACAGGAAGCTTGGCGACGTCAGGCTCCCAGTGGCGGTCGTACTCTTTGATGTATTTGCCGACTGGTGCAAGTACTTGGCCAAAGGGAGATTCGCTTTTCCACTGGCCGAACGTGAGTTCGTCGCTGAGGACGAGATCGAGAGCTGCGCCTTGCAGCGACCCGTAGATGGCTTTGCCGGTGATCTGCTGCCACCAGGTTCCGGTTTCCCTATCGCGCATCAGGAAGTTCTGATTATTGATGCCGGCGAGATAAAAATGCAGGGTTCTGCCCTTCACCGTTCGCGTCCACACCAGACCGGTGTGACAGAGCGTTCAATAGGTGACGGCGATCGGCACACCCGCGACTACGTCGTTGAGCACGTGATGGTAGGCCATCTGGCTAATAGGATAAGCGCGGGCTTCGCCGCCGAGGTTGACGGCCAGAATCATTTCTTTCGGGTCAAGCTTGCTCTGTGCTTGCGCCACGAATTGCGCGCCGGCGATGGGATGGAACATCCATTCAAAATAGTTGAGGCGCGACATCACCGTCGAGAATATGACTACGAGCAGAGTCAGCGCTAGAAGAGACTTGCGCCAGCGGCCGACCGTTCTCCAAAGGACGAACGCGAAGATCAAACAGGCCAGACCTGCAATCAGCGTGCCCAGCGGAGCGCGCTGGCGCAGGGCCATGGCAAGCCAGAGCGGACCCGGTGACTGGTGAGTGAAGGGACGGATGACGAAGGCAGGGATAAAGAAGAGGCCGATGGCGGCGATGGCCGAGAGGGAGAAGGCGGTCCACATCCAGAATGAGGTTCGGCGGTTTGGCTGGCGACTCGCCTGATTCCGAAGCGGCGGCGCGGGTGACGAAGATGCGTTCATGGGTTGACGGGTCAAACAATTTTCGCCTGTGAATAGTACGGCAAAGCGGTGGCTGGCGGAATAGTACAAAAAAATAAAACCCCGGTCCCTGGAACAGGACCGGGGCAATGGTAACGGTTGCCGAATTTATTGTGGTGTGAAGTTTTGGTGGAAGCCCAAACTGACCACGTCCTGGAACATCGGCGTTCCCGGAGGCAGATTGTTCGGGTTGAGGAATTGCGTGTCGAAGAAGTAGTTTCGCGTGGGTGCGTCGTACACGGAAGTGCAGCACTTGAAGTTGCCCGTAGCGTATTGCGAATAGTACATGCTGATCTGAGACCCGACATAAAACACGTTGGTGCCGGTGCGATCTTCGAGATAGCGGAGGAAGTTGTGCATCCCGCCGTCAGTACCGAAGTCCTGTGCGCCCCAGGCTGGCTGCGGGAATGGAATGCTTTTGCCCGCGGCGATGGCTACGCGATAGTAGCTATCGGTTGCGTTCCGGTTGGTCGCCAGTGCCGGGTTAGCAAAACTGTTGGCGTCCGACCAGGCGGGCGACAGCAGCGTGACCGCGTCCGCAATGATCGCGGCCGCAGAGTGGGGAGTCGTGCCGTTGGCACCCGCGGTCAACCAAAAAGGATCCGCGGGGCCGGTGTTGTAGTTTCCCCAAACATAGACTGGTTCTTCGGAACCGACGGTGAAGCCGTTTCCGTAGGTCGCTGGAGAAATCGGCTGAGGCAAGTAACTAACGCCGGCGCCGTTCATGCCGCCATCCACCAACCGCAGCACGTGGCGGGGTCCGGTTACCATGTTGTTCGCAGCGGTTGTCGTGCAAGGGGTTCCGGTGGTTGAGCCGGGAATGTAATAAGGCTGGGTCATAGCCGCGCCTAAAAGACCGAATCCCGCGCCCAGATACTTTGTTCCGAACGTGTCAAGGAATCCGTTCTCATCCACGTCTTCCGGTGAGTAGGTGTAATAGGTTTTCGCTTCCAACACGCCATCGGGGATGCCGGTGGAGGAGCCGGAACTAACCACATCCTCGAGCCCCGAGATGCCAACGAAGTTGTTATAGAAGCCGGTGCGGTTGGCATCGAGATCGGGCTGCATGCCACGATGATCGGAGAAATAAAGGATGTAGCCATTCTGGTTGAGGTTATTGACGAGGGCGCCGCTGCCCGTACTGTATAGATTCTTTTTCTGCAGCCACAACCACAGGTTGCCCACGTCAATCTCGACGGCATTCATTACACCAGCCGGGCTGCAGTTGTTGGTCGTGTAGGAGGAGCGAGTGTCGCGAGGCTCGCCTTCACGCGAATCGTAGAAGTTGATGGGGAGCCAATTGTATGCCGTGGCCGGGAGGCCAGTCGCGGTTTGTCCAGTCTGTAGTTGCTGAAGGATGAGGATGGCGGGGCTGATTGGATTTGCGCCCGCGATTCCCACAGCCGTCGTAGGCACGCTGGGGGAGACGTTGTAGGCACGGCCGAAGCCATATCCCAGCCATTCCGATGTGACCCCAACCCAGGTGTTGGCAGCGTTGAGATACTCGACGCGCAGCCAAACGCTTTTGCAAGGAGTCGCTAAGGTGACTTGTCCGAGCAGCGGCCACGGAGAGCTGCAGCCGGCGACAGATGGTACAACCCAACTGTTCGAACCGGTCTGGCCCATAGCGTAATACATGTTTCCAGCCGTGGTGGCATGGAAGGTAGTAAGTTGGACGTCGTTGGCATCAAGCGAGCCGGCGCCGCGTTCGGGATGGAGCTGGGAGATGTCGTCGGCCAGAAGGACGCGAATTTCAGCTTCGCCGTAGAGGCGCGAGTTGCTCAAGAGCGTGGTGTCGGTGGCTTGCGGCCTGCGAATGATATCAATCGGGCCCACCACGGACGACTTTACGAAAGGCAACGCCAGGGTGGTTGCGCCGGTCGTTCCATTGATGACGAAATTGTTGAACGTTCCCACGGAGACGGCAGCAGGCCATGCGAGGTTTGCCGCGCCGGCGACGCTGGGAAAGCCGCCAGTCCAACTGCCGGATGTGAGTTGGGGGCAGAGTGCGGGGGTTGGGCCGGGTCCGGCGCCCGGAGCGGCCGGGCAGCCGCCGGCAGCATTCGGCGCATAGACGGCTCCACCGTACCCGCTGGAGGTAGAGTGACCGTTTTCGAGCTGATCGAGAATGATCTGGCCCACGGCCGCGATCTTGTCGGTGAAAGTGAGTGCGGCGCCGGACGCCAGGAACAGGCTCCCGTTGGCGTGGACGCGGCCACCGAAGTTGAAGTTGGGACCGGCGAAGTAATCGCAGTCGTCATTACAAAAGAGGCCGAACTCAAAGGCGGGAAGCAGGGCGACTTCAACCGTGCGGGTAAGGTTGACCGATGCGCCGGTCGGGGTGATGGCGGCATTGTTGGTGGCCTCCCCGGAGCTGGAAGCGCGGGTGGCAGTGACTTGCAAGTTGAAGGGAATGAGAGTTGCCACCATCCCCTGGTCGGAGCCGGAACCGACGATATCCCACGAACCGCACGGGTTGGGAAGATTAGGACAGGGCTGCCCGTTGGTTTGGGTGCTTGGCCAAGTGATGTTCTCGACATAGTTCATACCGGTGATGTTCGAGCCGGTAATGGCGGTGGGATAATTGGCCGGGTTGGTGAGAGCGCTAATGGAGAGGGCATCCGGGGTCTGCGAGGTTTGGTACAGCTGCGAGAGCTGGGCAGTCAGGTTCTCGATGCCAGACTCGGCGCCGTAGTAGGCGAGGTTGCCTTCCAGGTCGTTGCCTCCCATGCGCTGTTCATTGCTGACTATGTATAACAGGCCTACGGCCACCGCCGACAATAAGACCGTCAACAGAAGTGCAGCAATGAGAGTGAAGCCCCGCGAATCTCGTTTACTCTTCCCCATGTTTTTCCCCTCCAACGTCAAAGCGCAACATCACATAGCCGGACTGCAGATTGCCAATCATTGGCAAACCGTGGTGGTGCTGCTATAGGAATTACAGAAACTCAAGTTGCGAGCAGCGACCGAACTCGCCAAATACATGCTCTGGTTCTTGTTTCCCCCAGAAGTCAAACTCTGGCCCATGACCCACATGTTGACTTTCTGGATGAGGGCGGGGGAAAGTCCGGCACCGACTGGATTCGATTGATTCGCACTCATGGTCCCGGCAACGGAGTTGATCACGTCGTAGCTAAATTGCATGTTGATGATGTTGTCCGCTACAGGGACGGCGTTGAGTCCGTTGACCTGGCGCATCAAGCGCGGAGTCTGAACCGTTCCACCGGCGGGGGGAACTTGCAGAAAGTAAGTGACGGCATTAAGACGGCAGGCCGTGACCTGGTTACCCGCGCCCAAACCCGAACCCAGGTTGGTGATGGCGTTAGCCAGGCTGTTGGCGGCGGTGGCGGCCTGGTTGAAATTGAGTGCGTCGCCGCCGGCAAAATTTATGGTGAGGTTGTTGGGAAGGCCTGTAATCTCGGCGACTGCCGAGGCAGTTTGCGCGGCACTGGTACCCTGGGCGGTTTTGCCATTGCCGGGGGTGCTCACGAGGAACAGCAACAAGTCGCCCACGTTGAGGCCGCCCGGAGCCAGGATGTTATTGGGCGCGACAGCAGCATTCACTACCGCCACGGTGGCTGAGGTTGTGGTGGGGAACGTGAACTTGAAATTCGAGAGGGAAAAGTTGTAATCGCAATAGATCGAAGTGATGCTGTCATTCACCGCCGCGGGAGCGGCCGTGATCACGGTCGCGCTCTGGACGCCGTTGCCGAAGCCGGGCAAGATGCCATACATGTAATTGCCGGTCGGGTACGTATCGGCGGGAACATAGCAAGTGCCGCTTTGGTTGCAGGCGACTTTCGAGTTGCCGCCGGCAGTGGCCAACTGCAGGCCACCAGAGGGTAAGCCGGCGCCCGCCAGGCTAATGTCCTTGGTCATCAACTCGATGGCGGCACGCAAGTTCTGCTGGGTCTCGGCGCGCTGAGTGACGGTAAAGGTAGCGTTCATCCCCATACGGAACACTTGGGTCATCGCCATGATGACAGTAAGGCCGATAGCGGAGGCCACCATAAACTCCAGAAGAGTGAATCCGCGTTGCGATTTTTCGATGGGCATCGTCATGGTTTTCATCCGCTTAGTGGTAGCTGGAGATCAACGAATTCACTGTGTAGGTGCGAGCCGGCCAGCCGGGTTTGACATAAGAGACGGCGATTGTAACCGCGATCAGATTCTGATTAATGCTGGTCACGCCGTTGACCGTCTGCGAGACCGTATTGAAAGTGATGGTGCGGGTGAAATTTGCCAGGCTTTGCGTTACGTCGTCGGCGGTGCCGAGAATGCCATCGGGGCCGGGCAGAACGAGGCACTCGACTCCTCCCGGGCAAGCCGCACCCGTGTCAGGAGCCCTGCAGGGGACATCGTCGGCCGTGCCCACCAGGCCATCGGCTCCAGCACATTGAAGCGTGGTGGCCCCGCCCACGAAGACTCCGCCATTCGCAACGTTATTGATCGCTGCGAAAGAAAGCTGCTGGCTGTTGCGGGCCGTGTAGATGCTTTCCATGGCATCGAGCGCTTTGTGGCGTGCGATCAGATCTTCCTGAGCGGACGCAGTGGCGGTGATGGCTGTGGCGAAGCTGGCCATTACGGCGAGCATTCCAACTGTCATGATCACGATGGCAAACATGACTTCAACCAGTGTGAACCCACTCTGGGTTCGAAGCTTTCCGACGGATTTGTTTCTTTGTGTCATTGCTGCACCCATTCCGTAACGCCTCCCACCTGACTCAGCCGCCATCCCCGGATTCTGCCGGTCGCTCCCCATACCGTGATCGCTCGCGAAGAGTAGAGGGTGGGGTCTGTAGGGCGCGTCAGATAGACAATGCCACTATTAAAATTCCCGAGATTGTCTTGCGAGGAGCCATCGGGCATAAAGACGACATAGTTGAGAGGCTCGCCTGCCAGAGCCTGGCCGAAGTCAATGGCATTGGCGCCCGCGCCAAAAGTGTCCGGCGTACTGACAGGGAAACCTGCCTTCACGGCAAAGGTGATGTCGGAGGGAATCGTGTAAGTGATGACCTGCTGCAGCGGCGGCGCCAGTCCGGCGCCGACAGCGGGAGCCTGATACTGGACCTGAATGGTGCCTGCAGGAAAGCCAGCCGGATTGAAATTCACGTAGTACTCGTGACTCTGGGTAATTGCCAGGTTGCGCGTGTTGCGCAGAGCCATCAAAGTGGTGTTATACGCCGAGTTCATATGGCTCTGATTCATCACGGGCGCCATGGAGATGAATGTGACCCCGGCCATGATCAAGGCGAAGCTGATGGTGATCATCAGTTCCAGGAGCGAGAAGCCTCTGTTTTTCGTCGATGCCATAAGTTCTTGCCTTGGGGCAGTCTTGTTTCTGTAGTGCGCTACTAATCTCTAAACCCCACCGAATACCCACTATTTCAACCGCTGGAGCTTAAAACCTCCGTGCACATCAGCCATAGTGGCCGTCCGCACTTAGTGAGGTGCAGGCATTCTTCATCGTAGGGAGGGGTGGAGGTAGCGTCAAAGCACTACGGTGCAACGCGAGAGTATTGGTCTTTTGTAATCAGAGTGGTGACTAATGTCACCGGACTGAGGCTAGAACAGTTAGGCGAATTTAAAGGTTGGATCGGAGCGGAAACAATGACTGCGGTAACTTGTCGAACGAACTGCAGTGATCCTACGATGGCATTCAGGTATGAATCTTTCATCACTCCTGGTTTGCGCGGACGAGCTTTCAGTGCAGGTTCTGAACGGCGTCCTGAAGGAACTCGGCATTCGGGTAGAGTTGTGTCCGGACGCTGTGCGTGCGGCCGTTCGGTTGGCGCAAGAGCGCTTCGACCTGATCATTCTCGATTGTGACAGGCAGGCGGACATTACTTCCTTACTGCATGAGACGCGTTCTTCCCGATTGAATGATACGACGCTGGCAGTGGCTGTGGTCGCCGGGCAAG
>Ga0209006_10004739_pt1 | contig 12323 bp, 21 predicted proteins | sample JacPin_JW_Ref_O2_FD_188567 | JGI IMG/M metagenome (GOLD analysis project Ga0209006, IMG submission 188567) | Forest soil microbial communities from Algoma, Ontario, Canada - Jack Pine, Ontario site 1_JW_Ref_O2 (SPAdes) (version 2) | ecosystem: Environmental > Terrestrial > Soil > Boreal...
CGACAAGCAGACAAGGTCCGCGACTGATAAAGGAGGGTATTCTGTATAATACAGGGGTAAATCTCACTCGGTACGCACAAATATCATAGCTGGCTTCTCTGTGTATCCTGAACTTATGTTGCCAGGGACTTCGTCAAGTCTGAAATGCTTCTTCAAGATCCCTATGGTTTCGACGTCAGGGAACCTTCCGCCAAAAAGACCTTTCGGCAGCCTTTAGTCTCCATTGGAATACATCATGAATGGAGCGCCGATGGCCATGACAAGTTGTCCGCGATTGGCTTTCCTATTTGGGGAGTGCGAGACAAGTGGTCAGGGAAGTGGTTGGGTCTCTGGGTACTGCCAAATAATCGGCTGAAGCTTGCTGTTGCGTATCTCTATCTTTCTCTGATTCACGAACTTGGAGGTAGAATCCCCGGTTCCTTACTTCCGATGCCGCAGTTTCACTAAATATCTTTCTTACAGGCATGCCTATACAGACCACGACAGACTGTGGTACTGAAACGATACGGGTGTTTGCACTTGCGAATGCATTACGGTCATTGGCAATCTAACTTGCTTGATAGCGTACTTATTGATATACCAGGGAGATATTCTCGCCGGATCTTCCAACCGGTGAACTAGCGGCTCACAGATTCATGAAAAGCGTTCATAACATCACCATCGAAAGAGGTTGGCTTCGGCTGCGGATCCAATGGGGCGATAATATCAAAGTCTTTTGGGACGCGGGTGATGGAATATACAACTCATCTGATCCTCGACAATAGTTCGTTGTTTCATTCTTGACAATTTCTATGTTTACTGATTATTATTATCAGCGAACTCGTCCAATGGCTTTGGCCGACGCTCATTCAGCAAGAGCTCAACGAGCTGAAGTCGAGGTTGAACAACCATGTCACACGGTTTGACAAAACGAAGATTCTCCCATCAGGCGTTTCACCGAATGTCGCGTATGCCCTGCATGCAGAGTATGGTGGAGAGGACTGCTTGCAATCAGTTGATAGAGAGACCGTGAGTCGTCTGATGGCAGATATTGGTGGAGAGCATTTAGTTCAGTTTGTCAGCGTGGAGTATGAGACTACGGCTCGCGCCATTTACAACACTCTACACATTGGAAAGCTAACGTTGGAGAATGTCTGGGTTGTTTTTCAACTTATGATGCCTCTTATGTATCCTTGATTTTGTTACCCGAATTCCCCGTTGTCTCGATTGTGCATAAGTTTATAACATCAGTAAGGGTGAACGAGCAATTTATTTAAAAGTCTTTGAGATTATCAACAAATATCATAGTAATCAAATAGAGAAACCCTTTGAAGATGAGGGGGAAACCCATTACCACCTTTCCTCTCCAACACTATATTCCGTTTCATCGTCAAGTTTGAGGGATTGGCAAATGGCATTGCATTTATGCTCTTTCCAAAACCTTTTGATCTGCTTCGATCCTTGGTCCCAAAATCCACTCGCGCCGTCATCACTGTCAAAGTAATTAGCTTTGCGAGAAGGTCAACAGACCTGGAGTAACTGACGTGTGAGCCTGAGGATCAAATAAGCATACTGAACGGCGATCTGGTGAGATAATCCCTGTAGCGCTATCAGTAGTATCCACATATCATAAATCATCTGCGACACGTCACCTTGAAGATCTACAGGCAAGATTGTACCCCGACTATCTGCGAGCACATGATGAGTAAATGCATCCATCACACGACCGATAACATCGGTGTTCTCAGAGATGTCGTCATTTCCGCTAAACTTCGTCTCGACGTAACCTGGACCAGATTCGAGGAGTGGTGCGGCCATGAATACGCCATAGCGTAGACTTCTAGTATCCTCTTGGCTCTCAGATGGAGCTGGTCTTAATTCCGTAACTTTGCCTATGAATGCGCCCACCGAATTGAATTTGATTGCTATGAGAGAACTGTCAATGAATTGGTCAGAATAGCATCAATAATACGGCACTCTACCTGGTAAATTGCTGACGCCATAGGCATTCGCACGGGAATAAAATGACTCAACGAAATATTGTAATAGTGTAGTGAGTCGTAACTCGGAATGCAAATCCTTCTCGTTTACTTCGCAGGAGTCCGCTGTTTTCAACTGGGAGATAGCGAGATCTGTATCTCCAAGTCGGCCCTGGCAGGTATCAATCATACAAACCACACGGTGAAGAAATCAAACGACACACTTTAAATACAAACTTGGAGTAGCCACTCCCTATAAACCCCCCTCTAAATGATCCCCGATCGGACTCAATATGATTTCGCCAATCCCGCGAGATCAAGATGACTTCTTTTTCACTTGAACGCTCCTCATCGATCTCGCCCGCAGCGTTAACGGAGAATATAGTCTTTCGAAACTCGTAATCATCATATTGAAGACCAGGAACATTGGGTTTAGAAAGGCGATATGCGCTGCGATATCGCTTAGGTGAAGACGTTCGTGCTATGTTATTCCATGGATTTCAGAGTTCAATGCAGACAAGGTAATTACATACCTGTTGAAGCCTTCCTTTTTGAGGATTTCGAGCCTTTTGCTGAGCGTTTTGGCCGTGTCCGAACCAAGTCGTTAAATTCGTCGTCCGAAAGCTCTATCTACCAGAAAAAATATCCAGTCTTAGTTATAGCTACATGAAACAAACTTACTGGTTTAATGTCATATACGAATAAGCGCAAAGTAATCGAGTGCGACTTTGCATCCTTATCTGAAAGCAGTCGTCGTCCCTTGAGCTGTGCGAAAAGCTCCTCTGCCGTACCAATCAAGTACGCGTTATCGATTTGGTGTACCTCCGTGGCGCTTTGTTGTACACTAAATAGAACTGATTTCCTGAGGTTCACCATGAATATTGAGCATTCTACAAGGCGAAGAACATCCTTACCGCGTAAAAAGTGGGAGGGGCTTTGTTGACTCTATAACGGCAGGACAGGATTTGTATGCGTCTTGTGCCTTATCCAAGAGAATGTCAAACATAGTGTCTGCACTCTCATCATTGTCGAATGGCTCCCGTAAAGTCGTTAGCTGTGCCTGTATTGCCAACAACACTGTGATCATCAAAAAGGACAGTAATTGACAATATTACATACCTTTTTCGCTGCACCTCCATCTGCGGGGAAGACCCACAGACCCAATACAATATCGAGCGTGCGACTCTTATTAGCCAACTTCTTCAGAGTCTCAGTTCGCTGCTTAATCATGGCAGCTGACTGTAAGGCTGCATTTTGCGGTCGTTGGTTGAGGCGATGCTCTGACGCAAGAACCTCATGAATAGACGTTAGTCTGTTGATATCACTGACGACATTGGAGCCTAACAACGGTGAGTGACAACATGCAATAGCAGAATAATTCAGATAACTCACCCAACGACATGTTGTTTTCTGAGAGGCAGGTACGTGAGCCATAGATATCACAAAAACATAAAACCGCGTCAGTCTACTCACTCGCAATACATGCACCACAATGGGTACCTTTCAGCCATTGGTAGGTACTCCCACAGCCTGTGCATTGAGGAATCATCTGGAAAACACACTAGCTTGATACCCACGAAGAAAAAGGTAGCATTACTCACATCCACTGCATCCCGCTCTACAGAAGACGAAGTGAATTGCTTCTTCGTGCATCGACTACATTCAGGAAGCGTGAGGTCGGGGAAGTCAATTGAGCAACCACTACAGGCAACCATTTGAAGGAGAGAAGGCAGTGGTGATTAGAGCACGGCTGTTTTGTAGATAAATATCTGCTCACCTGAACCATTAGTGCAGCTAGTATCGCGCACACTGCTTTGCATGTGGTTGCGCGTTCGAGCAATATTGTTAAGACTGCGCGCGGCATCGGAATCAGTCACGTTGTCAAAAAAAGTACACCGTAATAAATCAGTCAAGAGCAACATGGGGTATAAGTGTCTCGGCTAATCGATCCCCAGCTACCGATACGCAGCGGGTTGCTTGCACTAACACACTAGGATCCTTCACCAACGACAGCATGCTTTCCTTGCAACCAGCACCCATTTCGCCGAACTCCAGCTTTTCAAACCGTTGAAGCGCCTCCTCATATTCCAAGGGGTTTCGTCCATCAAGTAAAAACCTACCCATCCCATTCCACCAAACAGCATACCAATCATCGCTGCATCGCGCATGATCATGGCAGTCACTCGAATGCTGGGAGATGACTGGCGGCTCCGCTGCAACAACACGTCGATGTTCCCAGATGACCTCCTTCACTTCTGCAAGGGCCTGGATAACTTTTGGTCCAATCATCTCCTTTTGTTCGGCTGTGAGCTCGTAAAAGTGTAGTCGAACCAGGCGGACAAAGGCGTCCCGAAAGAATTTCCGTGTGTTGAACTCGAAACAAAGGTGGACAAGTTGAGCAGGGTGAATATACCACTTTCGTGTCTCGATGAGATGCAGCGCGTAGAGCTGGGTTGGGTAAGATACAAAAAATCGACTTAAATGAAGAAGTCGAGTGAGAACATCATATGAAGTAGGTGGGGGGAGGAATCTAGCACCATGATGATGAATAACATAAGATGAATAGTGACAAGAACTTACAGTCCATATGCTTGGGAAACAAATATATCGAATTCTACTTCATTGACATTGGGAATGACGATAGGATTGAGTTCCGTCCCTTCGTCGGGTACGGAGTCCTTTTCCTTTGTTCCTGGCATGAAAAACATGTTCGAGAACATTACTGACGCTCGTGACAGAGCCTTGGAATCAAGTTTATACAGTGTATTCCCAACCTGTTCAGAGGTCATAAGCATTTCCACTATCTCTCTTTCACTCTTTAAACATACACGAAATACATGAGTTCCATTGGTGTCGTCCCAATGAATAGTGTGCCTTGCAACGTTGCCTTCCATGGAGCAAGAAGAAGTAGGGAAGCAGTGGGGCTGCGACAGACTGGATGGAATGCGATGGAGTTGATGCAGAGAAAATCACACGTCACACGTAGACACAAGCTAGTTAACCGGCACAAGTTGGTACATCCAAGTCAAACAGTGTAGGTACAAAAGTAGGTATTGATACACAGATTCCTAGTCCAGCGGTGCAGTGCATCCGATCGCAACACGTACTGCCTCGCGCGCCTGCACATGTTGGCCCAAACGACGCTCAGGATAGTAGTGCTTGAAATATTTTTTTAAGGTGTCCCCCTCTAGATTCTTCAGCTGAGTGACGGTCAGAATTGGAGCAAGGTTGGACTAGAAATCATCAGAAACGACGGGGATGACTATCTGATGGCTTACTTCTGCAAGGAGTTTCCCATTTGGTCCTGGTACTTCGTCGAAGGGAGTTGCGTGGCCGTCGAAAAGTTGGCGATTTGCAGCCTGGCTAGCAGATCAATAATAAACAGAGTCTACTATAATGGAATTCACTCACCTTCACAGCATGTACTCTAATCATCAGGAGATCAGTCTTCATATCAGCTAGATCAGTCTTCATATCAGCTAGATCGGTCTTTATTTGCGGGATGGAAGCAAGATCTCTTTTCATCTTTTGGATGTCCGTTCGAATAGGATCTATGAGTGCACGGAACCAGGGAGGGGCAGCTACTCATGCTGGAACTTAGTTTGTCTAATGAATGCAAGGCAGTAGCAGATTACCTTCAGGTCCAAAACTACCGAGGACCCTGTCTTCATAAACATAGGCATCAACCACTTCTTGTTTGGCAATCCGTGCAGTCGTATCTATGTTAAACCTGAGTTGATAACCAAGGTAAGTATTGAAAGTGACACACCTCGAGCAGCATCAATGGCCTTCCGATATTGGATGGATGCGTAAACGTCATCCGCGGTGACTGGATTGGCAGGGGCCACAGGTGCAGGGATGTTCAATTGGGCATCGGTGAGTGGAGTAGGAACAGGGATAGGCGGTTGTCGATTCATATCGATGAGACGCGAAACTCAGTGTCTGTATGTGGTTTTGTTTGTGAGGTGTGAGGTGGATGCCATGAACTTGAAAGAAACATTAAATTCAATTAGCAAGATTAAACTATGCGAAATGAGCGTGACGTCCGTTGATATATACATTGAAACCTATGGTACGCAGATAGCAGGAGAGCGAAAAGGGGATGAAAACACGGTACTTAGTTGTATTGCGTTGGGCGGATCTCGTACTCGTGAGTGAAGGGATTGATGACCTCTCTGTTATCCAGGTCCAAACCCCAACGAATTTGATCGTCTGTGGGCTCGATAACCCTTGGAGGCCGCGAAACCGAGCGTAAACTGGCCACCGTGTTTGCCGCCACAGTTACACGGCCTTGCGAGGTGGCGTAGTATAACGGAGCCATAGCCGGCGGCACATAGACATTTTCGACGTTGGAGTCGTTCAAAGCTGTGAGAAGAGACTAGATCAGCAGATGGCGATAGAAAAAATCTCAAAGAAACGAACCCGCGATATCGAAGTTTCCTTCCAACAGCTGCCTTCGTTTGATATCTTGGACATGGACGTCGGAATCAAAAATGTCGAGTTTGCGTTTTTTGGGAACGGTGTACTCGTATTGGACTGTAGGATATAGATTTCGAGCAATGAATTTATGATATGCGTATAACATACCTGAACCCCCGTCAGTTATATCATCCCCGGGCTCGCTTTTTTTCGTGCGCCATTCTGCGGAAACGTTGGGAGGGACAGCGGCTCGGAGCGCTGGCAATTTGTCAGTATGTAATTGGTAAAAAGGAGCAAAGAGTCTCACCGACGTAGACGCTTGAGTCCACGACGCGGCATTTCTCTCGTCCTTTATAACGTTGTAAGTCTTGCCCAGTAGGGCATTGAGTCGGCGCAATCGATAATCTCCCGGATTCCTTGCTTAGAAGAATCCACGGCGACACTCCGGGCTGGTTGGCGCCTGGCTGCATACAGGCGTATTCGAACGGAAGGGGGAGAAGGCGTTCGAGCCAGTTGTGGACCTCTTGATGGTCCCACGTCGGATCAAACACCAAATCAGGTGTTTGATACTTGGCGCACCCTTGCTGTTCCAATTCGGCGAGTTGAGTGCGAGTTGGCGGCTTAGTAACGTTCAAATGGCCTTTATCCTAGAAGAGGGGACAGTTCAGAATACGTGTTATTAGGAAAATGTGCACGCACGTCGAAACCCGTTAGAATGACGACAACTGATCCCACGCGTACCATTTTCGAAGGCATCTGTGGATATTTGACATTTGATATGCCAAAAGGTTACTGAATTTTTGCGCACTTACCGCTGCACCGAGAACGGATATGGCTGGTTTCGGGTGCTTGCTTTTCCCGTGGCTGCACTCAGCGCATGTGAGACTATTTTCCGCCAAGGGAGAAAATTCCTCGCAGGGACATTGCTCCCCGTCGGCTGCACGCGCTCTGCAAAACTCCACCATAACAAATGAAAAAAAAAAAAATTAAACAAGGAATGTGTTTGTGTATGTATGGTTGGGATCGTTGCCGTGGGTCTTTACTAGTGTTGCAGCAAGTGCGCGGTGCGAGCGCGCGGTGCTCACTGGCTGGCGCGTTAACAGCCACAAAACAAACAAATACAAACAAAGTAACTGTATATAATTATATAATATCAGAACACATGCATAAACTACAGCGAGTAATTTTGTCACGAAATCCTCACGAAATCAAAAAATGAAGCTGATACACCTCGTGCACGGTACAATGAGTTACTGTATACCTGAACTGTCACCTTGCTTGTCAAGGTGCCAACGGGTCCTTTTCTTAATCATCTAGGAAGTTGGTCCAATGAGTTACTGTATACCTGACCTGTTAGAACAGAACAGATGGAGAACTCAGTCTTGCATTATGTAAACAGCAAACAAGTGACAGCTGGAATTTACAAGTACATCTCGGTTCTTGCAAATCCAACGACAGGGTCTCCGTTGCCAATCAGCAACTCTACCTCCCGTTCGGGCCAACCCCTCTTCCTAGCCGTTTCGGCTGCCATACTCAAGATTCTCCAACTCCACTTTGAATTTTCCTCCTCCGAGTCATCATCAATGGTCTCCACGACATCTACGCCCACCCCCCCTGCAACAAGCTCGCTCAAAGGATATGCACCCGAGAATTCCCAATCCAGTACCGCCATAACTTTCAGACCTTGCATCATAATGTTCCGACCGTTGAAATCACCGTGGACCAGAACAAACGGTTCGTTGGCGGCCACGAAGTTCGTCTCCAAAAGTTTCCTTTTCACTCGCAGTTGATGCACGAGCTGTTCCAGAGATGTGTTTTTGAAAAGGGCGAAGTCGATATCGGATGCAGGCGCATGGGTATAGTAATAGATTTCCTTATCATAGCAGGCAAGAACGTACTCCTTGGTGCTCTTGTAAGGGCCGATATGGTAGCACTCCTTCGAATGGAATTTACTCTATCCAGCCGAATCAGTCACTAGAAGATTTAATACGAAATTTACACTGACTCGTCCTTTGAAAAGCTTGCTTCCCTCCACAGTCGGTCCCAACAAAGAACCTGCATCACCCGTGAAGCTTCCGATATAATCGAAACGCGTCTCTCCCATGGTCACGACAATGTCGGCTATCTGTTGTGCGACCTGTCGTTTTTCGTCCTCATTGTAGTGGTTCCACGACGAGCTCAAGGTATCTCCAGCAATGTATTCTTCGGCAATGAAGGGATTGATTGGATCAGAAGAGAAAGCATACACCATTGGGACAGGGATATTGGGACAGCATGAAGAAACCATGGAGATGCAGTTGACTTCGTTCACTACCTGATAAGGGAGAAGAGCATCTCCCTTCAGCAGCCGAAGCACGAAGGGCTTCATAACATTGAAATGGTTCGAATTAGCTTCCTGTTGTTAGAGTAAACACCTTATGGTCCAAGGACTTCAGAAGGCATACCGAAGACATCAAGAATACCTCATTGTAGCCCCCTTCACCTAGCTTTGTGGCTGCCAGTTCCATTGGTAATCCACTAGCTTCACTGTTGAGAACTCTCCTTGCCCTCGCGATGGCAGTCCTTGCATCTGTAGTTTTGCGACGTGCACGTGTGAGGTTGGCAAAAAAGTCAATATTTGTCACATGTCACATACATCATGTCTCTCAACTTCAAGGTCAGGCAACTATTTGAACGAGAATATATCTGTGGTAACACTCGAATATGTCTAGTTCCACCATACAATGATTCGTATCAAGGATCCAAAGCTGTCTCTTCCATTTTACACAGAGGTTGGTCCATCCATGATTTACAAATATACATGCACCTGAGCATCCGTTAGACTCTCGGGATGGACATCCTTGCTGGTAAGTCTAATCATGGTCAATTCGAGTCGACACATGCATGACACATGACAGAAAAGAAATACGATGACTTCACTCTTTATTTCCTCGGTTACGGTGGCAATGAAAACCTGCCTCTCTCCTCTCGCCAAGGTTTGTGAACTCACCAACAGATTGAACACCATCTCCTTTTCTTTTTGCTTTTTTCAACTTCCAGGCGTACTCGAGCTCACTCACAACCACGGAACCGAGTCCGATCCCAACTTCCAGGGCTATGCCAACGGAAACAGCGACCCTGGCAGAGGATTCGGCCACATCGCCATCAGCGTAGACAATATCGAAAGCGCATGCGAAAGGTTCGAAACGCTCGGCGTGCCTTTCAAGAAGAGACTCACAGAGGGGAAGATGAAAAATATCGCTTTTCTTCTTGACCCCGATGGGTTTGTGCTTTCATTTCTCCGGTTCTCTCACCTTGCTTGATTCTATTCATTCCAGGTACTGGGTTGAGATCATCTCTTCATCATTCAGATTATAAAAGGACAGACTGTCTTCCATACAACTCTGCCGCTGCAGAGCCTTATGAACGAAAAGTCATGTGTAAGATAGCATCGATGTTATGGCTGGCCCTTATCCCAAGCAGGGTCTTGAAAGCACCGACCTTCCCGTCTGAAAATAGTCGGATAATGATTAACTCGCCGGAAACAACACCAATTCCATGAACCGCTCGAAGCGATTAATGAAAACTTTGCCAGGTAGAGGAGGAATGTTGACTCGAGTTGCTAAATGCTTCAAGATCAGAATATCGCCGGCGAACAAGTCAGTGTCGCAGTCTATGGTTAAGTAGAATATTTACGATGGGACCTTGTAATAAAAGAACCTTATGGCGTTATGAAGTGTTCACGAAAACACAAATCATCTTGTAATAATTATAAGCCCTGCCGTGTAACACATCTGAAAGAGGAGAAATAAATCTCAAGACCTCGACAATGCTTTTCTCGCTTCTTCACTAGCCTTCATGGCACTAACGAGCAACGGTCTCGCCCCTCCTCCCGCGCTTGTCCCTTGTCCCGTTGACATAGATATCCTCTTCTTTCCAGCCTCCCCAGCAACATTGGCGGCCGCAACTGCTCGCAACCAGTTGCCACCGCTCGGCCTCTTCGCCGTTCTCTTTGTCCCGTTCATCCCAGACGAAAGAGTTCCCCCTTTATCGATCCGTTTGATGAACGGACTGGGGAGGTTCTCTTCGTCGGATAAATCGTACTCTGCAACAGGGCGTGCGCTTGGTGGTGGTAGAGGAACCGTTGGCTTACTAGGCGCGGTAGTAGATGATTGGGCTTGCACGGTAGTTCGAGCCGGAAGCGAGGATGAAGTCGCCCCGGCGTGGTCGGAACGAGGAGCAGATGTAGAGGTAGCCGATGCGGAAGGCATGGTTGAAGTTTTGGTCGGGGCTGGATGTTGGTGCTGCATCGAAGGACGACGCAATCGACTTTGTGGAACGGGCGTCACCGGGTTGGTTCCACTCAACGACCCTTCTACATTCTCGGCCTTTGGGCGTACCCGTTCGGTGGGCGATACTGGATGATTATCCGTGTCCTCGTCCTCGTCCTCATCGAATTCAAATATCCGTGAAAAATTCAGCCCAACCTTTGGTGAATTCACGAATAGCTTAGCCACCTCTGCTGGGGTAGGCGTCGTTAGGGGTTCCCCGGTGGAAGTCAATATAATGCCCTTCATTGCAGAAGGCATGTAGTCCTGTGGCAATTTGGCTGTGGTGCGGTTGATGGGCGTTTCGGGTATCGACGCAATAGCTCGTGGTCTCAGCGTAGGTGGGGGAAGACCTCTATGGTTTGAAAGCTTGGACACACGAGCAAGCACATTTTGAACTTCCTCCAGAGGAGGCTTATCCTTTCGGTCTGCAACGCGAGAGATCAGTAGTGTCACAACAGAATAAGAAATATCACTTACATTTTCGTCTTCCAGTTGACGCTTCTATCGTTTTGACCTTGGAATCAAGCTCCTTCTTAATGTCCGTCAAGGCTTCCTCTTCCAGTCTAAGTTCTTCCGTCCTAGTCTCGACCCACGTTACCCTCTCCTCAACAGCGTTCAGTACTTCTCTCTTGATTTGTTCTTCTCTCGTCTTCCATGCTTGGACGATTTCTTCTTCTCTGGCTCTTACGGCGCCCATTATCTCTTCCTCCCTCCGTGCTATCGCAGCAGCTACTTCTTCTTCACGCTTTACGACAGCCACACGCAGTTCTTCCTCACGCTTTGCGATAGCATCTCGTACACGCTGTTCGACGACAACTTGGTCTTGTTGCGACTGTTGCTGGAGCTGCAAGATGAAGGCCTGAAGGGATGTAAGTTCGGCGTCCTTTTGCGATAGAAGGGCCGCCATTTGAGTTTCCTTCTCCTGGAGGGCAGTTTCACGAGCAAGGACTTCTCGCTCCTTTGCGGCAACGGCGGCGTTGTGAGTTTTCACCGTTGAGAGCCTGTATGAAGGTGGTTTATTTTGGTCATCGGGAGAACATAGAACCAGACGAACTTACATCTTGACTGTCTCCGACACCTTGAAGGCAAGCTCTAGACGTTCATTTTGTAGCAGTTGTGCAGCGGACGGCCGCATCGCCGGCTTTTCGACGAAAAATGGTGTCAGCTCATACGATGCGTATCGGAAAGACAAACGCACATTTAGGTTAAGCATAGCCTTGATGACCCCCCACAACCCCTGGCTGTAACCCCTTGGCAGAGGGGGTATTCGGCCATTCCTGGAAACAATTGAGAACGGCGTGGAATAGAAGATTCTCAGCGTACCTGATGCATATGCTCAATTCTGCGTGTGTCTTCGCTTCGTGGAAGGGCGGCTTCAATGCACAAAGCTCATATATAAGACAGCCAAGAGCCCAAATATCCGACTTCGAGTCGTAGGATTTTTCTTGCATTAACTCAGGAGACATGTAGTATGGCGTCTAGAAAGAATCAAGACGTGACTGCTGATTGGGTCAGATTTTGGAGAATGACCTACTCCGACATAGGTGTTGGCGAAACACGTCTGGGCAAGGGCTTTCGACAGCCCAAAGTCGCCAAGTTTGACGGTGCTTGATTCGTCAAGAAACACTAAATGAGG
>Ga0209006_10004740_pt1 | contig 12322 bp, 8 predicted proteins | sample JacPin_JW_Ref_O2_FD_188567 | JGI IMG/M metagenome (GOLD analysis project Ga0209006, IMG submission 188567) | Forest soil microbial communities from Algoma, Ontario, Canada - Jack Pine, Ontario site 1_JW_Ref_O2 (SPAdes) (version 2) | ecosystem: Environmental > Terrestrial > Soil > Boreal...
TGGAGAGGAGCCAGCGCTTTCCCTCGAAAGCGATCTGAATTCTCCGAAAATCGCCAACCACCGCCTCCCTTCGCCACTTCGTCTTGGAAATCCAAACCTCGGTGTACTCTCCCTCAGAGGCAGAACCGTCGTCTTTGATGGTCTTGAAGCCGATCTTCAGTTCAAACGCGGGCGCACCTTCTGCGCGAATGTCGGAGAGCTGCTTAGCGTGCTCGATCAGGGCGGCTGCCTCCGCTTCTTGCTTGCTAGCGAAGGTAGGTGATGTAAGGAGAATAAACGCGAATGCGAGAGACAAAGCGCGAGAGGAAGTCATAAGTCCGTTTGGGAACAGGACAATAATTGATTTCGACCGCATCGAATTTCCGAAGCGTAGCACATCTGCGCGGAGATAGACAGTTGACGAAATCAGGCGATATCGCTCAGCATGCAGGTCAGGCCGCGTCCTCCGCTAAGAATTCGGCGACGGAACGGGATCGCCTTCAGCTTGTCCTCCCGCAAACCGCGCAGCTGTTCCTCGTTTTCGACCTCCTGGAGCTCTTCGACTAAGCCGGATAGCAAAGGTTTGCGCACGCTGACCCGGTCGCATTGTATCGGTTGGGGACGTCGAAGATGGCGGAATGCGGAGAGAGCTCATAGTAAGCCTACGTTGAAAAGGGCCGGCATTCACGCACTTCACGCATCGAGCGCAGCGTCTTAGACGGAAAGTAACAACCACAATCGAATCAGTGTGTTTACACGATCATCGCTGAGAACGACATTTTGTTTACGAACGTAAACGCTGAAATTCACAAAAACAACTTAATCGCTGATTCAGAAAGGGTTGACGCACCTAAGAGCCCGGAGAATTTCAGGCATCCCTGCAGTTCCCGTTTGGGGGTGACGTCAGGCAGCAAGATTTAGACGCCAGTCTCTCCATCACTGCGGCCTACGAATCAACGATGCTAGAATCCACGATGTCATCCGCGGCCCGTTAAAGGAGAGATATGAAACGGACCGCAAAGCACGCACCCGGGTCGCTGGTCTTCGATCGACGACGCGGGCAATGGCAGTATTTCTGGTACGAGTCCGGCCACCGGTGTTCGAAGACGCTCGGTGGTCGCGATCTGTACCCAACCAAGGCATCAGCGTGGAGAACAGTTGAAAACTGGCGACGACCTGCTCCGGCACCCGAGGATGGACCCACGGTTCGAAAAGTCGTTAAGGGCTTTCTGAAAGAGAAAGCATCGAAGCGGCATTCGACCCGACTCTCGGTCAGATCATGGTTACGCAATCACATCCTCCCCAAGTGGGGAGGAAGCGGATTGCTGAAAGATGTTCAAGCGAGACTGGTACAGCTGTGGCTGGATAGCATTACGGGGCTGTCCCCAAAAAGTCGTGGGCATATTCATGATTGTCTCCGGCAGTTGTGGAAGTTTGCTATGTATGCTGGATGGGTTGAAGCAGCAGTAAACCCGATGACCTTCGTCGTTGTGAAGGGAAGAAGCAAACGGAAGAAGCGTCCCCGCAGTCTCACCATTGAGGAATTTCAGAGATTCCTCGAACAGCTGGGTGGTTCTCCGATCGTGAAGATGATTGCTATTGTTTGCGCCTCGTTTGGACTTCGTATCTCGGAAGCCCTAGCGTTGCGCTGGCGCAATCTCGATCCTAAGCAGGGTATGCTTGTTATCGAGCGGGCCATCGTACGGCAAGTGGAGGACGAGGTGAAGACCGAGTACTCTGGCCGGCCGATGCCAGTCGATCAGTTTCTATTGGCTGCGTTACTGGAGTGGAAACAGACGAGCCAGTTTTCTGGTGTGGATGACTGGATTTTTGCTAGTCCCTTTCGGATCGGTCGGAATCCGTTGTCTTATCCGCAGGTCTGGAAAGTTTTCCAGCGCGCGGCACACTCTGCGGGTCTCGATGGATTCGGTACGCACACGCTACGGCACAGCTATCGGTCCTGGTTGGATTCAATCGGTACGCAGCTTTCGGTGCAGCAGAAGCTCATGCGGCATGCTGATATTCGCACCACGATGAATGTGTACGGCGATGTTGTGACCAAACAGGAATCGGAGGCTCTGGCGCAGATCTCGTCGTTCACCCTGGGTAAACAGCACGCAACAGCACGCACGATAAACTAAGTATCGAAAACAAACAAGAAACTGGCGGAGAGAGTGGGATTCGAACCTAGGCTCTCCAACAAAATCAACAAATTAGGAGGCGCGAATGGCGTATCAAACCTCCAAGATTCCACAAAAACATTCAACTACACGTTTAATTGGACGCTTAATGGACGCTGATTTTGGGGTCATTCTTACTCACTGTATCGAAATGCGCTAGAAACATTGGCGTCTCTGATTTTGGAAGCCGTGTCATGAGCGCATCCACAAGCACGACCTCCTCCGCCAGCGTCTACACAACTCTCGCGTTCTGGGAACGCTTGTGGCGGACAGCCGGCATCCAGTCCGCACATCGTCTACGGCCATCAGCCGCAGGTCGGCGCATCGACCGACGCCCTGCTGCACCAACTCGGCCTGGAGCTACCTGAGCGTTTTCAGCTCAATCGCAAATGTAGTGTAGACGCGGCGGTTGCCTAAACTGATTCTGAACGGGTTAAGTGATTTTCCGATCATTCGGCGACGAAGTTCGGCTAGGAATGATTTCTCACCTCGTCTTTGTGAGGAAATCCCATCGCCTCATCACCTTGTTTTTTCACATCGGCCTGATGCTGCGAAGCAGCTTTCATATGTTCTTTGTGCGACAGCTGGCCCGTGACGGTTCCTCATACTTATCGGAGATCAACTGGTTTTGTCGGCAGAAAACCCAAAACTTCCGAAATCACAACTACCGTACCCACGGCGCCAACCACCGGCGAAGTCAAGGTGGTAACGCTCGGCAGCACGCTGTCGAACAACGTGTCCTTGCTGGTGTTGCCATAACGCATCAGAGCTCCTCCGGTTCTCCACAAGCGGAAAGTGCTTCCGAGATGCGAAACAGGGCTCCACATCGCTGAGGATCCGTTCCCACCGCGAGCTGCGGCTCTTGGTTCATATACTTGTTTTCTAATTAAAAAGTTCGCGATTGCGGCAATGCCAACTACATTAAGCTGCACGGAAAGTGGAATGCGGACTTGAAGGTAAATTGTCGATTGACCGCCTTCGATGGAAAGTCTCCTGTGAAGTAAGAGAGAAAAGTTAGGTCTTGCGGGTGATATGTGAAGCCACCTACAGCGACCGGGAAATCGACGCCCGACAAGGGATCACCTACTTCCAAGACGCCGCCGGCTGCGTTACACGGGGTCACGTTATCTACGAAGGGATCTGCCATCCATTCTCCAACCTCATGCGACAGACTCGCAATGTCCTCGGAAAACGCGGGGGAACCGGTCACGAAGCTCGCGTGCATATATGTTTGCGGCGCTGTGGAATTACCCGTTGCGGTGTGAAAGCCGCCGATACAGCACGAGCCCAATTGGGTGAGATAAGTCTGGTAGGTGAGGAATATGACCAAACTGTTGGGGACAATTTGGGAGTGTACATCGATGTAGTTCTGAAACCGCGCTGTCATGAAATCGACGTCGGCCAAACCAACAGTTACAAAAATGGAGATCGGGTTGGCAGAACCTACACCTTCGTCTGCGGGCACATTTATCCCGAGAGTCGGCATAAGGACGGGCTTACTCAACAAAACATGATAATTGGGGGCGACACTCGAAACCGTGTTCCACAGACTACCGCGCTGGTAGGCATCAATGTACTGAGTAACTCCCAGGTCCACGCCCCCAGATTGCCAATCCAAGGGCTTAAAAATGGGAGAAGCAAGCGTCAGAGACAAGGCGGTGGTGGTTGTGCCCGGGATATTGACTTTGGGTGATCTTATAGTGCCATCCGCAAATGTAAGTTTCACAGGAACAAGGAAAACCGGGATAGTTGTGGTCGCTGATCCCTGCGAGGGATCGGTGCCGACCAAGGTGTAAATAAAGTTCTGCCCCAGAAATGAATACGGAGCGGTGAAATTGGGAATCGTCGCGAAACTACTCACCAACCGAGCTTCTGCATCTCGATAGTGTGGCTGCAGAGCGATGAAACGGCCTTTGCTTTGTTGCGCAAATGATGGGTGAGTAAAGCTGATGGCAAGCAAAAGTACTGCACTCGTCCAGAAAGAAAGCCGCAACGATGATGTGGTCACGCAAAGCCTCCGAAAATTGTGCCCAACCGAGTTGAAAGTAATGATAGCGTCATGGACTCACACCCACGATCAGCTAGTAAGTAAAACTCGTGAGTTGATTATTCTGTCCACTCAAAGCAGCTCCGCCAACATTCTGCGGGAAATTGGTGCCCGTAAAGTGTACATACGCGTGTCCGTTTTTGGCCGCCATACCGATGTAATCGCCAAAATTCGGATCTGCGTCCCCCAGGATGGGATCAGCACTTGGGTTTATCTGAGTTTTAGTTAAGACTTGTGGCGTGCCGGAGGAGTAATTGCCAGGCACGACCTCATTCTCCATGACTTGCAATAAGTGGCCGCTGCGGTCGTTCTCAGAACTGTAGTAAATAACTTGGACGGTGTTCTTATCATGGTCCGTGCGAACCCAGGGGAAGAACTGATCGTGCGGTCCCGTATCCAATGGAAGCGGGGATGACCAGTTCATCGCTGGCCCCGACTCCCCGGTTGAGTGGCTCATTACTACTTTGCTCTCGGGGCACTGGATCCAATCAAAAAATTTGCCGTTGCCCACAGGGAATATCCCAGACGTGGCACAACGAGTCCAAACCATAAATTCCTCATACTGGCCGGTGGCGGGGTTAAACCTCTGATCGTGCGTCGGGTATGTAGCAACTGGGAATCCCTGTTCCGCTATTCGTGCCTGCAGTGGAATAGGCCTCATCTCTTGAGCCACCAGAGAGGGAAGCGAACAGGTCGGAGGATTGGGGGCCCCATTGGGAGTGCAGGTAACTAGTTTAATGTTGGATTGCTCAACGACAAAGGGATTGCCTTCAGGCTCACTGAAGACCTCGAAATTAACATAGCTGATTGTAACCACGCCGTCAGGCCTAACCGCGATGTGTGAAAACTGGGTGTTTGCATCGTTAGGATGGCTAACGGTTCGTGGGTTTGAGCAATCCAGGATGGAGTTGAAATTAGCCGGGCACACCACCAGCTGTATTACCGAGGCGTTGTTTGCAAACCATGTGTAGGTTAGATAGATGTCCCCGGCCCCCGTCCCCTTCGATCGCTCGTCCACTCTTAGGTGCGGTTTGTCAAGGAGATCAGACGGAGTAGTATCTGGTGCAACAACCATGCTGGTTGGCCAGCAACCCGCCGCGACTGTATCGTTGCCGGAGGCGTCAGTGAGGTGCGTGCCGTCGGGACATGCAGCGGCGCTATTGAGCTTCGTAGTGGTGGTTCGGAACAAGCCGATGGCAGAAACCGTCAAACCAAAACGAAGGTCAGCACCGTAAACGAGCTTTCTGGTGGAGTCGACCGCGATCACGGGGTCTCCCATGCCAAATAAGATTTCGCGAGTGGGAGAATAAACGAGGTGAGGTAGCCCCCCTTCGAAGTTGCTGCCACAATCCGGGCCGGCTCGATGGACGTAATAACCGCTCGCACTGAATCCCCAGGCATGCGGCGGTACTACACCGCTGAAACCTGCCGCCTCAGGTTCAATGAGGCCACGGTAGTCATTCGCACCACCTACGACCAGGTCATTGCCTCCGACCCCGCCGTCGGGAATAAAGTCCACCGACGTCTGATTCTGGGGCAGAGGTATCCCGATCTCCCGCATGCCATGAAATGGCTCCAGATTGAACTTCGCACCGGAGCTAGCGTTGCAGGTTGACGCCAGAGTTTGAGGGGTAGCACCAGAGCCTGAGTTTGCTACAGCGGACGGCAGAGTGGGCGTGCGAGCTCCAGATAAGTTAACGCCTTCACGAACAAGCCAACCGTGAACGTTGGGGTGGCTGCCGGCAAATTGCCGGCCACGCGTGGACAGCAGGAATTGAACCTGTCCTGAGAGCGGCGCCAGGTGCTTTTGAAATGGGGCCGGGTTGAACGGATTCGGCGTGGAAGCAAGTTGGCTTCTAGAAATGGTGCGATCGGCGAATGGCGACACCTGGCTGTGAGCAGAGATGCGATTGGCCAATGGGGATGTCTGCGCGTGCACAGCACCGGTCAATATAAGTGCCGTGAGAAATAATGCTACCGGGAACTGGCGAGAATTCATGTAGTTCTCCTTCTGGCTCATGAGTCGTACTAATGAGTGGTTCGAGTCAATTCATTGGTTTGGTGGCTTACTGGGCGTCCGCCTAAGTTCCCCGGAAAATTCGTTCCAATGAAATGAACATATGCGCGTCCGTTTTTGGCGGCGACCCCGATGCGTAACCCAACGCCCAAATCCACGAAGTCCCCATTCCCATTGGCATAGTCCACGCTTTCATCGATAGGTTCCGAAATTAAAATATGGACAGGACCGGGTACGTAGCTTTGAGGTAGGACCTGATTCTCGACCAGCCAGACAAGTTCCCCCTGAGGGTCCCACTGCGATGTGTAGTAAACGATGTGGACGATGTTCTTCTGATGATCCACTTGCAGCGACGGCATGATCTGGTCATGCGGTTCCGTGTTGACCGGCAGAACTGGAGACCACCGCAGCGGATTACCGGCTTTGTCGGTAGCGGAATAACTCATGACGACGTCTGCATCCGGGCACTCGTCGAAGTAGTTTTGGTTAGCAGGGTCACCCTCCGGAATGAGGAATGGCACTTTGCACCTCGCCCACGCTACAAACTCTTCATAACCGCCGGTCGCCGAGTTCAACCGATAGTCATGACGCGGAGCTGTGTACAAATTCCAAAAATGCGCGGCTGTATTGTTCGTGTCAGCGATGGGTTGCTCCTCAGTCGTCACGAGAGTGGCCGGGGAGCATGTGGGAGCCTTGGGTGCGCCATTAGGGACGCAGCTCACATACTTGATATCTTGACTGAAGCCATTGAACGTGTGGGTCACGTAAGTCAGTGTCATCACGCCATCGGGGCGGATGGCGATGTGGGGGAACTCTGGACCGAATTCTCCCGCACTGACTGTCATGGGAATTGAGCAGTCTCCGGCCGAACGGAACGTGTACGGACAAACGACCAGATTAATGAGGCCGAAGGCTGTCGGTACGGAATAGGCGAGGTAAAGATCCCCCGCCCCGGTTCCGGATGCCCGCTCGTCAGCGCGAATATCGGGCTCATAGTTGGTGTTATCGGGGCCTTCTGGGCCAATCAGAATCCTGATTGGCCAACACCGCTCCGCAACGGTCGGGTTCCCGTTCGCATCATTGTTGTGAGTTCCATTTGGGCAGGTTTCGGGGTTGTTCAGGTTGGCTGCTGTCGTTTTGAGGAGACCCGTACCTCCAGACACGGAGGGCCAAAGGCGGACATCGGCAGCGTATATCAACTTTCTCGTAGAATCGACTGCAATGCTGGTCTGATCGAATGCCAACAGCTGCTCCGAACCTGGTATCGGCGGCAGGGGACCGGAAAAATCTGCACCACAACCTCCGCCTTCTCGGTGCACATAGTATCCCGACTGCGTGTATCCCCACGCATTGGGGAGCGGTTGCGGGTTGTTAGGATCAGTCAAAAACCCATTGAACCGTCCCTGGAAGTCCCAAGCGCCACCGACCACCAAGTCGCTGCCATTAATTCCTCCCCCAGGAATAAAATCCACGCTGGGATTGGACTTGGGCACGACGAACCCGATTTCCGGCGCTCCGCTAGCGGGCTCTCTGTTGAACTTTGAACCCCTAAGCTCGTTGCACGGGGAGAAGTTTTGAGCTGCAACAACTTCGGGTAGCAAACAGGACATTAACAAGATCGCGTAGTGGGTTGCTGCTCGTGTCTTCAACATTTTTCTCCTGGGGGCGACTCTGATTCCCATCCCTGCAGTTCCTCGTTAGGGCCGCAATATTAACAAAAGGAACGTTAATCTCTTAAAGGGTTATATTTACATACAAGGGCATTCGGCAATACGTTGCACACTTTCCGCGGGCCATTCTGTGTCGTCGTTCCGTGATAGACTTCGATGTCAAGTTGTAATCTGAGGCCTGCAAGTCTGGCTTTGCGGTGGCTTAAAAGTCCTTAGGCCGGCCTCAAAATTTCTCAAATTTCTCTCAGAGCGGGCGCAATGACCACGGAGACTGGCAGCCTGTACGAGTTTGGAGTGTTTCGTATCGATCCGGCCAGGCGGCTCCTGCTTCGTGAAGCACAACCAGTACCCCTCACCCCGAAGGTTTTCGAAACCCTCCTCATCCTGGTTGAGAGCGGAGACAAGGTCGTCCGTAAGGACGAACTGATGAACGCTCTATGGCCGGACAAGTTTGTTGAAGAGGCGAATCTCAGTCAGAACATCTTTGTCCTTCGCAAGGCACTAGGCGAGAGGTCCCACGACCATCGCTACATTCTCACGGTTCCGGGAGCCGGATATCGCTTTGCCGCGCCGGTCACGAAGATCGCCTGCGATACGACGGACGAACGCGACCTATCGACTGCCAATACGTCTCCGACAATACCGGTGAGTTTGGCACAGAACAGGCCTCGAGCGGTAACAGCGATTGTTGCAGCGAGTGCAATTCTACTTGCGGCATTTAGCGTGTCCGAATACCTGGGCCGGTTCTTCCATCGGCAGCCGCCTCAGAAACCTCAAGTTCAGGCGGGCGTCTTCGCAACTCAAAGGCGGCCATCGCTCACGATCGTTGGTTTTCAGAACGTGTCTGGACGGCAGCAAGATGCCTGGCTCTCAACTGCTTTCTCTGAAATGCTGAGCACCGAACTTGCCGCCGGCGAGACCCTTCGCATTACCGACTTGCAGGATCGATCCCAACCGAGTAGCCAATTGGAAAGGATGGACCTGGCAACGCTTCAGAAAGACAAGCTTGCTAAGCTCCGCCAAGGCGTGGGTTCAGATCTTCTGGTTTCTGGCTCGTACGCTGTAATTGGCAGCGAGCAGCATCATGAAGTCCGGCTGGATCTTAAAATTCAAGACACGCGCTCCGGGGAACGCATTGCCCAAATCGCGGAAACCGCGCCGGAAGCGAATCTATTCGATTTGGTTTCCCGGGTGGGAACACGATTAAGGCAGAAGCTCCAGATCTCAGATTTGTCTCCGACCGAGGCGGCCCTGGTCCGGGCCTCCTTGCCTGCCAACACACAAGGCATGGAACTCTATTCTGAGGGACTGCAGAAGCTGCGAGTCTTCGATGCGCTGGGAGCACGTGACCTTTTGCTTCGTGCGATCGCTATCGACCGCGGTTACCCCCTCGCCCATGCTGCGCTCGCCGACGCCTGGTCTGCACTTGGCTACGATCAGAAAGCGAGAGAAGAAGCCACGCAAGCATTCCAATTATCGGCACATCTTTCGCGTGAAGATCGTTTGCTGGTTGAAGGGCGCTACCGCACCACGCTTCGAGATTGGGCAAAGGCAATCGAGGCATATCAAACGCTCTTCACCTTATTCCCGGACAACATTGACTACGGACTGCACCTGGCGGCTGTACAGTCTTCCGGTGCTAGGCCTCGCGATGCGCTTGCGACTCTAAATGCTCTGCGGCAACTCCCGCCCCCTGCGGGCGATGATCCGCGCATCGACCTTGAAGAATCGAGGGCCTGGAATACAATCGGGGACTTCAAGCACATGGAACTGGCGCTGACGAGTGCAGCACAGCGAGCACACGCGCGACAAGCCCAGCTTGTTTTGGCTCGCGCGCGGAACCAGCAGTGCTGGGTGCTCCGATTCCTGGCGAGGCAAACGGAGGCCGTGGATGCATGTCTTGAAGCCCAACGCATCTACGAAGCTGAGGGAGACCGCGGCGGAACAGCAGACACTTTGCGGATATTGGGCGATGCCGTTTCCGGGTCTGATGCGGAACGCGCCATTAGCTTGTATCAGCAATCCCTCGCCGTACAGCGATCCATTGGACATCTCGCCGGCGAGGCAATCGTCCTTAACGAGCTTGCCATTCAGTATTCCGTTCGCGGCGCCCACGGCGCCGCCATGCAACTGTTTCAGCAGGCCCACGATATCTTCCGGCAAATCGGCAACAGCGTAAGTGCCAGCGGATTGCTCATAAACATCGGTTACGAACTTCAATTGCAGGGAAGGTTAGCCGAGAGCTTGAAGATGTACCGGAAAGCGGTGACTGCGGGAAAAACCTTGGGCAACGAGGACATTGAGGGAATCGCTGAATCAAACATCGGAGTCGTGCAACAGCTGCAAGGCGATCTCGAGAACGCGAAGAAAACGCTGGAAGATGCGTTGGTTTTCCTTCAAGCGGTAGGTGATCAATCGCTCACTGCTTCTGCGATGAACAGTCTTGGCGAAGTCGTCGCCGCACAAGGCGACCTGGAACGCGCGCGCAAGTTAGAGGAAAAGGCGCTGGCCATCAGGCAAGCAGCGCGGGAGAATGTACCGTTGGCGGAAACGCAGGTGGATCTTGCCGAGCTTTCACTGGGGACGGGGCGCTCACCCGCCGAACTCGAAACATCTTTGCGGAACGCGATCGATACCTTTCGCTCCGGAAAGAACGTTGACGGTGAAGTGAAGGCGCAAACATTGCTCGCCCATTTGCTGTCATCAAAGGGAAAATCGGCCGATGCCCTTACCAGCATCCAGCGGACTGACTCTATTTTGTCGAAAGCGGATCCAAGTTATCGGCTCGCAGCCGCCGTAGAGGCTGCTCGCGTTTGCAGGACACTGGCGGGTGACGCAACCTCTGAGAAACGAGCGACAAGAACTCTGAAAAGCGCCATTCTCCAAGCGAACAGATATGGCTTCGTTGGGATTGAACTTGAAGCGCGGCTTGCTTTGGCTGAAGCCGAGCTCAATTCGCTTGGAGAATCAGGCCCTCGAATTCGACTGGAGGCTTTAGAGCAGGATGCTCAGAGACGCGGATTTGCGATCATCGCGAGCAAAGCCGCTGCGTTGATGAGCAGTTTCAGTAAACAGGCGGCGTCGACGGACTCGAGCCGGTCCTTGCGCTGATGGCACCAAGTCGACCTCAGTCTCGCGTCGAATGGTGGCGATCAATCCCGACTAACTTCCTGGGTTATTTAAATCGTTAATTTGGTGGAGGCGGCGGGAATGTTTCTCGGTCTGGAGTTCCCTCGACCGCCAGCAATCGCAGTAACTGGATAAGACGTACGGAAAAAAATGAGCACAGTTGTCGCCAATCCGGTGGAAATGACCGCCCATGGCGCTTCCCGCGTCACACACAATGATGCGGAACTACGTGCCAGGGTCTTCGACCTCGTGGGACTCCGGAGCACATTGCGCTGTCGGTGATCCGAATATTGCCTTCCGCATGTTTGCAGAATGTCGGCGTCCCGAAGCAAACTTTCTTTCGCGGCTCAATATCCCGGCCCGTACTTTCTCCTGTCAACGCTTCAGCCGGTCCCTCTCGGGGTCCGCCGCATGACTCGGAGCCAGTGCGGTTCGCTACTCCTTCACTGTGTGACTCTTTCATTCACCACGCTTTGCCGGTTACCCGGCCTTTCGCAAACCGGAAGTTACCTGTAGATAGCTAACGGTAAACACGCTGGCGTTCACGAATGGAGTAGTTCCTGGTTGGTTGCCCAACCCGAGGCTATCCGCCTTGGCGTGACGTCGGTCAATTCCCTTCTCTCTCATGCTCCCCGTTTCTCAACAATTAGGCATCGCTGCAGCAAAGCGGTAGTCCGTCCGCCGAGACTCTCCGAACATTCTCGTCGCCGAAAATGGATACTTGTACCCGTTTGTTCCGGCCGAAGACGTACTGGCACACAAAACATCGCAGCTACTCGATTAACCGTCGGTCCTCACCTCTGGTTCTCCTTCATTTGCCACAATGACAGTCCGACGGAATGTACGGAGTTCGGCACCCGCTGCTCGTTCGCCCCGGGGGCTTGACTCCGAACTGAAGGCAAATGCTATCATCCGGCTGAATGCGGAGCGTTATGACATTCGGCTCTCCTGAGAAGACTGATTCGCTCTTGCATGGTTCGAGCGGCTCGACCAGTCGCCCGTCAGTGATCAGGCCTATGCCCGTGCGTTTGCAGGAGCGGACTTGCTGGCAAGCCCTTTACCAAGCAGTCCGCCAGCATCTTCCGCGCAAGAGAAGCGGGGACGAGGGCGTTCAATGTGCGGTTGAGCCGGCCTGGAACGATTCTGGAGCGGTTTTTGACCAGACCGCTGAGGCCCTCAGATACGCACTGCTCGACGCTCGTCGGTTTCATCGGCATAGTCTTCGGATCGAGGGCGAACTTTTCGAGCACCGCTGTGTTCGTAACCCCGGCTGCCAGTACAGTGACGTAGACACCTAGAG
>Ga0209006_10004741_pt1 | contig 12322 bp, 11 predicted proteins | sample JacPin_JW_Ref_O2_FD_188567 | JGI IMG/M metagenome (GOLD analysis project Ga0209006, IMG submission 188567) | Forest soil microbial communities from Algoma, Ontario, Canada - Jack Pine, Ontario site 1_JW_Ref_O2 (SPAdes) (version 2) | ecosystem: Environmental > Terrestrial > Soil > Boreal...
TGGTCATCCCGGGAACTTGCGGCGTGCTGCCGGCGGTGGGAATGCTGGAGCCCAAGCTCAAAACGCCGGAGGTGAGGTTGGAGGAACTGGAGCCGCTTCCGGCTCTCTTTTCGCCGACTGCCGCTGCGTAGATGTTGCCGGTACGATCGATGGCCAGCGCGGTGATCTCTTTTTTGGGAGCGCTGTAGAGCACGAAGCCATCGCCGGCGGGAGAGATGCGATAAATGAGGCCGCTGCCGTCGGACCCGGCGATCAGATTGCCTTGCTCATCAAAAGCGAGAACGCGGATGTGAGTTTCGTCGCTCTTAAAGAAGACGGAATGTTCACCCTTTGGGGTAACCCGGAAAATTTCCCCGCGATCGCCGGTGGCTACGTAGAGGTTGCCGGTCTTGTCGAGGGCGAGGTCCCAGATGTACTTGGTGGCGGGCTCGAAATAGATGGAAGAGGTCCAGGAGGGATCGGCGACGGGTTTTGCCGCGTCTTTATCTCGATCCCTATCGTCTTTATCTTTATCTTTGTCTTTGTTATTCAGGGCTGCGTTGGAAGAAGAGTCGGACCTGGTGCCTGCCCTGTGTTCGATTTTGTAGACTTTGCCATCGGGAGCGGTGGCGGCATAGATCGCGCCTCCCGGGGCAATCTGCAAAGCCTGAACCTGAAGTTCCTTGGGTTCGAAAATGATGGTGGTTTTGCCATCGGGCATGATGCGGTAGACGCGCGCGGGAGCGCCAGCTGCTGCGTACACCACGCCTGAGTCATCGGCCACAATGGCCCAGATGTAAGTGGAGGGCGTGGCATAGAGGGGCTTAAAGGTGGGGGCCAGCTCGAGGCCGCCGGAGTTGCGAATGGCGACGCCGGTCGCGGTACCTTTTGTCAGTTCGTCAAATTTGGACTGCTCCCAGGTGCGCGTACCTTCGGCGAAGGCGGGCGAGAGCAGACCGGAACCGCTGAAATTTGTAAAGAGGAATACGGTAAGAAGAAACAAGAAAAACTTTCGCGCACTCTGCAATTTCGGACCTCGGGGAATCATTGTGGGGAAATTAAAGGTTATCACGGCAAGGTGATGACAGGCCCGTAAAGTGGCGATACACGGGCATCACGGGCCGGAATTCCCGTGATATGGTTAGATGCAATGAACTGTGCGCGTCAGGAATTGCTGCGGTTATTAGCTTACAAATCTTTTCAGCTGGGCGAGTTCAAGCTGTCTTCGGGCGGGACCAGCGATTACTACATTGACTGCCGGACCACAACCCTGGATGCGAAGGGGGCGCGGCTGACGGGCCAAGTGTTTTTCGACGAGATTCGGGAGCGAGGATGGAAACCGCAAGCCACCGGCGGACTCACGATGGGGGCCGATCCGATTGTGGTGGCGACCTCGGTGGTGAGCGGCGAATTGCATGGTTTTCTGGTGCGCAAGGCGGAGAAGCAGCACGGAACGGGGCAGCGTATTGAGGGATTTCGCGAGGTGGGCGCGAGAGTGGTGATCGTGGACGATGTTTGCACCACGGGTGCTTCCACGGTGCAGGCGATCGAAGTGGCGCGGGAATTCGGATTCCAAGTGGTGGGGGCGATGTGCCTGGTGGAGCGCGAGGAAGCCAAAGGCAGGCCGAACGTGGAGAAGGCGGCAGCCCCGGCGCCATTCGTTTCGATTTTTACGGCGAGCGAGGTGCGGGAAGCGCATATTTTTCAGAATGACGACACGAGGCCAGCGATTTTCGCGGTCGCGTCGGTGTGCGAGATTTGCGGGCGGCCAGCGGTAACGAATAGTCCGAGGAGTTTGTGCGAGGCGCATCGGGGGTAGGGAGTCGGGCCCGATGCAGAAAGCCTCAGGGGCTAAAGCCCCGGTTTCAGCTTCTGGCTATTTATCGCAACGCTGAAAGCGTTGCGCCACCCAAAATACGAGGCGCTGAAGCGCCGCTCTTCCACGGTTGACTTACAGCGCGGATTTGAACTCTATGATTCAAACACTGGAATGGACGGAACAGGGCGTACGCTTCATCGATCAGACGAAGCTGCCGACGGAAGAGATTTACGTTACGTGCAAGACGTACGAGCAGGTGGCGGATGTAATCCGCACGATGGTGGTGCGCGGAGCTCCCGCCATTGGCGTGGCGGCGGCGATGGGGATTGCCTTGGGGATGGATAATTCCAAGGCCGAAACGGTGGGCGATCTCAAGCGCGATCTTGATCAGATTTGCGAGGTAATAGGGAAGACGCGGCCTACCGCCGTGAATCTTTTCTGGGCGATCCGGCGCATGCAGGAAAAGTTTGAGCGGATGCGCATCCGCCCGGTGGCGCAGATCAAGCGCGAAATGGTGGAAGAGTCGAAGCGCATGCACGCGGAGGACATTGCCGCGAACCAGGCGATGGGACGCCATGGAGCCACTCTGATGCCGAGCGAGGGTGGAGTTCTGACACACTGCAACGCGGGCGCTTTGGCAACGGCGGGATACGGCACCGCACTGGGCGTGATTCGCGCGGCGGTGGAGCAAGGGAAAAAGATCCACGTTTATGCGGACGAGACGCGGCCGTTTCTGCAAGGCTCACGGCTCACGGCCTGGGAGTTGATGAAAGACGGCATTCCGACCACCGTGATTGCGGACAACATGGCGGGAGCCATGATGAGGCAGGGAAAGATTGGAGCGATCGTGGTGGGCGCGGACCGGATCGCAGCCAATGGCGACGTAGCCAATAAGATTGGCACGTATAGCGTAGCCGTTTTGGCCAAGGAGAACGGCATTCCGTTCTACGTGGCGGCGCCGCTTTCGACCGTGGACATGGCGTGTCCGTCGGGCGATCAGATTCCTATTGAACAGCGGAACGTGAGGGAAGTAAGCCACATCGCGGGGAAGCAAATGACGCCGGATGGAGTGTCGATAGAAAATCCGGCCTTCGATGTGACTCCTGGGAAATACATTTCTGCCATCATCACGGAACGCGGACTTGCCCGAGAGCCATACACGGAATCGCTGCAGAGGCTTGTGGACTTAGAGGCGAAGGCCGAGGCCTAGAATCGGAATGCTGGCCGTGGTGCCTCCATTTGAATTTTTCGGCCCAAGGTAGGCGGCATCCTGAGTGCCGCCGTTTTTCAGACAGAACGAGAATCTCCCGCTGGGTCGTGTCCATCGGAGATCCCTCGCCCCGCTGGTGAAAACGCGGGGACTTCGGGATGACGGCCTCATAGGAGGTCACCACCGACGGCGGCGAAACGCTCCGCAAGAAGCGCATCCGCCGCGGCTGTGGGTTCGCGAATAAAACCAGTGAAATCCAGGGCATAGTGCACCGTGATGCGCGTCACATCACGGGGACGCTGAGTTGCGTACTGTTTTTCGTAGTCGCCCGCTTGCATCTAATAGTTCTTGCAGGTGAGCTCCTATGGACCGAATGTGCCATGTAGAGGAGTAGCCTAGGTATGAGAAGATGACGTTTCTACTGTGTCTGCCGGGGTTTGGTTAAGGGCGGCACAGGATGGACCGGAGCGGGGGGAAATTGCATCTAAGTAAGGTGGCGGCGGAACCCGTGCGTCCAGGGGCGGAACCGCTGCTACGGGTGGTTGGATTGAAGAAGGTTTTCCGGTCCGGTGAATCGGACCTGGTGCTCTTTGAGAATTTGTCGTTTGAGGTGAAGCGAGGAGAGATGCTCGCGATCGTCGGCGAATCAGGAGCGGGGAAGAGTACCTTGTTGCACATCCTCAGCGCTCTTGATCATGCTTCCGCAGGTGACGTATACTGCGCGGAATTGAAGTTGAATTCTTTGTCGGCGGACCAGGCATCCGAGTTTCGCAATCGCGAGGCGGGTTTCGTCTGGCAATTTCATTACCTGCTGCCGGAATTTACCGCGGCGGAGAATGTGGCGATGCCCTTGTTGGTGCGAGGGCAAAGCTGGGCGGATGCGGCTCCCGAAGCTTCACGTTGGTTGCGTGAGGTTGGGCTGGAACAACGCGGGCATCACCGCTCAGGAGAGCTTTCTGGCGGAGAACAGCAGCGAGTGGCTCTGGCGAGGGCACTCATCACCGGGCCGAAGTTGTTGCTGGCGGATGAGCCTACCGGAGATCTCGACGGGCAGACGGCGGAAGCGGTTTTCGAATTGATCGCGCGATTACATCGCGAGCACCAGCTCACCTCCCTTATCGCAACTCATAACTTGTCTTTTGCGCGGCGCTGCCACCGGGTGTTAAGGCTGCAGCGCGGATTTGTGGAAGAGGTGAGGCCGGAGACGTTGCCGTCGTGACTGCCGGTCAAGTGAAAGGTTAGTAAGACAAAGTGCAAGGAATTGGAAGGTAGGCGGCCGGAGGGTTTTCAACAGGTACCTTCGGTAACATGGGTGAAACGTTTGAATACTTGGGTTCGAGGTCCATTGACTGCATAATGTAAGGATGGTCATCCGGGTGCAGCGGCGGGCTGAGATCGGGCCGGGTTTTAGGTAGGTCGAGCGGTAGCAAGTGCCTTCTCGACCGGAAGGATCAGGGGGAAGGGCAATATGTTTGAACGTTATACGGAGAAAGCCAGGCGCGTGATTTTCTTTGCGCGCTACGAAGCAAGCCAGTTCGGGTCTCCTTACATAGAGACCGAGCACCTGCTACTGGGGCTCCTGCGCGAAGATAAAGCCCTGACCAATCGATTCCTACGCTCGCACGCCTCAGTGGAGTCGATTCGCAAGCAGATCGAGGGTCATACGACGATTCGAGAGAAAGTCTCGACGTCAGTGGACCTGCCACTGAGCAACGAGTGCAAGCGCGTATTGGCCTATGCCGCAGAAGAAGCGGAGCGGCTTTCGCATCGCCACATTGGGACTGAGCATTTGTTGCTGGGCTTACTGAGAGAAGAGAAGTGCTTTGCCGCGGAAATTCTGCACGAGCGCGGGTTGCGGCTCGCGACCATTCGCGAAGAACTAGCGCGTACCAGCCAGGAGAAAGCGCAGCCGCAACGGCAGCGTGAATCTTCGTTGCTGAGCGAGTTTTCGCGAGATCTGACACAGGCTGCCATGGACAGCCAGCTTGATCCTCTGGTTGGACGCGATGGGGAGTTGGAGCGCGTGGTGCAGATTCTGTGCCGGCGAACCAAGAACAATCCTGTGCTGATCGGCGAGCCGGGCGTAGGCAAGACGGCGATCGTGGAAGGTTTGGCACAGCGGATTGCGGACGGGGAAGTACCATCGTTCCTTGCGGACAAGCGCATTCTGGCGCTCGATCTGTCGCTGATTGTTGCGGGAACGAAATATCGTGGACAGTTTGAAGAGCGGCTGAAGACGATCATGAAGGAATTGATGGAGTCGCAGAATTCCATCATCTTTATTGACGAACTGCATACGCTGGTGGGCGCGGGTTCGGCTGAGGGTTCGCTGGATGCTGCGAATATTCTGAAGCCGGCGCTGTCGCGCGGCGAGATTCAGTGCATCGGCGCAACCACGCCGGGAGAATATCGCAAGTCGATCGAAAAAGATCGGTCGCTCGAGCGGCGCTTCCAGGCGGTGAAAGTTCCGCCGCCGAACGAGGCGGACGCGGTGAAAGTATTGTTCGGCATCAAGGACCGGTATGAGAAATTCCACGCCGTTACCTATACCGACGATGCCATCAACTTCGCGGTGTCGCACTCGAACCGTTACATTCCGGACCGTTTCCTTCCAGATAAGGCGATCGATCTGGTTGACGAAGCTGGAGCGCGGGTGAAGTTGCGGCAGACCTCGCAACCCGAGGAGATCACCGAAGTCCAGAAGCGGATCAAGTTCATCGTGCACCGCATGGAGAACGCGATCGCAAATCATGAGTTCGAGAAGGCGCGATTCTATTCGGATGAAGAACGCAAGGAGCGCGAGAACCTGCGCGCGCTGCGCGAGAAATATCATCTGGATGAGTCTTCGACCGGCGTAGTGGGCCGGGAAGATATTGAAGATGTGGTTTCGCGCTGGACGGGCGTTCCCATCACTTCGATCAAAGAAGAAGAAACGCAGAAGCTGCTGCGGATTGAAGAGGAGCTGCACAAGCGGATTATTTCTCAGGATAAATCGATCAGCGCGCTGGCCCGGGCGATCCGGCGTTCGCGCGCGGGATTGAAGAGTCCCAACCGGCCGATTGGTTCGTTCCTGTTCCTGGGACCGACGGGCGTGGGCAAGACGGAAGTGGCGCGCACGCTAGCGCAGTTCATGTTCGGCACGGAGAAAGCTCTGGTTCGCTTCGATATGTCGGAATTCATGGAGAAGCATTCGGTGTCGAAGCTGATCGGTTCGCCTCCGGGATATGTGGGCTACGAAGAGGGCGGTCAGCTGACTGAACGCGTCAAGCGGGCTCCTTATTCGGTGGTACTGCTCGATGAAATCGAGAAGGCGCATCCGGATGTATTCAACATCCTGCTGCAGGTTTTTGAAGACGGCCAGTTGACTGATGGTTTGGGCAACACGGTCGACTTCAAGAACACGATTCTGATCATGACGTCGAACATTGGAGCGCGGCACCTGCAGAAACGCGAGGGCTTCGGTTTCCAGTCGACGGCGGACGATCAGGTTTCGGGCAAGGTGGAGGAACTGGTGAAGGGCGAAGTGAAGCGCACCTTCAATCCGGAATTCCTGAACCGGCTGGACGAAATCATTCTGTTCCTGGCGTTGAGCGAGGCCGACCTGATCCAGATTCTGGAACTGATGGTCAACCAGCTTAACCAGAACCTGGCACAGAAGGCGATCACGGTCAGCGTGGCGGATGAGGCCAAGAAGTGGATCCTCAACCAGACGTTGACGGACCGCTCCTACGGCGCCCGGCCGCTGCGCAGGGCGTTGCAGAAATACATTGAAGACCCGCTGTCGGAGGCGCTGATTCAGGGTACGATCACGACGCGTCCGGCATTTATTGAGGTCTTCCTGGAAGACAACAAGCTGTTCTACCGTCCAGTGGACGCGGAGAAGAGCACAGAGGGCGTGCTGCTGTATGAGAACAGCTAACAACAGCTAAGCTTTATCATCGGACTGAAAGCCGTCAGCTTTTGCTGGCGGCTTTTTTTTTGTTTCCCATCTTTGTGAGCGCCTGACCGTACTCCCGGATCGTTTCCGGTCTGGATTTGAGATAAACGAACTGGCCTTCGCGGCGGGTTTCGATCAGATTGGCATCCGCCAAGATTTTCAGATGATGGGAAATCGTGCCGGGTGTCAGTCTATATTTTTCTACCACTTGGCCGCAGAACATGTCCTTGGAAGCGGAGATTCCTTCATAGATCTGCAATCGAGTGGGATCGCTGAGGGCTTTGGAAATGCGGGCTAATTCTTTTGTTTCCATCCAGTGATCTCACTGTAGCACCCTTCGGCAAGAAATTGAACCCGGATAGTTTGATGATCATCAAACTGTAAAAGCAATCAAGAATGGCCGCGGCGCTCCCTGGAGCCGCACATTTCAGAATGGAGAGATTTTATGGCGAAAAGATTTGAGGGCAAAACGGTGGTCATTACCGGAGGCAATAGCGGGATTGGTTTGGCGACAGCCAAGCTGTTTCATGAAGAAGGTGCGAAAGTTGCGATTTCGGGGCGAGATCAGAAGACTTTGGATGAGGCCGTCAAGACGATTGGCAACGGTACGCTGGCGGTGAAAGCGGATGTTTCCAAGCTGGCTGATATCGATAAGTTGTATGCGCAAGTGACGGCGAAGTTCGGCAAGATTGATGCGCTGTTCGCGAATGCGGGGATCGCGAAGTTTGCTCCGGCGAGCGATAGCACGGAACAACTCTTCGATGAAACCTTCGACATTAACGTGAAGGGATTGTATTTCACGCTGCAGAAGGCGCTTCCGCTTCTCAACGACAATGCCGGAATTGTGTTGAATGCATCCGTGGTCAGCACCAAGGGTTATCCTGCGACAAGCATATATTCCTCCACCAAGGGTGCGGTGCGATCGCTGGCGCGCACGTTTGCTGCTGAGTTGGTGGAGCGCGGCATTCGCGTGAACGTGGTGAGCCCGGGACCAATCGAGACTCCGATCCTGTCCAAAGGAGGACTGCCGCAGGCGGCGCAAGATCAGTTCGCGACTGACGTCAAGGGGCGAGTGCCCATGAAGCGGTTCGGCACGCCCGAAGAAGTGGCACACGCTGTTTTGTTCCTAGCCAGCAGCGAGGCTTCGTACATCACTGGCGTGGATTTGAATGTGGATGGAGGAACGGGGCAGCTTTGATCTCAGCGCGAAATGTTGAGATCGAGAAAGCGTATAGAGCCGCCAGCGCGATGCTGGCGGCTTTTGATTTCGGGAAGTCAAAACGAGATGCCTTTTGCGGTCCTCGATAACTAGAGCTTGCTCCAGTCTTCAAGCTTCAATCCTTGCACACGCCGGAAGATCCGATCGTGGCTGACCAGGATCGCATCTTCGGCGAGCGCTTGAGAGGCGATCATGAGATCCATGTTGCCCATGGGCTCACCGGTTTCTTCCAAAGTTGCGCGCAGGCGAGCATAGTGCCGGGCCGCCGTCGAATCCCAGGGCAGAACTTCGACGCGTAACAAAAATTCCTCGACGACAATCTCCAGCTTTGTCGCATGCGGCAGACGCGCCACTCCGAAACGGAGCTCGGCTTCCGTGATTACGGAAATTCCGACTTCGCTCATGGGAATTTTCAGGAGTCGTTCGCGGACTCGGGGGAAGTTACCCTTGATAATGTAGCTGACGGTATTGGTATCGAGTAGAAAGCGAATGGCCATCTAAAAGAGGTCGCGCTTTTGCGGTGGCGCGTCCACGCGGCGGGCCATGAAATCCTGGGGAATTTCGGCGGGGCTCTTCTTTAGCATCGCAAAAAAGTCTTTCCACGATTCCGGGCGACGGGAGAGGATCACGTCTCCGGTGGCGGCGTCGCGGCGGACATATACTTCCGAGCCCTCGAAGCGGTACTCGGTAGGCAGCCGGACAGCCTGACTCCGACCGTTCTTAAAAAGTTTGGCGATCTTATGCATGGTATATACCATAATATATACCCGCGAAGTGCCTGTCAATCTCTCACTGCACCGTCACCTTAACGGTCTCGGTTGACCGGCCGAAGGCGTTCGTTTCATACAGCGTGTAAGTGGTGGTTTTCGTCGGAACCACGACGACCGAGGTTCCGCGCACGGCGCCCACTTGCGGCGATACGACAGAGTAAGAAGATCCCGAAGCGTTCCAGCTCAGGGTTACGGGCTGTCCGGCGGAAATGTTTGCCGGGTTCGCGGTGAAGCTGCTAATCACCGGCGACGGTCCTGTTGGCAGATTGTTGGGAGTGTAAAGAGGATCGATGAGCAGGACATCGAATGCTGAAGCTGGAACTTGCTTCAGAGTTCCGAGATCGTTATTGCTCCAGCGATTGTCGGGGTCTCCGCTGATGTACATCGAGCTGCCGTTATCGGCCAGGATCATGCCGTATTTCTTGAGAGCCGCAAGAATGGTCTGAGCCTGCGGGGGGAACGTGGAAATATTGTAGGAGGCCTGTAATCGCATGCGCATGCCCATGGGCGCGGCGTAGGGGTTGGTCGAGTTTCCCGCCCAGTGGGACGCGGGCGGGGTGAATGCGTTTTCGCTGTACTGCAGGGTATAACGCAGGGCGTGGTGAATGGCGCCGGCGGCGACTTCGCTATAACGGGCCAGGCCTGAGAAGACGGAAAGACCGGCCGCGTCGGCGGAGGTCCACGTGTAAGGACGTTGCTCGTCGTTGAGGAGGTCCCAAACGGCGGCGGATGCGGCGTCCCAGTTGCCGTTTTTCTGCGGATAGGAACTATATAACTCGTAGAGCCAGCAATTGTCGCGATCGAGAATCAGCACATGGCGATCGCCGCTGCCGGGGTTTGGGTAACCTTCGATTGGAGCGTTTTTGGGAACCGGCATGGGGCCGGGATCGCTTTCGGAGCCGTAGGCGGTGTACTTCACGGTGACGAACGGAGAACCGCTGACCACGTCATAGGGAATGCCGATGGTCTGTCCGCCATACTCGCCTGCGCCGAAGTCGGGATGCAGCGGCGTGGAATCGCCAATGAAATTGATGATCGCGGCAGAGTTGGGATCGACGGGCGCGTTGGTGATATCGAGGTTCCATGCGTTGTCGCTGGGAAAGGGGAGGAATCCGTTGAGGCTGGCGCCGCGGCCCAGGCTCATGCTGCTGCAAGTTTGGGCGTGGGATGAGAGTGACAAGAAGACGAAATACACGAGGAGAGTGAGGAATTGGAAACGTCGCATGGGGAACACCTCGAGAAGACTTTGTTGGGGCAGAATAGCACTGCTTGGAGACAGCGAAGAGAGTCGGAGGTTCACGCATAGGACAGTAGCGGAACAGTTACGGTAACTGTCCACTTTCCAAGTTTTTTGCGACCAGTTGTCGAGGGCAGTAATCTGAAGCGGTGCGGGGATGGGAGGTGGGTATGATCGAAAAGGTGAATATTGCGGAGAAGTTTGCCAAGATCTCGGAATACTGGAAGCCCTACATTGCGGCCGAACTGAACGGGCAACATGTGAAGCTCGACAAGCTGAAGGGCGAGTTCGTTTTTCATCATCATGAGAACGAGGATGAGCTGTTCCTGGTGGTGAAGGGACGATTCCGCATGGAGTTTCGCGACCGCGAGGAATGGATCGAAGAGGGCGAATTTATCGTGGTGCCGCGGGGAGTGGAACATCGTCCAGTGGCGGACGAGGAATGCTGGATCCTGCTGTTTGAGCCCGCTTCCACGCTGAACACGGGTAACGTCAGGAACGAACGTACCATTGCGCAGCTGGAAAGGGTGTGAGATTTTTATTGTGGAGCTTTGGTGAACGACATCCGCCGGAGAATCATCTAAACAAGATATGGATCTGACCGTTTACTCTTCCGCCTGGTGTCCGGACTGCCGCGAGGCGAAGCGCTTTCTGGCGAAATACAACATTCCCTACAAAGAAGTGGACGTTGAATCCACCCCCGGTGCGGCGGAGGAGATTGTGAAGCGCACCGGCAAGCGCGCCATCCCGCAGTTTGTCATTGACGGCGAATGGGTGCAGCCTTACGTGGCGGGGAGAGGCTTTCTCCATGATGAGATGGCCAAGAGGCTAGGGATCAAGAAGCAGTAAGGATCGTCGAAGTTTTTTGGGCTTACGCGAGGGGCCGGTTTGAGAGGGAGATCCTTCGCTTCGCCTGAAAAGCGGCTCCGCTCAGGATGACAAGATGGCCAGGATGACAAGATGGCCCCCTGGAGAGCGGCTACGCTCAGAGGCTTTCTTTACGACCAGATGGCGAAGCGGTTAGGGGTCAAGAAGCAGTAAGGACGTTGAGTGATTTGGGCTTACGCGAGGGGCCGGTTTGAGAGGGAGATCCTTCGCTTCGCCTGAAAAGCGGCTCCGCTCAGGATGACAAGATGACCAGGATGACAAGATGACCGCCTGAAAGCGGCTACGCTCAGGAAAAGCGGCTCCGGTCAGGATGGACAAGATGGTTTGGTCATCTTTTAATACCTCCCGTACAGTACCTTCCGTACCGTAGAAAAGCCTTGCCCGGCAAGGCATCATGGGCACTCCCGGCTTCCGGCGGCGCGATTCCCCTCGCGCAAGTGCTGGAGAAACGGGCGATGTCCTAAATCCATGTCCGAACCGGAACCTCCGCAGGGCTCGAGCGAAGTAAGTGAAAATTGGCAGCAGGTAGTGCAAGGCGTACTGGGAATTGCGCTGCTGATCGGCGCTGTCGCGATGTTTCATTATTACGCGCCCGCGACTGTGCTGGCGCCGCAAGCGGACGATCTGCAGAAGCAGGTGCGTGCGCTCTCGCAGCAGGTCGCGCAGCTTGAAAGAGACCAGGCGATGCCGGCGTTGGTGCTGAGCCGGTACCGCAATTCCATTGGCTACATTTACGGCATTTATCAAGTTGGATTTGCGAACCACCCGGCGGCAATTCGGTCGCGCGTATCGGGTACTGGGTTCCTGGTGGGCGAGGGATTGCTTGCCACGAACCGGCATGTGGCAGAACCCTGGTACGGAGATGCGGAAGCAGAAGAGCTTATGCATCGCGGAGCGTCGGCGATGCTGGAAAGCCTGGTGGTATTTTTCCCGGGCTCGATGAGTCCGGTGAGTCTAACCCCCGGGTCGGTCTCTCCCACGGGCGATTTAGCCGTGCTGAGGATCGAGGATAGGAACTCAGTGCGAGGACTGGCGGTATTGCCGCTGGCCAAGGGAACGTCGCTGCCGGGTGAACTGGTCACAGTGATCGGATATCCCATGGGGATTGCGGGGATGGTGGCAAAGTCGCCGACGGGAATTTATCAGCGGCTGGCATACCGGCATAATGACATTACGGCGGCGAGCGAACTCGCGGCCTTGTCGTTGATTCGTCCGTCGACCACGTGCGGGCATCTGGGGGACGTAGTCGGAGAAAAGCTTATT
>Ga0209006_10004743_pt1 | contig 12322 bp, 14 predicted proteins | sample JacPin_JW_Ref_O2_FD_188567 | JGI IMG/M metagenome (GOLD analysis project Ga0209006, IMG submission 188567) | Forest soil microbial communities from Algoma, Ontario, Canada - Jack Pine, Ontario site 1_JW_Ref_O2 (SPAdes) (version 2) | ecosystem: Environmental > Terrestrial > Soil > Boreal...
CGAGGCGACCTCGCGCACCATCTGCGCGCCCATGTTCTCGAACTTGTCCTCGAGCTCGATCTCCTTCGCCACCGTCACACCGTCCTTGGTGATGCGCGGTGAACCATAGGATTTGTCGAGCACCACGTTGCGGCCCTTGGGGCCGAGCGTCACGCGCACCGCGTGGGCGAGCGTCTCGATTCCGCGCAGCATCTTGTCGCGTGCGTCGACGGAAAACCTTACTTCCTTGGCAGACATGTGCAGCTCCTCAATAACTTTGTATGTCAGTTGATTAAAGATACGATCTATCGGGCTAACGCAGGGAAGTCGTCACGCGGCCTTCTTGCGTGCCTGGACCTCGACCAGAACCCCCATGATGTCGCTTTCCTTCATGATCAGGTACTCGATGCCGTCGATCTTGACCTCGGTGCCCGACCATTTGCCGAACAACACCCGGTCGCCGGCCTTGACGTCGATCGGGATGAGCTTGCCGGCCTCATCACGTCCCCCGGGGCCGACGGCGACAACTTCGCCCTCGCTCGGCTTTTCCTTGGCGGTGTCGGGGATGATGATGCCGGAAGCGGTCTTGCTCTCAGCGTCGACGCGCTTGACGACGACGCGATCGTGCAGTGGACGGAATTTCATCGATCTCTCCTGGTGTGCCTGTCGGGTTCGTTAGAGTTTCGCGCCGGGACGGCGCCGCTCCGCCGCGAACGGCTTCGACGTACGACGTCGAACGCGTGGGAGCCGCGCCTGCGTCGCCCCAACAGCCGACGGCGGCGTGCTCGTTTGCAGCGGTTCGAGGATTTTCTTGCGTGAACACCTTTTCCACATGGGGTCGATGGCCGGCACTTGCTAGTGCACAACCGCGAAAGAGGCCGCTGAATCGGTGCCTGTCGCGGCGAGAAGCGGCGTGGATGGCAGGCGCCTTACGCTACTGGCGATCCGGTATCCGCGCCGGATCGCGACCGGCGCAGGCTTTCGCCAGCCACGCCCTGCCCATCGGCGCTTCGATTCTCTTGTGTGCACGGGCGCTCCCCTGAGCCATCGGTCGCAGGCGAACCCGTCGAAGGGAAGAACACCTTGAAGCAGGCACCCTGCTGTCGCGGGCCCCGCCCGACCTCGAGGCGGCCGTTGATCTCACTCACGAGCGACTGGATGATCTTCATCCCCAGTCCTCGGCTGCCGCCCGGATCGAACCCCTCCGGCAGGGCTGGCCCATCGCTCGACACCGAAAGGCAGGGCTCCGGCGACGTTTCCACTCTCACCGTGATCTCGCCCTCCGCGTGCTTCGCCGCGTTGGTGATCAACTCGTTGACGATGAAGCCGAGCGGTATCGCGAGCTTGGTCGGGATTATGATTTCGCCGCCTTCGACCGCAAAGCGATGAGGGGCATTTCCGTCGAACAACAGCCCGGACAGATCCTGGCAAAGCTGCTCGACATATTGCTTGAGCTCGACGGTCTCGCGATGATCGAGAAGGTGCAGCCGGCGGTGCACGCGTCCGAAGGCGGCAACGCGCCTCGCCGCGATCCGCAATTGCGCGGCGGCCTCGGGGCTTTCGGTCTTTAGGCTTTGCAGGGACAGGAGGCTGACGACCATCTGCAGGCCGTTGACGAGCCTGTGCTCGAATTCCTGCGTCAGCATCTCCTGCCGTTGCACGAGATCGTCGCGATCGCGCAGCAGCGCGGCCTCGCGTGCGAGTGCGCTGTCGAGCTTCGCGGTGGCTGATGCATCCTGCTTTTTTTGCGATTCGACCGCGCGCCTGGCGATCCACTGGGAATTGACGGCGCGAGCGACGTTGTCAGCGTCCGCGCCCGACGATCTGTCGTGCTGTCCACTCATTGTGCTTGCCCATCCAATTGTCTTGACGCCGTTTCTGGTCGCGACTGGCAGATGACCGGAGCCCAGGCACGCACAGCCCGCGAAAAAGCGTCGAACATTCGCCAATCGTCGCCGTGTCGCAGCTTCGCACCGGGAGGCATCAGGGTCTGTACAAAATTGCACACCTTGGCCCGACCCGCGTCGGGCCCATGGCTTGCCGGGCGTTTGGGCAAGCTCAAGCGTGCGGCCGGCGGGGCCATCGGCGTCCGCGCTGAGGTCCGCGCTTCCCGTGCCCGGCTCGCACTCCGCGAAAGGTTCAGCCGCTCGATTTTCCTGCCGCCTTGAGCTCGGGCTTGTCGTACAAAACCACGTTCAACAAGGAATTGTGGACCTCCAGGCTTCCGTTGTAGTCGATGAAGCCCAATTTGCGGAATTTGTTCATGAAAAAGCTGACGCGCGCCCGGGTCGTGCCGATCATCTCCGCCAGCGTTTCCTGACTGATCTTTCCCAGGACCGGCGTCGGGCTGCTCTCTTTGCCGAAATTCGCCAGGAGCAGGAGAAGGCGGGCGAGGCGTTTCTCGCTGGAGTTGAACAATTGGTCGATCAAGTCCTCCTCGATTCGGCCGTTGCGTTCCAACAGATACGTCATGAACAGCTCGGAAAAGTCCGGCTCATTTTGCATGGTGGCGATCATGGCCGCCTTGGCCATTTTTGTGATCACGCATTCGTCGATCGCGGTGGTCGTTGCGATGCGCACCGCATGCCCGTTCAGGCATCCTTCGCCGAAAAAACTGCCGGGCCCGAGGATTGCGACGACCGCCTCCTTGCCTTGCTCGGAAACGACCGTGAGCTTGACCCTGCCTTTCTGGAGATAGAAAACCGCGTCGGCGGCGTCTCCCTGCGAGAAAACCACGTTGCCCTTGCGATATTTCGCTATCGCTTTGCCCTCGCCCACATTGGCGAGAAAAGTCTTGGGATCGAACGAGGCCTTGCGGCCCCTGACTCTCTTGCGCATGAGGGCTCCGATCATTTCGCCGAAGCGCACCGGGCTGCTCGACAGCCAGCGCCTCTAGGCTTCTCCTGATCGCAATATCCGAGGTGTTTCGAGACAATAGGAGATCAGACCGGGCTTGGCAAATGCGCTGACGCACACGCAACGCCTCGCCGGCGGCGTGGCGGCACGAACGAGACATCGACTCGCTATTCGGCGACGCTGTCCCCACATCAAGCCGAACGTCGACTTTCGGCCGACGATCTGTTGCGCGTGCCCGCAGGAGAGCTCGCGAGGAAAGGCCTTGCCAATGACGACGTCCGAGCAATTCCGTGCGCGAGCGGTCGAATTCGAGGAATTGATCAAGCGCGCAGATCAACCCGATGCGATCCGCGAGTTGCAGAGGCAGCAGCGTACCTTGACCGACCTTGCGGACAACGAAGGCTGGATGGCGGAAAATCAGGGCAAAACCGTGCAGCCGACGGGCCAAGACGTCAACGACGGCGCGATTCCCGCCGAAGACGACCCAATCGCCCCGGAGGACAGCGGGCATATCCTTGCCTGCCTCGGGGCGGCGGTCATCAACCGGTGGAACACGCTCCCCACAAAGCTGCAGAAGGAGCTGTTCAAGGATGCCGGCTCCATGGGAGAGTTGCTGCAAACCGACAAGCTAAAGCGGCAGATCGCCTGCTTCCTGCACAAGCACAAGGACGACGAAGCGGCGCCGATTTGAACGCGTCGAACGGGGGGCCGGGGGGGCGGGGGGCGCCCGCGCAGACCACGTCTTGATCGCGATGGGGGCGGCCAAGCACCGCCCCCATCGATCGGTCTTGCTTGTCCGCTTTACGCGGCGATGACCGCCACGATCCGGTGCGTGCTGGGATCCACGATGAGGATGTCCTCGCCGACCTGGATGTACTCGTAGCCGCGATATTGCGGGGCATATTCGAAGACGCTATCCGGCAGCCGGTAGAGGTGAACCGTTTGCGGCACCATCTCGCCGAGCGTCATCGCGAACCTCTCGCCGGTGAAGCGCGCCGCCTTCTCGCCGCGTACCGTATTCCACATCTTCGCGTGTTGCTCGCTCGACAGCGCCGCGGGGGCGGCGTGCTTGGCGTCGGCCTGCGGCGCAACGCGGTCGCTGCCCGGCCGCGTCGCATCACGCTGCGCAGGCTGCATGCCGGTTCCCTGCCCGATAGTCTCGGATTTGGTGGCGGCCGGCTTTGCCGGCAGCTGTGCGCCGGGGCCCGGCTTGGCCGCGTCGGTCCTGTGCGTCTCGGGCTTGAGCGAATCGCCCTTCTTCGTCTGCGCCGGCGCTGTCACGGCAGCCTTCTCCCGGGGCTCGTTCACGCCCTGCGCGAACGCCGCGCCGCCGGCCGCGACGAGCGCCGCGACCGAAACCGTGATCAGCAAAGTCTTATTCATAGTAAATCTCCGCATTATTGTTTGTCGATGTCTGGTACAAACGCAAATGTTCTGCAAAAGTTCAAATAAAACCGCGCTAATGCAAGAAATAATGCTGCAAAAACTTTAAGAGCGCGGCGACGTCGATTCTCACGTCGACATCGGTCGTCCGCCGCATGAATTTCGTGGTCAAGGCCGAGGTGATCGAATTCGTGGACATGCTTCCAAACCTGACGCTGTCGCCCCGATCGAAATGCATGCTGGGCAACGATTCAATCGTTTACGGAGCATGAGCAAAAGTGCTCAGATGGATGCTTGTTAACGTGAAATCGACGAAGCGCGATTTGGTGAATGACAGATCATTGCTCTGCTGGTGATCGTGCGACGACGCAGGCTGTACCACCTCGCGGCAGTGGTTCGATGCAAATCTCGAGTCCGCATCGGATCAGCAGCAATGACCTTGGCTGGTGGTTATCTCACTCCTGCTGGGTTGAAACCACATGCAGCGAAAGCCCCTTCACGCAATCGATCAGGGTTGCGCTCGCCGCCTTTTGCGAGTGATATGATCCGTCCGGCAACGATCCCTCGCACAACCTTGTTAGGGCGCCCGAAGGCGTAAACGTCTTCGATTGCGTTGTCGTAAGCATCAGACATCATTTTGATATCAGCCGGTTCAAACACCGCATTGCCGATGAACGGTATTATCGAGGTCACGGCTCTCTCCGCTCGTCGAGATTGCCGTGAATTCTTCCACCTCAGCCGGCACGAATCTGTGCAAAATTGAACACATTCAGCCGGATCGGGGCGGGCCCTCGATGCGAGGATTGCCGCTCTTGCCATGCGGCTTGCGTCCGGGCCCGGGCTGTTCATGGCGCGCAGCTGCAGCGCCATCGGATGGTCCGCATAGGTCATGGCAGCCGATCGTCAGGAATACGGTGATGGGATTCATGGTCGTGGCTCCCGGTCCGCGTGGGCCGCCCTTGGCGACCCACATAGTCACCTTCCAGCCGATATCTACTGAGCAATTTTGCTCACAAGTCTCCAGCGGCATGCGGATCGATGCGCGATCGTAATACCGCCGCGATGAGCAATTTTGCACAGAATTGGCCGTGCCGGCCGCCGTAGACTGCCAGGCGCAGCAGCCGAACCACCGCAGTCGGCAGACGATGTCCGTCGCCGGCGGCGGCTTTGGTCGTTACCCCCGAGGTGGAGGCCGCCGATGAACAACTTCTCCTACGCCACGGACTGCAACATCAAACGGTTTCAGGATTTGCTGGATACCTCGGTCGATGCCACCGAGCGGGAAACGTTGCAAAGGCTCATCGCGGAGGAAAAAGCCAAGGCGGAGCTGCAAGCGTCGAAGCCGAAATAGGCGGCGATCGGGCAAGGAGGAAAGGCCGGATCGTCCAGGCCTCGTTGTTGGAAATCGCGCGCCGCGGCGATCGGAAGTCCATTCCGCCACCCGCCATCCCGGGCATCACCGCCGGCTTGCTCGGCACCGCAACCGACCACCGCTGAGAGCAAAGGATCTTGAACATGATGCCCGAACACGCGTCGCGGCGAAAGATCATCCGCGAATGGATGGCGCTTCCGAAGGACAAGCGGCAGACCGAAGAGCAGGCCGCGCCCTTCGCCAAGAAGGCGATGGAGCGAATCCCGTCCAGCGGCGATCCGTACCGCCAGATCATGGGGTGGCTGTTGCCCCGCATCGGCAAGCCATGACGGCCATTCGTTCGCGGACACCTCCCTTCAATGCCGGTTGCCGGTAGACAACTTCCGACAGACCCTGTTTCATGACCGTACCGGTCTTGGCCGCGATCAAGCTGTCGCGGAACTGGGAGAATCGCTGTTGGCGCAACTCGTCATCGTCTCGAACCGGGTCGCGATTCCCGAGAAGGATGAAAAGCTGCGCGCCGGCGGGCTGGAAGTCGCCGTGAATGCGGCGTTCGAGCACAGGTCCGGCATCTGGTTCGGCTGGAGCGGAAAGGTCACCACGCGCACCAAGGTCGCGACGCAAAAGGTCGTGCACGGCAACGTCACCTACATCACGCTCGATCTCTCGAAGGAAGATCACCAGGAATACTACAACGGCTTCGCCAATCGCGTGTTGTGGCCGATCCTGCACTACCGCATCGACCTTGCCGAATTCTCGCGCCGCGACCTGACGGGCTACCTGCGCGTCAACGATCACTTCGCGCGCGAGCTGCACAATGTGCTCGGGCCGGAGGACATCGTCTGGGTGCATGACTACCACCTGATGCCACTCGCCAAGGCGCTGCGCGAGCTCGGCCACATGAACCGCATCGGCTTCTTTCTTCACATCCCGTGTCCGCCGCCCGAAATGCTGACCGCGTTGCCGCACCACGAGCGCCTCATCCCGTCGCTCTGCGACTACGACCTGGTCGGGTTCCAGACCGGGGACGACGCCTTCAATTTCAGCCGCTATCTGACGCGCGAATGCGGACTGCACAGTCACGATTTCATTTACAGGGTCGGCGATCGCACGGTGCGCGTCGACGCCTTTCCGGTCGGCATCGAGACCGCCGCATTCGCCCGCCTCGCCCAGCGTTCGCAGCGGATGCCGTTCGTGCAGAACGTGCTCGCGAGCCTGGCCGGCCGCGCGCTCATCCTCGGGGTCGATCGCCTCGACTACTCGAAGGGGATCGAGCAGCGGCTGTCGGCATTCGAGCGCTTCCTGCAGACGCATCGCAACTGGCGCGGCAAGGTGACCTATCTGCAGATCGCACCGAAGAGCCGCAGCGAAATCCAGGAATATGCCGACATCGCGCAAGTGATCGGCGCGACCGCGGGACGCATCAACGGCGCCTACGGCGAGGCGGATTGGACGCCGATCCGCTACGTCAACCGCGCCTATAGCCGCGCGACGCTCGCCGGGCTTTATCGCGGCGCCCGGGTCGGGCTGGTAACGCCGCTGCGCGACGGCATGAACCTCGTCGCCAAGGAATATATCGCCGCGCAAAATCCCGAGGATCCCGGCGTCCTCATTCTCTCGCGCTTTGCCGGCGCCGCACAGGAATGCAAGGAAGCGCTGCTGGTCAATCCTTACGATCCCGACAGCGTCGCCGTGGCGATCGAACGAGCGCTTTCAATGCCGTTGGCCGAACGGCGCGAGCGGCACGAAGCCAATTTCGCGACGCTGTCGCACAACGACATTCAAGCCTGGGCAGCCCGCTTTCTCGGGGCGCTGCAACGCGAGCCCGCAACCGCGACCGGTCACGATGCGATTTAATGCAAAGGCCGGTCTCGGCCCAGCCGCCCGGTGGGACGGCAACCGGGTGTTCCGATTTAATTTCTCTTTCCCTCTTGTGCTTCCATGCCCCGCATCCCACTGTCAACGCAAAGGGGCAGGCGGTGGCCTGTCCAAAAGCTGTCCGTAAATCGGGGATCTACCGAAGTCTCCGTTCTTCCAGGTGACAGCCCAGGTGCCGTCGGCAGGCACGCACGTCTCCAGGTAAGACAAAGTCAGAGTTGCGTTCGGAGCGCCGGTGCCGTCAGCACCCGCGTGCGTGGCCGCACGCGCTGCGTTCGGCGCGCATCCTTCTCATCGAAAAGGTAAATCCATGGAAGTTCCTTCGATTCTACAGGGCGAGTCGCGCACTCGTCTCCTGCAAGGAATAGTGGCCGGCGCCGTCGCAGCTATGGTGATCGGGTTTTCCTGGGGCGGCTGGATGACCGGCGGCACCGCCAACAAGCTCGCCGCCGAGCAGGCCGATGCCGCCGTCGTGGAAGCCCTTACGCCGATCTGCGTGGAGAAGTTCATGCGCAATAGCGATGCGAAAACGAACCTGGCGGCCTTGCGCAAGATCCCGTCGAACTGGGAGCAGGGCGAGTACCTGCAGAAGGGCGGCTGGGTGACACAGCCGGGAGCTACATCCTCCGACTACCACTTGGCCAGGGCCTGCGCGGAAAAGCTGGCTCAAGACAAAACTGCTGCCCAGTGAATCGAATCGCGGGACCTCGACTGCCGCGTCGAGCCGCCATTCTGCGCGTTCGCCCGCGTTCAAGAACCGCCCTCCAAACGGAGATAGTGTCATGACCGAAGTCACCGCTCGCACCACGAAGGCCAAAACCGCGAAGTACGCCCCGACCGCGTCCGCCCCGCCAACGCACGGGAGCGCGAAATCCGATTTGCCGAACATGGAAACGCCGCAGGCGGTTCCTGAAATGGCCGCGAAGGGCGTCGCTGACGCCAATACCACCCGCGAGAAAGCGAAGGTGGCGGCCGAACATGCAACGGACCCCCACAAAAACACCCATACGGCCGCCAAGGGGGTCGCGGACTATAATCTCAAGCTCCTCGAGATCGCCCGTGCCAATACCAGCACCGCCTTCGACTATGCCCATGAGCTGTTGAGGGTAAAATCCCTGCCGGAGCTCATCGCGCTGTCGACCGCGCATTCGCGCAAGCAGTTGGAGGCGATGACCGCGCAAACCAAGGAGCTCACCGAGCTCGCCGTCAAGGCGACGGCGGAAATCGCCGAGCCGCTCAAGACCGGCATGACCAAGGCGTTCGGCACCAAGGCCGCCTGATCATCTCAAGGGAGCGGCGGCCTCGCCATGTCGGAACACGACCACTCTTCTTTGGAGGAGTGGATCGTCCCGAAACACAGGAGGACGCGATGCGCACCCATCGGTTTGGACGAAAACTCAAGCTTCCTGCGACAATTGCCATTAAACATCAGCTCAGAATGCTGATGCGCGAAGATGCGCTCAAGAATGCAGAGGCAGCCGCAAGCATCGAATCAATTCCCGGACAACAGCGCGACGAAACACGTCCGCTATCGCAGCCGCAAAAAACCGTGATATCCGCTTGATGCTCGGGTGCCTGGCAAAGTCGATGGCTTCCTTGCCGCGGTGAAGGCCGCGTAGGCCGCAGCGAAAGCGCCCCCCTTCCGGCCGATCGCGCAATTGATGTAGCCTGATCGCCAAGCTGCTCGCCGGGACTTGGGTTAAGCCGACGGCACCGGTGCGTCGGTCATGACAGGGGGCTCGCATGGACGAGCAGGCACTGCGCGGCTTGATCGACGAGGTCAAATGCGGGCGCCTGTCGCGCCGCGCCTTCGTCGCCCGGATGATCGCGCTGGGGCTCACCGCGCCGCTCGCGACACAGATGCTCAACCATGCCGGGGCGGCGCGAGCGCAGACGAAGTTCGAGTACAAGCCGACCCGGCGGGGCGGCGGCGGCGCGCTGCGGCTGCTGTGGTGGCAGGCCCCCACCCTGCTCAATCCGCACTTCGCCACCGGCACCAAGGACCAGGAGGCGACGCGCATCTTCTACGAGCCGCTCGCGAGCTGGGACACCGACGGCAATCTCGTGCCGATCCTCGCCGCCGAGATCCCCGACTTCGAGAACAACGGGCTGTCCCGCGACGGCCGCTCGGTCACCTGGAAGCTCAAGCCGGGCGTGCGGTGGCACGACGGCACGCCGCTGACCGCCGATGATCTGGTCTTCACCTGGGCCTACGCGTCCGACCCCGCGACCGCCGCCGTGACCATCGGCACCTACAAGGACATCAAGGTCGAGAAGCTCGATCCGCTGACGGTGCGCGTGCGCTTTGGCAAGCCGACGGCATTCTGGGCCGACGCCTTCGTCGGCCAGCGCGGCAACATCATCCCCAAGCACCTGTTCGAAGCCTACACGGGCGCGAAATCGCGCGAGGCGCCGACGAACCTCGCGCCGGTCGGCACCGGCCCGTATCGTTTCGTGTCCTTCAGTCCGGGCGACCTCGTGCGGGGCGAGCTCAACCCGACCTATCATCGGGAGAACCGTCCCTCCTTCGACACGATCGAGCTCAAGGGCGGCGGCGACGCGGTGTCGGCCGCGCGCGCGGTGCTGCAGACCGGCGAGTACGACTACGCCTGGAACACGCAGGTCGAGGACGAGATCCTGCGCCGGCTGGAGAAGGACGGCCGCGGGCATGTCGAGATCGATGCGGCCGGCGCCGTCGAGCACATCCAGCTCAACAGCACCGACCCGTGGACCGAGGTCGACGGCGAGCGCTCGAGCCGCAGGACCAAGCATCCGCTGCTGTCGGATCCCGCGGTGCGCCAGGCGCTCGCCCTGCTGGTCGATCGCCAGGCCATCCAGGACCACATCTACGGGCGCACCGGCATCGCCACCGGCAACTTCCTCAACGATCCGCCGCGCCTGCGTTCGCCCAACACCACATGGGAATTCGACATCGACAAGGCCAACCGGCTGTTGGAGGCCGGCGGCTGGAAACGTGAGGGCGACGGCATCCGCGCCAAGGACGGCAAGCGGCTCAAATTCGTCTTCCAGACGTCGACCAACGCGCCGCGCCAGAAGACCCAGGCGATCGTCAAGCAGGCGTGCCAGAAGGCCGGCATCGAGCTCGAGCTCAAGTCGGTGACCGGCTCGGTGTACTTCTCCTCCGACGTCGCCAATCCCGACACGTTCGAGAAGTTCTACGCCGACATCCAGATGTACTCGCTCAACCGGACGCAACCCGACCCCGAGGTGTTCATGCTCGTGTACACCTCGTGGGAGCTCGCGACCAAGGCGAACAAGTGGCAGGGCCGCAACATCGTGCGCTGGCGCAACGACGACTACGACAAGGCCTTTCGCGACGCCGAAGGCGAGCTCGACCCGGTCAAGCGCGCCGCCCTGTTCATCCGCATGAACGATCTCGTCTGCAACGACGCGGCGGTGATCCCGGTGGTGGCCCGGCCGAAGACGCACGCGGTGTCGAACAAGCTGCACCCGGCGAGCTCGGCCTGGGACAATGATCTGTGGAATCTCGCGGATTGGTACCGCGACGCGTAAGGATGGAGGCCGGCGTAGTCTGGATGAAGGCGCGCAGCGCCGCAATCCAGGGCCGTAGATCCCGGATTTCGCTGCGCTTCATCCGGGCTACGCCGCCGCATACGTGAAGAACCCGCGGCCTTTCTTGCGGCCGAGATAGCCGGCGTGGCACATCTGCTTGAGCAGCAGGCTCGGGCGGAACTTCGGGTCGTCGAAGCCCTGGTAGAGCGTCTGCATGATGTCGAGCACGACGTCGAGGCCGATCAGGTCGGCGAGCGACAGCGGGCCCATCGGGTGGTTGGCGCCGTCGCCTACTTCGCGGCCGCCGCACCAGCGCCTTGCGCGTCGAGCAGCTCGCGCATCTTGCGCACGAGGGCGGCGGCGGTCACCGGCTTCTGCAGCATGTGCACGCCGGGATCGAGCCGGCCCTGATGGACGATGGCGTTGCGCGAATAGCCGGTCATGAACAGGACCTGCATGGCGGGGCGCCCCGCCTTGAGTGCGTCGGCAAGCTCGCGCCCGTTCCGGCCGGGTAGGATCACGTCGGTGAGCAGCAGCTCGAATTCGCGCCCGGCCGCCGCGGCGAGCGCGGCCGTCGCATCGGCGGCCTCGGCGACGTCGAAGTTGAGCCCGCGCAGGGCCTCGACGATGTAGCTGCGCACGTCGTCGTCGTCCTCGACGACGAGAATGCGCTCGCCCCGGCCGGCCTCGGCGGGCGGCAGAGCCGCGCTCTCCGGCCGGTTCTGCGCCGCGACCCCGCCGGCGAGGCGCGGCAGGTAGACCTTGACGGTCGTCCCCTCGCCGACCTCGCTGTAGATCTTCACGTGCCCGCCCGACTGCTTGACGAAGCCGTAGACCTGGCTCAGCCCGAGGCCCGTGCCCTGGCCGGACGGCTTGGTGGTGAAGAACGGCTCGAACGCCTTGTCCAGGGTCTCGTGCGCCATGCCGGAGCCTGAATCCGTCACCGCGATGAGCACGTACTCGCCGGCGCGAATGTCCGCGTTGGCGCGGCAATAGGCTTCGTCGAGCGTGACGTTGTGCGTCTCGAGCGTGAGCTTGCCGCCGTCCGGCATGGCGTCGCGGGCATTGACGGCGAGATTGATCAGTGCGGTCTCGAGCTGCGCCTGGTCGGCCGCGACCCCCCACAGGCCGGCGAGCCCGACGACCTCGAGCGATATGTCCTCGCCGAGCGTGCGGCTGAGAAACGCCGAGAGATCGTTGAGCAGCCGGTTGACGTCGAGCGGGCGCGGATCGAGCGGATGCAGGCGCGCGAAGGCGAGCAGGCGCTGGGTCAGCGTCGCGGCGCGCTGGGCCCCCTCCATGGCGTTGCGGCTCGCCCGC
>Ga0209006_10004744_pt1 | contig 12321 bp, 5 predicted proteins | sample JacPin_JW_Ref_O2_FD_188567 | JGI IMG/M metagenome (GOLD analysis project Ga0209006, IMG submission 188567) | Forest soil microbial communities from Algoma, Ontario, Canada - Jack Pine, Ontario site 1_JW_Ref_O2 (SPAdes) (version 2) | ecosystem: Environmental > Terrestrial > Soil > Boreal...
CAACGTCGGCATTCGCCGTCGCCTGGCGCCCCTGATGGACAACGACCGCCGCCGCATTCAACTCCTGAATCTGCTGCTCATGTCCCTCACCGGCACGCCCGTCATCTACTACGGCGATGAAATCGGTATGGGCGACAACATTTATCTCGGCGATCGCAATGGTGTTCGCACTCCCATGCAGTGGAACGGCGATTGGAACGGCGGATTTTCCCAGGCCGATCCCGAACGCCTGAACGCCCCCATGATTTCCAATCCGGTCTACGGATTTCAGGCGGTGAACGTCGAAGCCCAGAGGCGTTCGCCTCACTCGCTGCTCCGTTGGATGAAACGCTTGATCGAAGTGCGCAAGTCGACCCCGGTCTTCAGTCGCGGCTCGCTCGAATTTCTGAGTCCAGGCAATCGCGCCGTGCTCGCCTATCTTCGCGCTTTCGAAGGCGAAACCATTCTCGCCGTCAATAATCTTTCGAGCGCGGCTCAGGCCGTAGAACTCAACCTGCAGGCCTACGCCGGACTCGCGCCGAAAGAAATGGCTGGAGGAAATTTTTTTCCGGAGATAACGAACGCGTCCTACGTCATGACCCTCGGGCCTTATCAATCTTTCTGGTTCAAATTGCAGAAGAAGACCTAGGCCCAGCGCCGAACTCGACGAGTATCGAAAACGGAGTCGTCCGCGACCCAGCCCGGTGAACACCGCAGTCGGAGGTTCGCTCTTGAATCAACTGGAACAAAACTCGGTGCAGTTCGCGACCCTAAAGAAATCGCTGCCTGCGCAAATTGCGGAATTTCTGCGGGATAAAAGATGGTTCGGTGGCAAAGCCCTCCGCGTTCGTTCGATCGACATCGAAGACCTGGTGCCTCTGGCCGCCCACGGCGCTTCTGCCCTCTTTGTTTTCGCCCGTGTTAATTTCGAAAGCGCCCCCAGCGAAACCTACGTGATACCGCTTCTCACCCAGAATCTCAGCGAGGGAGCTCAGCTCGTATCCCCGCTCTCGGATGCGTTGAAAAATGACAACGTCTTGCGCGTCCTCTACGACGCCATCGAACGGGAATCTGTTTCCCTCGGTGCTCTCGGCGAAATCCGTGGCCTGCAGACCAAATTTTTCCGGCAGAATTCGCCCGAAGATGTGCAGCTGCTCGTCCCCAACCCAATCGGCGGCGAGCAGAGCAACAGTTCCATCATCTTCGGCCAAAAATGGATTCTGAAAGTCTTTCGCCGAATGCAGGAGGGCGAGAATCCGGAATTGGAAGTCGGCCGCTTCCTCACCGAACGAACCACCTTCCGCCAATTCGCCCCGGTCGGCGGCTGGCTCGAGTATCGCGATAGATCGAGCGCCAGAAAAACTCTCGGCGTCTTGCAACGTTTCATCGCAAACGATGGCGACGCTTGGAACTATACGCTGAGCGCGCTTTCCGACTTCTGGCGTGAAGCCCCTAAGCGCTTCGATCAAATTGCGGAGGCCGCGCCCAAAGACCTCGATTCTCAAGCGTCAAATGGCGCGGAGATTTCTCCCGTTGTCGCCCAATTGTGCGGCGATTACTTGGCCGCCGCCGCCCTTCTCGGCCGCCGGACCGCTGAATTGCATCAGGCTCTCGCCTCCGACCCCAACGACCCCGCTTTTGCGCCTGAGCCGTTCACTCCGGAGGTGCAGATGCATATCCGCGACACGCTAATCACCAATGCGAATTCCACGCTCGATCTGTTGCGTTCCCAACTGGAAGCTTTTGCTCCCGGGATTCGCGGCCGCGCCCAAATGATCCTCGATGGCCAGGAAAAAATCGTCTCCGCCATTCACGCCGCGTTCGACCGCCCGCTCACCGGCCTGCGCATTCGAATTCACGGTGACTACCATCTCGGCCAGGTTCTGCGCGCCCAAAACGATTTCATCATCATCGATTTCGAAGGCGAGCCCGGCCGTCCCATCGCTGATCGCATCGTGAAACGCTCCGCCCTCCAAGACGTAGCCGGCATGCTTCGCTCGTTTCACTACGCCGCTTTCGGTCCGCTGCTGGCCCCCATCGGAGAAACTCCCCAGGGCGACGCGATGCAGCTCGCCGTTTTGGCTCGTTACTGGAACCGTTGGGTTTCTCGAAGTTTTTTGCGAGGATATTTTGAAGCGGCGGGAGATTCTGCGTTCTTGCCCAAGAACCAAGCCGAGCGCCAGTCCCTGCTGCAGGTCAGCCTGCTTTCCAAATGTCTTTTCGAGCTTGCCTACGAGTTGAACAATCGCCCGGATTGGTTGCGCGTTCCGCTCGCGGGCATCACTGAATATCTGGAAAATCCCGGTGCTATCGTCGGCTGAATTCCAGAATCTCGCTCCTGAGGAACCGAACCTGTTGATAGCCACCGCTGACGAGCGACCGCTCGGTGCAACCTGCACCCCAGGCGGCTCCGCCAGTTTTCTGCTCTGGGCGCCGCGCGCTTCTCGCGTGGATCTTCACCTCAGCGCGCCGCAGGAAAAAACCCTGCCGATGCAGGCCTTGCCCTGCGGATATTTTCACCTCGAACCAGCTGGCATCAAGTCCGGTGCCGAATACAAGTTTGTCCTGGATGGCGAAAAGGAACGCCCCGACCCCGCCTCTCGATTTCAGCCTCGCGGCGTTCATGGTCCCTCGCAACTGCTCCGCTCGCAGTTCGAATGGTCCGACCATGGCTGGCGTGGCCTCGAACTTTCCCGCTACGTGATCTACGAGCTGCACGTCGGCACCTTCACCCCCGAGGGAACCTTCGACGCCATCATTCCGCGCCTCGCCACGCTAAAAGATCTCGGCATCACCGCCATCGAACTGATGCCCGTCTCTCAGTTTCCCGGAGATCGCAACTGGGGTTACGACGGCGCCTATCCCTTCGCCGTGCAGGATTCCTACGGCGGCCCCGAAGCGCTGAAACGTCTGGTCGATGCCTGTCATCGCGCCGGCCTGGCTGTCATACTTGACGTCGTCTACAACCATCTTGGCCCCGAAGGGAATTATTCCGCCGACTTCGGCCCTTACTTCACCAAAAAATACAAAACCGAATGGGGCGATGCGCTGAATTTTGAAGGTCCCGACAGTGATCCGGTGCGCCGTTTTTTCATCGAGAATGCTCTGCAGTGGGTCAACGACTTCCACGTCGACGCTCTGCGCCTCGATGCCGTCCACGCCATTCTCGATATATCCGCCCGCCCGTTTATTCGCGAACTGGCCGCGGCCGTCGAAGCCGCCGCCGCGAGCGCCCGGCGCCTCGTCTACCTCATGCCCGAAAGCAATCGCAATGACGCGCACATGATGCGCCCGAGCGGTCGCGGCGGTTGGGGTTTGGACTCCGTGTGGAATGATGATTTCCATCACGCGCTGCATCACCTTCTCACCGGGGAACGCGACGGCTACTACCAGGATTACCAAGGCCTCGAAGACCTCGCCTGCAGCCTTCGTCAGGGTTTCATTTTTACCGGTCAATATTCGAAATACCGGCGCCGCCGCCACGGAAATTCCACCATCGGTCTGGGAGGCGCACAGTTTATCGTCTTCGCCCAAAATCACGACCAGATCGGAAATCGCCGCCTCGGCGATCGCCTCACCAAGTTAGTTTCGTTCGACGCTTTGAAACTCGCCGCCGCTGCGGTTCTGCTCTCCCCGTTTCTACCTTTCATTTTTATGGGCGAAGAATACGGCGAGCAAGCACCCTTCCAATATTTCGTCAGCCACGGCGATCCGGGTCTGGTCGAAGCCGTCCGCGCTGGGCGCCGCGCCGAGTTCAGTTGTTTTAACGATCAGGTCGAGGTACCCGATCCGCAAAGTCCCGACGCGTTTCTGGCCTCAAAATTGACCTGGAACCTGCGCGAAAGCGGCCGTCACCAGACGCTCTGGAATTTCCATCGCGAGCTGCTGCGCCTCCGCCGGGAAATCCCGGCGCTCTCGAATCTGGATTTGTCAGGCGTCGAAACTACAATTAGCCCCAGCGGCGACGCTCTCTTGATGCATCGCTGGCACGAAAATAGCCACGCCTTGGTCGTTCTTCGTTTCGGAAACGATGTCGTTCGCACCGCTGTTCGGATCCCCGCGGGGCGCTGGCGAACCATTCTCGATTCGTCCGATTCTAAATGGGGCCCGGGCCATAGCGCCGTTCCCAAGTCGCTCGATTCCAACGGCGAGATCGATCTCGAGCTGCAAGGAAACTCCGCGCTGCTTTTCACCCGCGAGAACAAAAATAGCAGCGGGTGAGCTTTGGAGCCTAAAAATGGGAACTCCACCGAAATTTGTGCGGGCCGCATCCATCATCTGCGGAATCCTAATCGTAGGCGTAACCCAGCTCTCACTCAGGGCACAGGATAAAATTCACATGAAAGAGCCGAACAAATCCAACGCCCCATCCTACAGAAACATTCGCGACTATATCTGGTCCGGCTGGGATTCGCTCACCCGCTCGCCCGATGACTGCAAGACCTACCAGGATCTAAAGACCAGCGGCGAACCTACTCTCTATCTCCCTGCCAGTTTCCCGCGGCCTGCCGCTCTCGGCCGCCTGATCCAGGAAAAATGCCAGATCGATATCGAAACGCTGCCCGCCTCGATTAATTCTCACGGCGAACTTGACAACTCCGACATTAAACCCGAAGGCCTCCTCTACCTCGGCCATCCCTACGTCGTCCCCGGCGGCCAGTTCAACGAAATGTACGGTTGGGATAGTTATTTCATCATTCGCGGCCTCCTCGCTGATGGCCGTGTCGAACTCGCCCACGGCATGGTCGAGAACTTTTTCTTCGAAATCGAGCACTACGGCGCCATTCTGAACGCCAACCGCACCTACTACCTCACCCGGTCGCAGCCGCCATTTCTCACCTCCATGATTCTCGCCGTCTTCGAAGCCCAACGCGCTCGCGGCGTTGACGACCAAGAATGGCTCCGCCGCGCCTATGAATTTGCCGTCCGCGACCACACCCAATGGACCAACGAGCCGCATCTCGCTGGCGACACCGGCCTTTCGCGTTATTTCGATCACGGCGAAGGCCCGGTCCCTGAAATCATCGGCAATCCCGATTCCTACTATCACGCCGTCGCCCAGTTTCTCGCCCTGCATGGCGGCCCGGACGAAAAATATCTGGTTCACCCCGGCCAAGCCGGAGCAAAAGTCATCGGCGCCGTCTTCACCGTGTCCCGCTCGTGCGATGGCGATGCCGAATCCAAAAAAACTGAAAATTGCATGAAGCCAGAGGAAGTCGCCCTAAGTTCGGAATACTACAAAGGCGATCGCAGCATGCGCGAATCCGGTTTCGACGTTTCTTTCCGCTTCGGCCCGTTCAGCGCCGATACCCACCACTACGCGCCCATCTGCCTCAACAGTCTTCTCTACAAAACCGAGAAAGACCTCGCCGAAATCAGCAAGCTGCTGGGAAATTCGCAAGATGCCCAGCGTTGGGAACGCCAGGCCGCCGACCGCCAACGCAACATCGACAAATTTCTCTGGGACGAAAAACGCGGCGAATATTTCGACTACGATTTCACTACCAACGCCCGCTCCACCTACGAATTCGCCACCACCTTCTATCCGCTCTGGGCCGGCCTCGCTTCCGAATCCCAAGCCGCCGCCGTCATGAAAAATCTAAGAAACTTCGAACAGCCCGGCGGGATCGCCATGAGCCGCTTCGAATCTCAGTCCCAGTGGGATTATCCCTACGGCTGGGCTCCCATTCACGTCCTCGCCTGCGAAGGCATGCGCCGCTATGGCTTCAACGCCGATGCCGATCGCGTCACTTCGAAATTCCTCGATATGGTCCTGCAGAATTTTTACCGCGACCGCACCATCCGCGAAAAATACGACGTCGTCACCCGCACCTCGATCACCCACATCGTCGAAGGCTACGCCGAAAACGTAATCGGCTTCGGCTGGACCAACGCCGCCTTCGTGATCCTTGCCGCCCAACTGCCGTCCGCCGCCCGAAAAAACCTGGAATCCGAAAATCCTGCCCGGAAATAACGCGTACTAGTCCCGGCGCTTTTCGCCCCAATCTACAGGGTTTCGCGTACTGTGTGCGTCCCAACCGGCTTGTTAAGCTGCCCTCAGTTCGCAACCGTGGCCAAGCTCAATTTTCTCGACCAAGCGCCCATGTTCCAAAAGAAAAATCGCAGCAGCAGCCAGCAGCCCGGCCACTCTAAAAACAACACCTCCTGGCTCCACTGGCTGGTCCTTGCGGTGACGATCGTCTGCTTCGGCTTGGTCGCCGCCTTCGTCGACCTGAAACCTCAGGTAGACGAAGGTTTTTTCTTTGCCTCCAACGATCCCCGGGCCCAGGAATCCAGAAAAATCGATCGCATCTTCGGCGGAGACAGTCAGCTGGTGCTCGCCGTCGCCGCGCCGGACATCACTTCGCCGAGTTATCTCGAACGCCTCGATCGTCTGACCCAACAGCTCGACTCGCTCGAATATGTGCACAGCGTCGAAAGTCTCGCTGACGGCCCCAAAAATGTTAAAGACGCCGAAAAAAGCCCTCTCTGGAAGCGCCTGCTCATCGCTGAAAACGGCCGCTCGAGCAACGTGGTCATGTTCGTTTCCAATCGCGACCCCCAGCAGCTCATCGAGCAAATCGAGAAAATTGTGGCCAAATTCGACGCCAGAGATTTCCGCATCGAAATCGCCGGCGCGCCCTACGTCTCTGAAATGATTCGCCGCAATCTCCTTCACGATTTTCGCATTTTCAGCCTCACCGCCTTTCTGCTTTTCGGCCTAGTCATGCTCGTTCTGTTTCGTTCGCTGAAACTCACCATCGGCATGTTGGCCACCTGCTCGAACGCCGTGCTCGCCACTCTGCTGATTCAATCCGCCTTCGGAGAAAAAATCGGCATCCTCACCGCCAATCTCGGCACCATCGTTTTCGTAATCGCTTTGTCTCACCTGGTCTACATGACCTTCAACTGGCAGACGCTCGCGCGCACCCACAGGGCCTCAGCTTCAGTCGAAACGCAACTCGGCTCCCAGGCCCGTCGCATGACGCTGCCCGCCTCATTTTGGTCCATGGTCTGCGCCTCGCTCGGATTTGCCAGCTTACTCATGGTCCCGGCCAAGCCGCTCAGAGAACTCGGCGTCGGCGGCACGCTGGGCTCCGTTGTCGCTTTCATCTGCGCCTACCTGATGTATCCAGCTTTTCTCAACTGGGCCCGCGCCCCGCAAAGCTCCGCAACAAACAAATCCGCGCCGCACCATTTCTGGCAGCGCAAATTCGTTCCGGTCTGCCTTATTGCCATCCTCGCCAGCGCCGCTCTAAGCTTCGGCCTGCGCAACCTAAACACCGACCCCAGCCTGCTCGATTATTTCAAGAAGGGTCAGGAACCCCGCGAAGGCCTCGCCTACGTTGACCGCAACGGCGGCTCGAACCCGCTCACTCTGGTCGTCGAATCTTCCGACGGCGCCAAGCTCGACAACAAAGAGCAGTATCAAAGGATGTGGGACCTGCAGGATGCGCTCGAAGATCACCGAGGCGTCGGCACCGTGATTTCGCTGCCCGTGCTAATGGCCGAAGGCCATCGTCGCCCGCTCGCTTTTCTCGTCAGTTGGAATCATCTGCTCAATATCATGAACGAGCCCAAGTACAATCGCGTCGCCAGCACCTTCGTCACCAAAGATCGCTCCATGGCCGCCTACTACCTGCGCATGGACGAACACGACCGCGAAAAAACGCGCCTCGAAGTCGTGAGCGAACTCCGCGCCGTGGTCCGCAAAAATGGTTTTCGCCCGGTTCTGGTCGGCGGCGTTTACGAACTCGAAGGCGCGCTCGCCCAGCTCGTCGCCACCAGCCTGGTAAAGGGTCTGGTTGGCCTCATGATTTTTTTCACCGTCGTCGCGCTGATCGTCGGCCGCAGCCTCCGCACCGCCGCGGCCATGATCTTCAGCCTTGGCTTGGTGCCCGTCTCTATGCTCGGCGGAATCGGCCTGCTGCATATTCCCGTCGATATTATTTCCGCGCCCGCCACCAACATCTGCATCGGCATGGCCATCGATTCGATGGTTCATCTGGTCTTCGCCGTTCGGCGCGCGCAAGCCGCAAATCACCAAGGCTGGGCCGCGTGGATCGAAGGCCGCGAAGAGCAATGGCGCGGAATCGTCTACTCCGATGTCGTCATCGGCGCCGGCTTCGCCATCTTCGCCCTCTCCAGTTTTCCTCCCACCCAGCGCTTTGGCCTGGTGGTGCTGGCCGGCACCGTCATCGACATCCTCTCCAACCTGTTTGTCCTTCCCGTCCTGGCCGGCGTCGAATTCGGCAAACAAACAGCCCACGCCAAATCGATACGGCGCGCCTAGCTTGCCCGGGCATCGTCTTAGGTTTTAATCGGTAAGGTAGCCGGGTCAGGCGCGGGCGGCTGCCGCTTTGCGGGCGATCAGGCCGAAGCCTTTGGCGTTGGCCGAGGATTCGAGGTCGGCGAGTTGGCCCTGAGTCAAGGACCGATGACCGTTTTGATTTTCCAGCTGGACCAAAGCGAGGCGCGCTTCCAGCTCGAGCCCCAGGTAGCCGTGCGCATGCGCGTCTTGAACCGTCCTTTTGATTTTAGCGCGGACGGGGTCTAGATTTTCGGCGTCGACCGGGGTTCGAGCCGACGCCAAGTCGAACTGCAGACGCGAAAGCAGGCTCTGGCCCTTAACGGCCAGGGGCGCGGCCGCCGCCAATTCGTTTTTGGCTTCAGCATATTTGCCCTGGGCGAACAGCGCATCGATCAGCACTAAACTAGCGGCCAATTCGTCGTCGCTCTGCTGATCATCATGAAATTGCTTGCGGCAGATTTTCATCGCGGCTTCGGCGTCGGCCGGATGCCCCTCTTCGATCGAAAGTCGCGCCAGCGAAACTTGGGTTTCGCCAACGAACAGTCTTTCAGCAAGTTCGGTGCGGAGAGCCAGGGCGACTTCGTACGATTTGCGCGCGGCGGTTAAATCGCCACGATCGGTGAGCACGTCACCCAGTCCGGATTGGATATAGGCCAAGGCATTTTTGTTGTCGATTTTTGAGGCGATCACCTTGGCTTGGTCGTAGCTGGATTCGGCCGCGTCGAGCTGACCCATCAGCCGTTCCACGTCGCCCAGATTATTAAGGGCAAGCGCTAATCCTTCGTCATCTCCGATGGCTCGATTCGCGGGAATCGCTTCCTCGATGAGTTTTTTTGCCTGGACGAGATCGCCTTGCCCAACCTTCGCTGCTCCCAGGTTGCTCAAGACCGCAACCTGGCCTTCGGTGTTGCCAATTTGCCGAAATATTTTTAGAGCTTGCTCGAACATCGTTTGCGCTTGCGCGATGTCACCCTGCTGAAAGCGGATGGCCGACAAGTTCACCAGCACCATGGCGCGACCGTTCGGATCTCCCAGAGCAGTCGTGTGCTGCAGAGCCTTCTCACATAAATCGACAGACTCAGCCGTGCTCTTGCCGCTGACGACTCCCTGCTCGCACAGCAGACCGTAGGACCAGGTCACGATGGCCGGAGAGCCCTCCCCGATTCCTTTATCGAGGGCGCGCTTGGCCGCCGCATTGGCCTTCGCGAAATCGTGATTGATCCAGATCGTTCCCTCGGCAATGTCGATGCTCGGGTCGTTTCCCGAAGGCGGCGGCAACCGACGCAACTGGGCCAAGGTCTGCGCGGAAGCGTCCATGCTCGTATGGCTTTCGGCCGAAGCCAGCAGCAGGCCGTAGTCCACGCGATCGGGAAAGAGGTTGTAGAGCGCGCGGTAGGTCTCGACCGCTTTCGGCCAATCGCTTATCGCGCGCCGGTATTGGCCCTCGACCAGCAGCCGCTCGGCTTCCGGAAGATTCTTGGAAAGTTCCATGGCGCGCTGCGCTTCGCTGCGGGCTTTGGCCCGGTAACCCTGATGCCACCAGGCCTCGGATAAGGCGGAATGGGCCAGAGGATAATTCGGGTCGGCGGCGACGGCTTCTTGTAGCAGCGCGAGAGCCATCGGAATCTCGTACTGCCATAGCTTGGCGCGGCCCTCGGCATAAAATTGCAACGCTCGCTGGTTGCTGGGGAGCGTCGCGCGAGCCTCAGCCGTATTTTCGGCCGAAGTGTTTTGCACCCCGAGGCTCTGCCGCATCCGGGCGCCGGCCTGCGCAGCCAGCTCGAACAAATTTTCTTCGCTGCCGATCACGGATTCTTCGGCAATGGTCTCGCCGGCCTTCGTGTCCTGGGCACGCAGATCGAGGCGAATGCGGCGTCGCCCCTTTCCTCGGACCGTGGTGTACGAGCCGAGAATGACGACGTCTGCACCCGGATTGACCCGCAGCTTTTCCAAGGTGCCCTTCGCCAGCGTGTCTTCGTCGGAAATTGGCAGCTCGGCACGGGCGTGTGCCACGTCTTCGCCGGAAACCATCCGCAGACTGCCACCCTCAGCCAGTTCGGTGTTCAACATTTCGGAAAACGCGCTGGACAGCCAATTCTCCTCGGGCCGTCCGGGCAAATTTCGGAAGCCGAGCACCGCCACCGAGCGACGCACCGGAACGGCCGTCACCGAAGAGGGACTTGCCGCGGCTGACGAAGGAAGCGACTGCGCTCGCACGCGCATTCTGTGCACCGCGAGCGACCCGATCACAATCGCGCAGACCAGAAGCAGCGCGGCGAGCACTCGGAACCTGGCAGGGTTTTCCGGAGCGATCGCCGGAGTGAACGCCGGTCCGCGTGCCGGCACGCCTTCTGATGAGACCTGCACTTCGGAAACGCCATCGGCCAGCGCGGCGGGCGGGTGCGGCATGGGATTCGCGAGCGCTGCGACAGTTTCAACCGGCGCGATGAAGCGATACCCGCGCCGCGGGACGGTCTGAATAAACTGTGGTTTTTCAGCGTCGTCATCGAGCGCATCGCGCAACTTGCTGATGGCCACGCTGAGCGAAGCGTCGAATTCCACGAACGTGTCCGCCGGCCACAGACGTTCCCGAACACTTTCCTTGGAGACGACCCCGCCTGGATTTTCGAGCAATAGGCACAAAAGGCGGAAGGGCTGTTCCTGAATCCTGATGCGCACGCCCTTCCTTACAAGTGACCCGGCTGCGGGGTCGGCGAAAAACGGACCGAACCGGTAGCACGGGGATGGGGGCTGAGAGGTCTGATTCATGGCCATGCTCGACCGAGGGTTGGACAGGCGTTCTGGCGGGAAGTCTATCACAAACGTGAAGAGGGCCTTGGAGTGAAAGGAAGTCATTCTTATGGCCTCGCGCGGCTCGAATTTGCCCGGCTTCGGTCCTGAATTGCTCGGAGTTTGTACGCGCTTAGTCTCGTGTCTCGTTGCACTTAGCAGTTTGGAGGTGGTTTGGAACCAGTTAACTGGACACGGCGACGGACTGTTTGTAGTGTGCGCCTCAACTCTCGAAGCTGATCCGCACGATGACGTAGCGGCGCTCGAAGCGGAGTCGAATATGAAGACGTGCATCCCCTTTCTGATTTTGATCGGCGCCGCCCTGTTGGGACCGGCAGTAATTCGCGCTCAGAGCAGCAAGCCAGACGTGAGTGAAGCGAGCATCCCGCGATTAGTGCAGTTCAATGGCACTTTGAAGGATGCGGGAGCGCGACCGGTGACCGGCGTGGCCAGCGTGACCTTTGCGATTTACGCCGAGCAAGATGGCGGGACGGCGCTCTGGAATGAAACCCAGAACGTGATCGCCGATCCGAATGGGCATTTCAATGCGCTGCTTGGCGGCGCGACGGCGGCGGGAATGCCGGCCGAACTTTTCGGGACGGGCCAATCACGGTGGTTGGGCGTTACGGTTGCGCGTCAGCAAGAGCTGCCGCGGGTGCTGCTGGCCAGCGTGCCGTACGCGCTAAAGGCAGGCGACGCGGAGACGCTCGGCGGCTTGCCGGCTTCGGCCTACGTGACGACCCAGAGTTTGGCGGCCCGATCCATGACGCCGGGCCTCACGACTGTCCTCGCGACGCCGTTGGAAATTTCAGCGCAACCTACCGGTGCGCCAGCGGCGGCGGCGGTTCCACAAGCGACGCCCACCGGAGGCGGCACCACGGATTTCGTCCCGCTATGGACTTCGGCCTCGGCGTTGGGAAATTCCCTGATCTATCAAACCGGCGGGAAAATCGGAATCGGGACGACTACGCCTACCGAAACGCTGGACGTGAATGGGAACTCGATTTTCCGCGGATCATTCCAGCTACCGCCGGGGCATGATGCGATCGCATCGTCCGGGTACGAATCGCATTCGTTCCAATTTCAAGCCTCGTCCTACAACAGCGGGACGAAAGCATCGACCACGCAATCGTTTGGATTTCGCGCTGAACCGCTGAACAACAACACGACGAATCCCTCCGCGCAGCTCGATCTCTTCTTCATCCCCAACGGCGGCTCCGACTTCGAATACACCGGCGTTT
>Ga0209006_10004745_pt1 | contig 12319 bp, 8 predicted proteins | sample JacPin_JW_Ref_O2_FD_188567 | JGI IMG/M metagenome (GOLD analysis project Ga0209006, IMG submission 188567) | Forest soil microbial communities from Algoma, Ontario, Canada - Jack Pine, Ontario site 1_JW_Ref_O2 (SPAdes) (version 2) | ecosystem: Environmental > Terrestrial > Soil > Boreal...
GAGCCGATCCAGTCGGCTTCGCGGAAACGCCACACCTCCTTGCCGGAGGCGCCGTCGACACAATAGACGTTGCCGTTGTAGCTGCCGAAGTAGACGCGCCCGTCATGCACGGCCGGGGAGGAGAAGAGCCGCTTGCGGGTGGGACTGCGGGCGCGGAAACGCCATGCTACTTCCCCGCTGGTCAAATCGGCCGCCCACAACTCGCCGCTGTCCGAGCCGAAATAGACGTGTCGGTCGTCGACGGCCGGCGTCGACTTCGGGACGACGTCGAAGTAGTTCGACTCGGGCGCCGCGACCCGCCACGCGAGCTCGAAATTCGCCAACTTGGCTTTCGGCTTCGGCTCGCCCAGCCGGAGATCAAAATCGGACAATTCGAATAGCGACGTAATCTGCATATTATGGCGCGACAGCCATTCGCGTCCGCGTTTGTTTCGATAGTTGACGACGACGAAAATCTCGCGGATCGATCGGCCCGCTTCGGCGACCACGACGCGGACCTTTTCCTGTGTCGATGCGGAGTTGATCAGATCGTCGACCACGACGATCGGATCATCGGTTATTTCGCCCTCGTACGTCTTGGTCAGGCCGTAGTGCTTGCGCTCCTTGCGCACCACGAAGCCATTGACCGGCGTCCCCCGCTGCAGCCCCTTTATCATGATGGCGGAAATGAGCGGCACGGCGCCCATCTCCAGCCCACCGACCTGGAACGGCAGTTTGTCGGCGAAGCGCTCCCAGAACAAATCGGTCACGATGTCGAGGCCGACGGGGTCCAGGAATGTCTTGCGCAGATCGATCAGCCAGTTGTTCGGGGTGCCGCGCGGGGAGAGGATCTTGGCCCCGCCGCCGCGCACAACGGATTTGGCTTTGATGATTTCGCAAAGATGCGCCATTCGGGCATCGCCGAATGTTCGCGAGACAACGACCTGGTTCCGCGGCGTTCGCTCGTCAAGAACCTCACCCGACATGGTCACATCGGCCAGCGTTGCCGGAGCGAGGTCGACGGTGGCGGCCTCGCCGTTTGGCATGTCAGACCCCCGTGCGTCAGGCGGCGTGGTCGCGCCCGCAGGCCCGATCGTGCTCGACCGCGCAGGGGATACTGCGCCGGCCGCAAGTGCGCGATAGCGTCGCTCCCATTCGTGGGACCGCTCGTCGGCTTGCCGCTCCAGGTCAGGCTCGGCGATTACAACCTTCCGATGATCGATGCCGAGAAACTGAAGAACACCGCGAACTGTCGCGTCGAAATTTTCCACCATTTCCTCATAGGTGATCATAAGCGGCGTGATGCGATGTTCGTGGAAATACGCTTCCCATTGCCAATCACCGTCGCCAAGCATGGCGATCGCCTGCTGAATCTTCGCGAAATCGAATTCGAGCTCCTTGTCGAGCGGGCTGTCTTGGTCTCTTCGCCCCTTGACCGATCTCCAGAGACCCGTCTGGGTCGCGCGATAATATGAAATGCCTTGCGCAATTCGGTCTCGGCGCCGCAGCCAGACGTATCGCATCGCACCGAATTTTGTGCGCAGCAGGCGTTCGAGCGGTGCGTTTCCAAGATGGGGACGCGATTGCCCCAGTGACGCGATCAGCTTTTCGCGAAACGGCTCGGCATGCGCCCAAGGTACCTTTATGCCGAGGATCCCGTTGGGCGTGGTCGCCTCCCGGATAACGCCGTCGATATAGTCTGCCGTATCGGCAATGCCGAACCGCCGCATCCAAAAAGTCTCTCGCCGACTTCGGGCGGCCGCAAGATACTCGTCGGGGCGACCGGAAATCCCGGTGCTCGCGAGAGCATCGCACAGCAACGTGCTGCCGGTCCGCGGCGTCGTGCAGATCAGGTAGGTCAGCGTCGGCGGCACAGCCGATTCATGCGTGCGTCCGGTGTCCTCGTCTGCCGCGCGAACGGCCGCCGCAGGCGCCGCGGCCGTTGCGATCGCGGAAATGCCGCTCGCCGCAGCGGGTTCCGAGGGCGCGGGCGAACTCGCCTTCATGGCTCGATAGCGCGCAGCCCAGGCAGTCGCTTCCTTGTCCGTGTGCGATGCCGCGGGAAGGCAACGCGCGCCCTGGGCGGGCAGGCCGAGAAACGTCAGCACCCCATCGATCGTCTCGCCGTAGCTTGCGACGAGGTCTTCGAAGGCCACGACCAATGGTCTGAGGCGATGCTCACGAAAATGCTCTTCCCACTGGCGATCCAATTCGACGCAATGCTCGATCATCCGTTCGATCGCGTCGACATCGAACACGGGCGGCCTCGCCGAATCGACCGCGGCCGCGCCGTTGCCGCCCGGCCCGCTCCGCGAGGCGCGATAACACGCGACGCCATGCGCCACGCGGTCGCGTCGACGCAGCCACAGATACCGCATCTCGCCGAACCGCGAGCGGATCGCGGATTTCACCGTGCCGTCGGACCGCTGCGCAACGACGGCCGCGAGCGTTCTGCGAAAGGCGTCGAGCTCGTCCCATCGGATTGTGAAGCCGCAAACGCCGTTCGCGGTCGTCGCCGCCTCGATGACCTTGTCCATATAGTCGGCATCTTCGGCGAGGCCGAAATGCGAGGCCCATTTGGCGTCGAAATACGCGCCCGGTCGCCCGGCCACTCCACTAGCCACAAGTCCCTCGGCCAGAAGCGAGCTGCCGCCGCCTGGTGTGTCGCAGATCAGATATGTGAGCCGCGGCGAAGATACGGAGGCCACGGCGATCGCGCCGTCTCTCGGCGCGCCCGGCTGGGAAAGCGATTTGAAACTAAGGAAGTTGGCCATCCCTCACCGCTCCCTTAAGCTCTCCTGCTTGTACCGCAGCAGCGGCGACAGAAGGTACTCGATGATGCGCCGCTGGCCGGTCTTGATCTCGATCGTCACCGCCATGCCGGGCGCAAGCTCGACCATGCGGCCCTTGACCTGCATGCGCGTGGTGTCGAGCGCGATGCGCGCCGAGTAGAGCAGCTCCTGGCCGGCCGGCTCGCTGGTGCGCGACGAGGTCGAGTTGCTGCGCGCGTCCTTGTCGCTGGCGGCGCCGCCGCTGTCGGTTCGGCGCCTTGTCCGTGCTCGATCGCGTCGGCCGAGATGCTCAGCACCTTGCCGTGCAGCGGGCTGTACTTGGTGAAGCTGAAGGTGTCGATCTTGATCTCGGCCGCGTCGCCCTCGTGCACGAAGCCGATGTCGCGGTTCTGCACCATCGCCTCGATCTCGCGATGGCTTTCCGCCGGCACCACGACCATCAGCTGCTGCGCCGGCGTGACCACGCCGCCGATCGTGTGCAGCGCAAGCTGCCGCACCATTCCGTCGCTCGGGGCGCGTCGTCCCGAGCTGATGACGGATTTGCGCTACGTCCACCGCGATCTCATGGAAGCGCGGCAGCAGAATGAACGCATCGATGCCCGACATCGCGGTCGGGCGACCCTCGGGACTGAGCATCGAATCCGCCCCCGAAGCGCTCGCTGGTCCGAGCGCTCACTTGACTGAACTGCAACGCCGATGCCGCCCCCGCGAACTTCCGGTTGCGCCGACCGTGATAGCGGAAGTTGTCATTTTCAATACAGCGACACGCGATTCCCGCCGGAATCGTCGAGTTTTGCACAACCTCTGTAAGATATGTGGATTTCGGCGTGCATTATCCGAACTTCTGGTTGTTCCAACTTGACAACGTGCTACGCTTCAAGATCGAAATCTCGCGCGAAGATTGCGCAAAGGCGTCTCGGCAAGCTGGAAGATACGCACGATGGACAACGGCATTCACTTCATCTCGGGCTTGCCGCGCTCCGGCTCGACGCTGCTCTCAGCCATCCTGCGGCAGAACCCGAAATTCCACGCCGGCATGTCGAGCCCGGTGGCGGCGCTGTGGAGCGCGCTGGTCGCGACCATGGGGGCGCGCGGCGAATGGGCCGACCTCGTCGACGACGAGCAGCGCGAGAACGTCTCGCGTGCCGTGTTCGCCGGCTACTATCAGAAGATTCACCCGACCCGGCTGGTGTTCGACACCAATCGGCTCTGGTGCGCGCGCATGGACGCGGTCGCGCGGCTGTTTCCCCAAGCCAAGGTCATCGTCTGCGTGCGCGAAATGCCTTGGATCATGGATTCGTTCGAGCGGCTGCACCGCAAGAACCCGCTCTTGACCTCGCGGATGTACTCGCCCGACACGGCGCCGACCGTCTACACGCGCACGAGCAGCCTGACGGCGCCGACCGGGACGGTTGGCATGCCGTGGGACGCGGTGCAGGAAGCCTTCTACGGCGAGCACTCTCACCGACTCATCGTCGTCGACTACGAGGCGCTGGCGCGCGACCCGCGGCGCACGATGCAGCAGATCTATGAGTGGCTGGGCCTCGCCTGGTTCGAGCACGATTTCGACAACGTCGCCTACGAGGAGGGCGGCGAGTTCGACGCGCGCCTCGGCGTGCCGGGGCTTCACCTGGTCAAGGGCGCGGTCCGCTTCGTCGACCGGCCGACCGTCCTGCCGCCCGACGTGTTTCAGCGCTTCAGCAACCGGGCGTTCTGGCGCAACCCGAAGTCCAATCCGCGCAAGGTGCGGGTGCTGCTGCCAACTGATGCTGGCTCAACGGTACTGGCGCCGGCCGCGTTTGCTCAGCCAGCCAAGGTGCAGGCCAGCTGACGCCCGTCGTCGCAAGATAGAAAAAGGGCCGGCGCTGTGGCCGGCCCTTTTTGTCGCTCCGATCCCGCGCGTCAGCCGATCACGGCAGGAAGTTGCGCTGGATGCGGAAGAACGCGCTGACCACGTTCTGATCCTCGATGCTGCATACTGCGCAGGCCGCCCGCGCGCCGTTCGCAGCGAGCGCCACGCTGTTGCCGGCGTAGGCCGTGTTGAGGTGGGTCAAGGCAACATCGATGCCGATGTCCAGATCGGGATGCGGGTTCCACTGGGTCCGGGTGCCGACCTCGTACCAGCTGAAGTCGGGCGAGCAGCTGTTGGAAGAACTCCCGGGGGCGCCCTGGACCGGGATGCCGAGCGGCGGCTGCACCGCGCCGAACACCGGCGCACCCGGGCAGATCGCCACGCCGCCGGCGCCCGGAAAGTGCGAGTTGACGATCTGCGTCGCCGTCGAGTTGTAGTCGATCTCGTTGTAGCCGCCCCAGATCGAGGTGCGCCACTTCGCGTTCCAGAAGTGCTGGTAGAAGCCGGTGATGCCCCAGGCGGTCGTCAGCTGGAGAGAGGTGCCGCCGAGGTTCGTGATCGAGCTCTGATTGTCGAAGACCGCATCCGTGACCCAGCCGAAGCCGGCGCTCGTGTTGCTGCCATAGACCTGGAACGGACCGGTCGCGCGCGTCACGTAGCCGGTGGCGCCTTGCGAGTAGGCGACCTGGATGCCGAACTGGTCGCCCTTGAGGCCGAGCACGTCGTTGAGCGTGAAGCCGCCGGTCACCGCCCAGCCGAGCTTGTCGCTCGGCCCGCCGAAGCCGGTGCAGAGCGTGCCCGCCACGCAGCCGGGCGCGGCCGGGTTGCCGGTGTTGAGCGCCGTGTAGTAGCCGGCGCTCACGTCATGCAGGGCCGCGGAAACCTGCGCATAGCCCCAGGATTGGTCGACGCGCAACGCGCCGATCACGTCCGGCATCTTCCAGCCGCCGTTGTCATACGAGATGGTGCCGAGCCCCCACTCGCCGGCAAGGCCCATGTTGGAGACCATCGCGCCGCGCGACGAGCTCTGGCCGTTGGAGGCGGTGCCCTGCGAGGACGAGCCGCCGTCCTCGAACGAGATCGTCGCCGAGAAGCCATTGCCGAACTGCGCCGTGTAGGCGATGCCCCACAGGCCGAGCGCGCCGGTGTCGCCCGACACGCGGTTGTTCGCATAGGAGTACGGGGCGAGCGAGTTGATGTCGAAGTACGAGCGGATGCGGCCCGCCGTCAGGCCGGCGAACTGGATGAAGCCGCGGTCGAAGTAGACGATGTCGTTGGTCGGCGCCGAGCCGTTGTTGGCGCTCGCCTGAAAGCCGCCTTCGAAGTAGGACCGCAAGGTGCCGTATTCGGTCTGGGTGCGCAGGTCGACCGTGAGGCCGACGCGGGTGCGCATCGACAGCTGGCTCTCGTCGGTGCGGTCCATGCGGCCGGCCGCCGCCGCGTCGGTCGCGCCGAAGCCGATCGGCACGCCGCCGTTGCCGGCGTTGTATTCGACCTGCTCGCGGATATACGAGCCGATCTTGAGACACGTGTCCGTCCCCGGCACGTACCAGAAGCCCGCCCCATAGAGGCTGCAGACCCGCACATATTCGACCGGCTTCGCCTTGACGGGAAGATCGGCGGCTTGCGCTCCCGCGACCACGACCAAGCTCGCCGCCGAGCCGAGAAGAATGCCCCTCATGATCTTCATCGAAACCCCTGCTGCCCATTCCGAAGCGCTAAATGCAACTTCCAGACATAGACCCACCGCGTCTCTCCATAAAGATGTATTATGAATCATCGCCGCAGGGTCTGATCCATAACGTATCGTCGTGGCAGGTGCGGTCAATGCGAATGCAGTCAGCGGGCAGCCGCCGATTCGCTTCTAGGGAAACATGTTGCAATTAGGATACGGACGGCGGCCGAGTTGCTGACCAGGAGTCTAATTTTTCGCCACAGTCCTCGGGGCAAGCCAGGGCGTACCGGCTCATAGAGATTGCACCGTCTTCGGTCGCGCAACTTGTCGACGATTGGGAGCGATTCGGATGGTGGGATAGCACCGAATCATCAGAACCGCGGCGGCTCCCCCGCATAGGCCTGCCGCACCAGGCTGTGGATATCTTCCGCCGTCGGCACGCGCGGATTGGGAAATGTCCGGTTAGCCACGATCTCGACGGCGCGCGGAATATCCTCTTCACGCATGCCGAGATCCTTCAAGCCGGTCGCGAGCCCGCAGGCGATGTTGATATCGTAGAGCGCGCGCGCGGGATCGCTTGCCCCGAGCGCCCGCGCGATGCGCGCCATCGCGGCGGGCGCGGCCGGCCGGTTGAATGCCACCGCATAGGGCAGCACCGCCGCGTGGGTGCGCGCGTGGTCGGTGGCGAAATTCTGCCGCACGCGCTGCGCCACCGTGTGCGAGAGCCCGACCGGCGTGCGGAACGTCGCCGCAAGCCAGGCGCCGTAGAGCGCATCGCCGCGCGCCGCGAGGTCGCGTGGATTGGCCTTGAGGCGCGGCAGCGCCGCCCCGATCAACCGCACCGCTTCTTCCGCAAGCGTGAGCACGATCGGATTGCCGTCCGGCCCGTAGAGCGACTCGACCGCATGCGCCATCGCGTTCATGCAGCTCGCCGCCGAGGTCGCAAACGGCAGGTCGAGCGTGAGGTCGGGGTCGTAGATCGCGCTCGCCGGCAGCGCGGCGGGCGAGGCGCCCGAGCGCTCGTCGGCGCCCGCACCGATGTACCAACGGCTCGACATTTCCGAGCCTGAATAGGTCGTCACCACCGCGATGAAGGGGATCCGGGTCGCCGCCGCGACCGCCTTGGCAAGCCCGATCGGCGAGCCGCCGCCGATGCAGACGAAGCCGTCGGCGCGAAGGCGCGCGAGCTCGGCGACGATCGCGTCGAAGGCCGCGCGCGGCATGCCGGGGCGCGCCGCATCGCAGATGCCGACGGCGCGGGCGCCGAGCCGCGCCGCGATGCCGCGCGCAAGCCCGCCGCGGTTGCGCGAGGCGAGCAGCATCACGCGTGTCATCTCGTGATGCTCGGCCTCGGCGGCGATGCGCGCGATCGCGCCGCTCCCGAACAGGACGCGCAGGCGGTCGGAGGTGTAGACGAACGGATCGAGCATGCGGCGGCTCCGCAATGATGCCTGGCGATGTGGGATGATGGGGCGCGTCAAGCGACTATGAAGGACGGTGACTTCGTGCGCAACGCGAGACCCGGGGCGCACCATGCGGCCGTTCAGGCTTCGGTGCGCCTCCCGGTTTGGCGAAACCCACGCCGCCCGATTTGTGTTATAGTGATGCACGGCGTGCCGCTCGGCGTGCCTGACGGGATACCGCACATGATGCCCTTTGCCGCCCTTGCGCTCGGTACCAACCTCATCACGGTCGCGGCCGAGGTGCCCAAGCTCAACATCGAGCCGAGCTGCAAGGCGGCCGGCATCGAGGGCATGGCGCTCGGCCGCACCACCCAATCCTGCATCAATGACGAGAACACGGCCCACGACCAGCTGGTGAAGGACTGGTCGACCTATTCGGCCGACGACAAGAGCCACTGCCTCTCGATGGTATCGACCGGCGGCTCGCCGAGCTACGTCGAGCTCCTGTCCTGCCTCGAAATGTCGCGCGACGCCAAGAAGATCGCCCAGGGCCGGATCAACGAGGTGCTGCCTCAACCGACGCCGCGGCAGCGCCGGCGCTGAGCGCTCGCAGGCGCGAATAGCGAGTAGCGAATGGCGAGTAGATATCCTATTCGCTATTCGCTATTCGCGGGTCGCCGGAGCGAGCCGAACAGGGAGGACTGCCCGATGAACATCAACGTTCCGCCGCCCGCCGGCGCGGTGCAGTGGGAGCAGGTGCGCACGCGGCTCGACCAGAACGGCCCGTTCTCCAACATGTACGACACGCCGCTCTATCGTGACGCGGTGTGGGAGCAGTTCTCCGAGCAGGAATACGCGCGGCGCTACGCGGCGCTGCGCGACAAGATGCGCGCCGCGAAGCTCGATGCCGTGATCGTGCCGGGCGGCCCGAGCCACTGGAGCTTCGGCGGCGGCATGACCTGGCTCACCGGCCACTGGGAATGGCACGCGCTCGCCTCTTATGTGCTGGTGCCGCTCGATGACGCGCCGACGCTCATCTTCTCCATGGGCGGCACGCATTGCGAGGCGGTGCGCCGCCAGGTCGCGCCGGCGCTCGCCGACGTGCGGCAGAGCCGCGGCGGCCGCTACGCCGAGGTGATGGTCGAGCGCTGCAAGGAGATCGGATTGACCAAGGGCCGCATCGGCCTCGTCGAGATTGATCCGCGCCACAAGGACTACATGCCGGTCAACCAGTACAATGACCTGCGCGCCGGGCTGCCCGACGTCGAGCTCGTGTTCACGCGCAGCTTCATCCACGAGCTGGTCATCATCAAGAGCGCGGCCGAGCTCGACTGCGTGCGCCGCGCCGGCGTGCTGTGCCAGCACGCCATGGAGGCGATGATCGCGGCGGCGAAGCCCGGCGCGACCGAGGCCGACCTGCGCGGCGCCGCCGGCGCCGCCATCCTCCGTGGCGGCGGCGACATCGACTTCCTCATCATCGGCGCGACCGCGATGGCGAACCCGGCGATGTTCTTCGGCAACCCGCGCCCGTCCGAGCGCAAGCTCAAGACCGGCGACATCGTGATCATGGAATTGGCCGCCGGCTATCGCGGCTACTCGGCGCAGATCGGCTCGCCCATCTGCCTTGGGCCGCCGACCGAGATGGTGCGCAAGTTCTGGGAGGAGATCACGCTGCCCGGCTACCAGAAAATCGTCGCCGAGATCAGGCCGGGCAATCCGCTCGAGAACGTGCGCGCCGCCGCGCAGTTCTTCCGCCAGAAGGGCGTGCAGTCGCGCCCGATCCAGATCCACGGCATCGACATCGTCACCGGTCCGCCGCACGTATTCGCCGACCGCGTCGAGGCGCGCGAGGCCGACAAGGTCTTCCTGCCCGGCATGGTCACGATGGCGGAGCCGAATCCGATCACCGCCGACGGCATGTTCGGCATCTTCCTCGGCCACACCTTCATCATCACGCAGGACGGCCACGAGGTGGTGGACACGTTTCCGCTGGAGATCGCGGTGGCGTAATCCCTATCTGCTGTCGCTCGACGGCGGCGCACGCTTGGCGTCCCATGCCGCGAACGCCTGGGCGAACACGCTTTCGCCGGCGGGACCTTTCGAAAACGCGAGAATGGCGCGCCGCTTGTCGGCGTAGACGATCGGCACGTCGAACCAGGCGCGATCGCGCAACAGCAGCATGTTCGCCTTGCGATCGGTCTCGGTGGCCGACAGACCGACCAGGAAATAGAGCGTCGTCACCTTGACGGTCGAACCTGCGAGCGCCACCCCGACCCGCATTTCATTCTCCTTCATGAGGAGACCGCGGATGTCTTCGATCCCGCCATGCACGAAGCCAGACGGCAGCGTGAAGATGAGGTCGATCGTGTGGCTCGCCGGCAGCGATATGTCGTCGTTGCGCCGGAACGTCGCGTTCAGCGTCAGCTGCCGCTCCGGGATCGCGACGCCCGCCGTGACGGTGATCTCGGGTGGGCCATTGCTCGCGGCCGGCCGCGTCTCGAGTCGCCAGCGCACATCGCCTGCAAACTGCTTGCCCCGCGGCGCGGCGGGCTCCTCCTCGTAGAGGATCGCGGGCGCCGAACCGGCTCGCAGCGCGCCGGCAGCGCCGCCGCGGCTTTCATCGGGCGCCGCGCCGCTCGCCGCGCGCGAGGCGATCGGCCATAGGCCGAGGGCACTCGCCCCGATGCCGGCCACGACCGACCGCCGCGCCGGCCGCATCTGCCCGTCCCGGCTCATGCGCCTACCCGCCTCCGCCGCGCCCCCCGCGCCGCGTCCGCAACCCAAGGTCAGAAAAACGGCGAAAACACGCCCGCCGGCGCGACGACGGAGCGCCCTGCTAAGCGGCGCGCAGCAATCCCCACAGGCTGTCGCTCACCGGGTTGCAGTCGGTCAGGCCGTAATGGGTGGTGAAGCCGGCGCGATCGGCGATCGCGCGCAGCGTCGCCGGCGTGAAATAGTTGACGTGATCGGGAAAACGAAAGCCGCTCCAGCGCCTCCCCATCACGCGCCGATTGAGCGAGGCGTAGTTCGGCGTCTTGATCACCACCGCCGCGTCGTCGGTGATCGCCGCGCGCAGGCGAGTCAGCGCCTCGAGCGGATAGAACTCGTGCTCGATGTAGCCGATCAGCAAGGCGCCGTGAAACGAGCCTGGCGGAAACTGGTCGAGGCCGGCGGCGGCCGGCGCTTGCACGCACTTGCCGCCGTATGGACGGAAGGCCGCGTCGGCGCGGGCCGCGAGCGATTTTGAGATTTCCACGCCGTAGGGAACGAAGCCCGCAGGCGGCGGGACGAGATTGATGCCGGCGCCGCAGCCGACGTCGACCACCGGGCCGGGCCGCGCGTAGCGGGCGAGGATGCGCTTGGGCTCGCGCTTGGTCATCAGGTGCATACGGAAGCGCGTCGCGTTGTGCAGTCCGACCAGCAGCGGATAGGCGCGCTTGCGCTGCGTCGCGTGCGAGACCGAGCTGACCTCCCAGGCGCGCTCGTCCTCGAACTCGTGCTGCGGCGGCAGGCGGTCGAGATAGGCGAGGCCGCAGTCGTCGCATTGCACGACGCGGAAGTCGGCGCTGCCATAGGGCGTAGGCTTCGCCCGGCTCGCCGGCGCGCCGCAAAGCGGGCAGTCGCGTATGTCGGTCGATGCATTCATTGCGCGTCGGGCGAATCCGGTCGGAAGAGCTTCCGCGATCGCGGGGCGGCGAGATGAGACGTCACCTGCAGTCAATCCCGGCTGCTCCTGCTTTCCAAGCCCGTCGCCGCCATCAGCGGCGTCGCCCGCATACACAGGGCGCAATTGCTCGCGCAACCCAGGCCTTACTGCACTGCACCTTCAGGCAAAGTCAATGCGAGATTGGGGCATACGGAGGCGTGCGCCGTCGCGCGGGCCCCTACGCCCGGCCGACCAGGGCGAACCACTCGTCCTCGGTCAACACCTTGACCCCGGCCTCGCGCGCCTTCTCGAGCTTCGATCCGGCCCCCGGGCCGGCCACCAAGTAATCGGTCTTCTTCGACACCGAGCCCGCGACCTTGGCGCCGAGCCGTTCCGCCGTGGCCTTGGCCTCGTCACGTGTCATCTTTTCCAGCGATCCGGTGAACACCACCGTCTTGCCGGCGACGGGCGAATCCTTCGGCTTCTCGGCTTCGCGGATCGTCACCTGCCTGGTCAGCCGCTCGACGATGCCGCGGTTGTGCGTCTCGGCGAAATATTTGGCGAGGCTGTCGATCACCGTGTCGCCGATCTGGTCGAGGGCGTCCATCTCGGCGCGCGTCTCGCCGTCGCCCTCCGCGACCTTGAGGCAGGCATCATGAAAGGCCTGCCAGGTGCCGTAGCCGCGCGCGAGCGCGAGCGCAGTCGTGTCGCCGACGTGACGGATGCCGAGCGCATAGATGAAGCGGTCGAGCGGAATGTCGCGCCGTCCGCGGATCGCGCCGAACAGGTTGGCGACCGAGGTCTCCCCGTAGCCCTCCTCCTCTTCCAGCTTGATCTTCGCATTGCGCGCCTCGAGCGTGAAGATATCGGCGGGCTCCTTGACCCAGCCGCGCTCGAAGAACAGCTCGATCTGCTTGTCGCCCAGCCCCTCGATGTCGAAGGCGCGGCGCGAGGCGAAATGCTTGAGATGCT
>Ga0209006_10004746_pt1 | contig 12318 bp, 8 predicted proteins | sample JacPin_JW_Ref_O2_FD_188567 | JGI IMG/M metagenome (GOLD analysis project Ga0209006, IMG submission 188567) | Forest soil microbial communities from Algoma, Ontario, Canada - Jack Pine, Ontario site 1_JW_Ref_O2 (SPAdes) (version 2) | ecosystem: Environmental > Terrestrial > Soil > Boreal...
CGCGGCCCAGCCGGCGAAACCGACCTGCGGCGGCGCCACCATCGCCACCGGGGAGGTCGCGAGGGTGGTCGACGGCCGGACCTTCGTTCTCGCCGACGGTCGAGAGGCGCGGCTGGCAGCCGTTGAGGCGCCCCCGGTTACCTCGGCCGACCCCAACGAGGAACATGCTGCCGCCGGTTTGGCCGCAAAAGCGGCCCTGGAAGCAATCCTTTTACGCCAGATCGTCATACTCAAGGCGGTGGGGCCGGGATTCGACCGTTATGGCCGTCTGGTGGCCCAGGCCTTTTTGGGGCGGGACGCAGAAAATTGGGTCCAGTACGAAATTTTGACAAAAGGTTATGCGTTGGTAGCCCCGGGTGGGGACAATGCTACATGCGTGACCTTTCTGCGCGGCGTCGAACGCAAGGCGCGAGCCGACAGGCTTGGCCTGTGGGGCGACCCGTATTCTGTGATGAAGGAAGCGCAGTACCCCGACGACGTGCTCAGCGAGCTCGGACGCTTTGCGCTGGTGGGTGGCAAGGTGCTCTCGGTGAACGAGAGCGGCGGCCTCGTCTATCTCAACTTCGGGCACCGCTGGACGGAAAGCTTTACCGTCACCGTGGCGAAGCGGAACCAGCGCATGTTCACGGCGGCGGGGCTCGATCCGAAGACGCTCGCCGGCCGCGAGATCGAGGTCCGCGGCTGGATCGAGGAGCGTGGCGGTCCCGCGATCGAAGCGACACGACCCGAGCAGATCGAAATCGTCGCCCCCGAAACCGTCCCTCCCAGGGTCAAACCCAAATACACGCCCAGGTAATGGGGCGAATCGTGATGGGCCGAACGGGCCGAATGAAGGTCCGCGTGACGGCGTGACGATAGCCTTGTCTCCTCCCTCGATGAGAAGCGGCCTTCGTACGGCCCGTGCGCCGCTGTTCGCCGCCCTGCTCGCCTTGCTGACAGGAGCCTGCGCATCGACCTCGACGACGCAGCAGTTTCTCTCCGACCCGCGCAAGATCTTCCTCCCCGATCCGCCGAAGCTCACGGCGGCGGCGACCAAGGGACAGCACGAGCACCAGCGGGTGCTCGCAAACTATGGCGGCGCTTATGACGACCCCAAGCTCGAGGCGATGCTCACCCGCGTCGTCGACCGGCTGGTGGCGGCATCCGATCGGCCGGACCTCGCCTACAAGGTCACCATCCTCAACTCGCCGACGGTCAACGCCTTCGCGCTGCCGACCGGCCAGCTCTATGTGACGCGCGGGCTGCTCGGCCTCGCCAACGATTCCTCCGAGGTCGCCTCGGTGGTGTCGCACGAGATCGCCCATGTGATCGCGCACCACGCCGATCGCCGCGACGAGGAAGCGCGCCGCGCGGAGCTCGTGAGCAACGTCGTCTCCGACGTATTGAGCGATCCCGAGGACGGCGCGCTGGCGCTGGCGCGCTCCAAGCTCGCGCTGGCGAGCTTCTCGCGGGCCCAGGAATTCGAAGCCGACGGCATCGGCGTCGGCATCGCGGCCCATGCCGGCTACGATCCCTACGGTGCCGCGCGATTCCTCACCGCGATGGGCCGCAACGCCGACTTCCGCGTCGGCGGGCGGAGCCGCGACAGAGGCCTGCTCGACTTCCTGTCGTCCCATCCGGCAACGCCGGAGCGGGTCAAGAGCGCGCGCGCCAGCGCCCGCCAGCTTTCCGCGCCGGGCATGGGCGAGCGCGACAGGTCGATGTATCTCGCCGCCATCGACGGGCTGGTCTATGGCGAGGACCCGATCGACGGCTTTGTACGCGGCCGCAAATTTCTCCACCCCAAGCTCGGCTTCACATTCACCGCACCGGAGGGCTTCTCGCTCGACAACACCGCGCAGGCGGTGCTCGGCATCAGGGAGTCCGGCAACGAGGCGTTGCGGCTTGATGTCGTAAAAATCCCGGCGGAGCAGACGCTGATCGAATATCTCAACTCCGGTTGGATCGAGAACGTCGAGGCGGGATCGGTCGAGGAGCTCGCGATCAACGGCTTCCCGGCGGCGACCGCCACCGCCAAGGGCGACCAGTGGACGTTCCGCCTCTATGCGATCCGCTTCGGCAGCGAGATCTACCGCTTCATCTTTGCAGCGAAGACACGGACGCCCGAGACCGAGCGCGCCTTCCGCGAGGCGGTGAATAGTTTCCGGAGGCTCTCGCTCGCCGAAATCCGCTCGGCCAAGCCGCTGCGGGTCAAGGTCGTCAAGGCGGAGCCCGGCGACACTGTCGAGCACTTCGCCTCACGCATGGCGCTGATCGACCGCCAGCTCGACCGCTTCCGCGTCCTCAACGGCCTCAACGCCGACGACCAGCTCAAGCCCGGCGAATACGTGAAGATCATCGTCGAGTGATCGAACGCTGATCACATTCGCGGATCACATTCCCAGGCCTTGCCGACTCACACCGGAATGGTCATTGCCCGGGCTTGTCCCGGCAACCCCGATCATAATGGCACGGCCGTGCCCTGTTATCGGGGTCGCCGGGACAAGCCCGGCGATGACGCGGATGGTGGTTCGCCTCACCCGGACCACTTTTGCAGGCTCTGCGACAAAAAAAGCCCGGCGCTTGGCCGGGCTTCTGATTTCGTCTCGAAGCTTCGAGAGCTGGGAAGCAGCCTCAGGCCGCCTCTTCCTCCAGCACCACCTCTTCGCTGTCCGCCTTGCCGCGGCGCGGGCCCTTGGCGAGGGCAGCCTCGATCTCCTTGATCGCCTCGGTCTCGGTGATGCGCTGCACCGCCGAGATTTCCCGCGACAGCCGGTCAAGCGCCGCCTCGTAGAGCTGGCGTTCGCTGTAGGACTGCTCGGGCTGCGACTCGGAACGGAACAGATCGCGAACCACCTCAGCGATGGCGACGATGTTCCCCGAATTGATCTTTGCCTCGTACTCCTGGGCGCGGCGCGACCACATGGTGCGTTTGATCCGGGCCCGGCCCTTGAGAGTCTCCAGCGACCGCTTGATGATCGCCGGCTCGGCAAGCTTGCGCATGCCGACAGCCGCGATCTTCGCGGTCGGAACCCGCAGGGTCATCTTGTCCTTCACGAACGTGATCACGAACAACTCGAGCTTGCAGCCCGCAACCTCCTGCTCATCGATCGACACGATCTGGCCTACGCCGTGGGCAGGATAGACGATGAACTCACCGGTCTTGAACCCCTGTCGTTGTGTCGTCTTTTTAGAGATCATTCCCTGGTTCACTCCTTTTCCCTCCGGCCGGCTGCGGCTGACGGGCTTTGCCACGGGTGCTGCACGGCGGGCTGCGCCCCGTGAAGCTTGCGGTGCCCTGCGGCGGGTGGCCGAAGAGGCCTTTGCCGATGCGGGCTTTGCGGTCTTTTTCGTCTTGGACCTATGACGCGTTTTTCCTGCCACTGCTCACTGCGTGGATGACACGCCCCTGTTTGACGGTTCCTCGGGATAGTTCTCAGATCGAATGGCTCCCCGCGGGGAGCGCCCAAGCTTTGTTCTTCTTATTTAGTCACTCATACCACATTTGCAGTGAAATTCAAAGCTTTACCGAGCGCAATTATGTCATTTCTGTCATGCGACCTACGTAATAAAGCCTCAATCCGTTAACGCGGAGCCAAGAGCCGCTACGAAAATCGGCAAATCGCGCTTCCCGATTGTGCAGTGCGGTCGAACGCCCCATGTTTGGACTTTGCCGCCCGCCGTCCCGAAGGCGGCGGCGATCGGCGAATCACTAGTCGCCGCTTCCCGGTTCCGAGGAGAAGAGCTTCAGCTTGTCCTTGACCCCGTCCCAGTCCTTGCCGTCCGCCGGCCCTTCCCGTTTGACTGTGATATTGGGCCAGCTTTTTGCGTATTCCGCGTTGAGTCCCAACCACTTCTCGAGCCCGGGCTCGGTGTCGGGCTTGATCGCCTCGGCGGGACATTCCGGCTCGCAGACGCCGCAGTCGATGCACTCGTCGGGATGAATGACGAGCATGTTCTCGCCTTCGTAGAAACAATCGACCGGGCAGACCTCGACGCAGTCCATGTACTTGCACTTAATGCAGTTCTCGACGACGACATAGGTCATGTTAGATGCTCCCGCCCCGCGCCACCGCAAAAGGGTAACGGGGTGCTAGCGCAGGACGCAGGCTGGTGCAACCGACGATCCGATTTGCCGCGTCCAGCATATATGGACGGCGCTCGTCCTAGGCGAGGTCCTCGAAAAGCTGCCGTGCGTCTTCCGCGTCGCCCCGGCGCGACGCAAAGCCGCAGACCCGCATCACCCGCACGCTGTGGTCGAGCGCCACCGTCACCACGTCCCCACGGCGTACCGATGCGGCCGACGCCCTTATCTTAGCACCGTTGACGCGGACGTGCCCCGAAGTGGCGAGCGCTGCGGCCGATTCGCGGGTGCGCACCACCCGGGCGTGCCACAGCCATTTGTCGATTCGCTGACGCTCGGGCGCGGCCGCATCCGGGCCCTCGCGGCCGGGCGCGGCGCGTTCGGCGCGCACGCTAACGAGGCTCCTTGGCATTGGCCTCGAGTTGCGCCTTGAGCGCCGCGAGCTTGGCAAACGGCGAATTGGGATCGGGCTGCTTCTCGCGCTCCCGGCGCGGCCCGGCATCCCGGCGATCCTTGGCGTCGAACCTGCGGTGCTCCTGGCCGCGATTCGCATCGCGATGGTCCCGGCCACGCCGCTCCTCCCTGCGACCCTGCTCGCCGCGGTTCTCCTGGCGCCCTTCCTGACGCCCCTCTTGATTCCGCCCTTCTTGATTGCGCCCTTCCTGATTGCGTCCCTCTTGGCGGTCCTTGCCGAAGGCCGGTCGTTCGCCACGGCGTCGCTCGCCGCCCGATTCGGACCGCCGCTCGCCGTGATCGCCGGCCTCCCGACGCTCGCCCTCGCCCTTGCGGAATTCGCCCGGCGGACCGCGCCGGTGCCGGCGCTGGTGGGGTTGCCCCTGCTCTGCCCCGGCGGCCGCCGTTTGGCCGTCCGCAGCGGCGACTGCGCCATCGGCCGCCGGCTGCGCCCGGTCGCGATGCTGGCGATGGGCGGGACGGCGCGGACCACGGCGCTCCTCGCTGCGGCCGCCCGGACGCCAAACCTCGACCAACTCCGGCTCGGCCGGCGCGGAGGCAGCCTCGGTCGCCCCATCAGCCGCCGTCGCGTCAGTTATCGCCCCATCAGCCGCTGCAGCTTCCGGCGCGGCCGCCATTTCGGCGGTCTCCGGCGCTGTCGGCGTCTCCGCTTCCGATTCGGGCGCGGCAACGCTCGCTGACTCGGTCACCGCCTCGGCGGCGACCATCTCGTCTTTCGCGACATCGGCCGCGCCTGGCGGCACCAGAGCAGGCTCATGCGCGGCGTCCGCCGCGGCACTCTCGACTGGCTCGGCAGCCTCAGGTTCGGCAGCCTCAGGTTCAGCAGCCTCAGGTTCAGCAGCCTCAGGCTCGGTTGCCTCAGGTTCGGTTGCCTCAGGATCGGACGCCTCCACTTCTGCCGGTGGCAAAGCCACATCGTCTGCAGGCGACGAAGCCACGTCCTCGGCCGGCGCTGTTTCCTCTCCAAACGACGCTGCGTCTTCCGCGGTCGGCGAAGGCGTGCCTTCGGCCGACGCCTCTGCGTGAGCAGCATCGGCGGTAGCCGGGCTCGCTTCCGCGGCCGCTTCCGGCACGGTGGGCGGCGGCTCGGGCGGCTTCGGCCGCTTCTCCATGCGATAGCCGAGCGCGCGCAGGATCGAGGCGAAATCCTCTCCGGACGAGCCCGTCAGCGAGGTCATCGCTTGGGTCACGGTAAACCCGAGGCCTTCGAACGCACCGGCCGGCTTTACACCGGCCGAATTGGGCCGCCAGGCGAGTGCCGGCCGGATGAGGTCGGCGAGCCGCTCCAAAATATCGACCCGCACCGCGCGCTCGGCACAGACCCGGTAACCGATGGTGCGGTAGAGCGCGCGCTGGATGTCCTTGTCGGCGGCGAACGAAGTGCGTCCCGAAGCGGCGAGCCGCTGCAGATCGTCGAGGCCCTTGAGGTCAGGACCGCCGTGCTTGATCGCCCACAGCTGCGCCGCGAGCGAGCGCGGCGCAGGCTTGAGCAGCACGGGGACGTAGACGTGATAGGCGCCGAACCGCACGCCATGGCCGCGCAGGACGGCGCGCGAAGGCTGATCGAGGCTCTTCAAGTCGTCGGCGACCTTGCTGCGCTCGAGCACGCCGAGCGTCTCGACGATCTGATAGGCGATGCCGCGGGCGAGCCCGACGATGTCCTCGGCGGCGGAGAGCACGAACAGCGGCCCGAGCAGCCGCTCCACATGGGTGCGCAGCCACAAGTCGAGACGATTCTGCACGGATTCGAGCGCCGCACCGGTCAGCTGCTCGTCCGCGAGGATGCGCAGGCGCGGCCGCAACACGACGTCGCCGGCGATGACCTTCGCCACCGGCTCGCCGACCCAGCGGATGGTGGCGTCGGAGGTGAGCACGAACTGGGCGTCGGGCGCATGCGCGAGCTTGTGGGCGCGCGCTTCGATCTCGCCGGCCAGCGCCTTCTGCGCCGCCGCCGAGAGCGCCTTCGCATCGGACGTTCCCGCCGTGGTATCGGGCGCGAAGCGGAAGCCGTCGAGCCGGCCGATCGTGTGGCCTTCGACCACCACTTCGCCGGTTTTGGTAATTTCTGTTTCCAGCATCGTGTTCTCTCGCAACCGCCGCATCAACACGCTGGTGCGGCGATCGACAAAGCGTTCGGCCAGTCTCTCGTGCAACGCATCGGACAACCGGTCCTCGATGGCACGGGTCACGCCCTGCCAGTGTTCGGGATCGGCGAGCCAGTCCGGCCGGTTCGCCGCAAATGTCCAGGTCCTGATATGCGCGATCCGCGTCGAAAGCGTGTCGATGTCGCCATCGGTCCGATCTGCCTGTTCGATCTGGTGGGTGAACCAATCATCGGAAATCCTACCCTCCCGCATCAGAAAACCATAGAGGGTCACCGCGAGCTCGGCATGGGTCGCCGGCGAAATCTTCCGGTAGTCGGGAATCTGACAGACGTCCCACAGCCGTTGGACGGCCGCCCGCCCGGTCGCCATCGCGCGCACGTCCTCGTCGCGTGCGGCATGTTCGAGCACCTGAATATCCTCGGCGATCGGCGCGCGGGTGAGCCCGGAGAGCGTCGGCGTCTCGGCGAGCGAGGCGGAGAGCGTGCCGAGCGAGGAAAAGTCGAGGTCGACATTGCGCCATTGCAGCACTTTGACCGGCTCGAAGCCGTGGCTTTCGAGCGCGTGCACCAATTCGGCGTCGAACGGCCCGCAGCGGCCGGTGGTCCCGAAGGTGCCGTCGCGGCTGGCACGGCCGGCGCGGCCGGCGATCTGGGCGAATTCCGCCGGGTTGAGCCGGCGAAACTGATAGCCGTCGAACTTGCGGTCGGAGGCGAAGGCGACGTGATCGACGTCGAGATTGAGCCCCATGCCGATCGCGTCGGTCGCGACGAGATAGTCGACGTCGCCGGACTGGAACAGCGCGACCTGGGCATTGCGGGTGCGCGGCGAGAGCGAGCCGAGCACGACGGCCGCGCCGCCGCGCTGGCGCCGGATCAGCTCGGCGATCGCATAGACCTCGTCCGACGAGAACGCGACGATCGCAGTGCGGCGCGGCTGGCGGGTGATCTTCTTCTCGCCAGCAAAGGTGAGCTGCGAGAGGCGCGGGCGGCTCAGGATGTTGGCACCCGGCAGCAGCCGCTCGACCATCGGGCGCATGGTGCCGGCGCCGAGCACCAGCGTCTCCTCGCGGCCCCGGCGATTGAGCATGCGCTCGGTGAACACGTGCCCGCGCTCGAGATCGGCGCCGAGCTGCACCTCGTCGACGGCGACGAAGGCGACGTCGAGATCGCGCGGCATCGCCTCGACGGTCGATACCCAGAACCGCGGATTGGCCGGCTTGATCTTCTCCTCGCCGGTGATCAGCGCCACCGCGTCGGGGCCGACCCGCTCGCACACCTTGTTGTAGACCTCGCGCGCCAATAGCCGCAGCGGCAGGCCGATGATCCCCGAGGAATGCGCCAGCATTCGCTCGATGGCGAGATGGGTCTTTCCGGTGTTCGTCGGCCCCAGCACGGCGGTGACGCCATGACCACGGGCGCGCGAATCGCGTTCACCCGACGAACTGAACGAGATCGGCATTCCAGCCTCCGCAGCGCGCGGACCGGCCGGCGCGTCACTTCCAAGGGGGGCATTCTGTACCACAATGCGACGAGAACAGTGGCGGTGGCGCTATCTTGTCGCTCCACGGAACGAGTCTCGAACAAAGGGCGCCCGAATCGCTGACTCTGCCGCCGACAGTTTCGTTCTCACCCACATCTAGTGAGACTCCTCCGAACTTCCATCAAATCACCCAAAATCTGGTGCCCCGAGCCGAGAATCATGACGGGCGGAAACAATCCTCGTCGAGTCGGTTCCAGACTCGAAGAGTCAAGAGCGAACCGAGCCTCCCTCACAATAAAATTCGGCACTGGCGTTGCCCGACCTGTCGTGCCGGCCCGAATCTAATGGGTGGGGTTGTTCGCCGTAAGACGCGGCGTCGGCGTGCTGAGGAACTGGGTGGCCTCGATCACGCCCGGGCCGAGCGGCGTCGGCACCGTAAGCTTGAACGGAACCAGGATCCGCGTTCCCATGAGCGGGGCGAGATAGACCTCGATGTCGTGCTGGGCGGCCAGATACTTCACCGCCGGCCGGTTAGGGAGATAACCCGCGATCGGCGTGAACTCGACGAGGCAGACCACGGCCGGCCCCTGATAGCCCTTGACCGCTCGCACGGTGTCCATCCGCCGGAACGTCATGTGCAGTTCGAACCGCATGCGGCCGTCGAACAGCGGGATGGTGTGCCGGCAGGCTTCCGGCGAGAGCGGATTGCCGTTTCCGGGCGGCAGCATCAGCACGCCGGACATCGGATCGAGCACACCGCGCTTGTTCGCGTCGGTGAGCGGCACCCGCTCCGGATTGAAGGGCATCGGCGGCGTGATGCTGGAGTCCTTCACGTTGCCGTTCGTCAGCGTGACCCGCATCTCTTCGGTCTTGTTGTCGCTGGTGACGCTCGAGGCATAAGTGTTCGGTGCCAATCCATCGGCACGGACGTGTCCACGCGAGGCGCCACTTCCCTTGCCGCTGGCAAAGACGCTCAGGATGCCGGCGGTCATGCCGCTGGCGGCAGCGGTGTATTGATCGTCGCCGACGTCGATGATCCAGGCGCCGCGGCCGATCGGCAACCCGGCGAGGCTCGCGGTGTAGCGCGCATCGAGCTTGCCCTGGGCGCCGCAGCTCGCCGGTATCGTGCCAAAGAGTGCGAAAATCGTGCCCGCGATGCAGAGATGAGCAAAACCGGACAGCGTCGACGGCACGTAAGAACCCATCTCGGATCAATCTGAGGCATGACGCCCGGGAGGCGGTTTTTCGTCGCGGATTAAGTCGATTGTATGATGGAACAACCGCGGACGCCCGGCGCTTACCCACGGTAAAGCCGAAAGAAATCGGCCGGCCGGCGGCACGGGCGCGAACGGGAAGAACTTGACGCTCCCGCTCCCGATCACTATACGTCCGCGGTCCAAACGAAGCCCAGCTTTCCACCGCGCGCAGGTGAGCGCCGGATCGGTGTTTTATCGAGGTATGCCATGTCGCGGCGCTGTGAATTGACCGGCAAAGGGCCCCAGACCGGCCACAAGGTCAGCCATTCGAACATCAAGACCAAGCGGCGGTTCCTGCCGAACCTCTTGAATGTCACGATGATTTCCGACGCCCTCGGGCGCTCGGTGCGGCTGCGGGTGTCAGCCAATGCGCTCAAAAGCGTCGATCACCGCGGCGGCCTCGACGGGTTCCTGTTGAAGGCCCGCGACGGCGAGCTTTCCCCGCGCGCCCTCGACCTCAAGCGCCAGATCGGCAAGAAGCTCGCGAGCTGAGCCGAGCGTTCATTGCGTAGGGTGGGCAAAGGCGCGGCTCGCGCCGCGCCCAAGTCCGACGTCCCGCGTCTGACGTCTCGCGTGGGCACGGCGCGAAGATGCGCCTTTGCCCATCCTACGGTCCCTGCCCTCACTCCTCGTAAAGCTTGAACTGCAGCAGGATCGTCCGCTGCAGGAACGAGAAGTTGTCGTCCGAGACCATGGTGAGGATGAGATCGCCCGCCGCGGTGCGGTGGGTCGAAATTCCCTCCATATTGTCGATGTTGTAGCCCATGTCGGCCTCGAACAGCTGCGGGCCGTCGACCAGCGCTCCAGGCTTGATGTCGGCGAGTTGCAGGCGCCGCAGCCGCATCGCGATGCCGCCGCGCAGCAGCGAGAACCGCCGCTCCAACAGCAGAATGTCGCCGCCCGGCAACACGGTGCAGTCGCTGATGTCGAAATCGTCGCGTCGCTGCACCGCGAACTCGCCGGGCGTCGGGCCGCCGATCAGGAAGGCCTTGAGATTTCCGGCGGCATCGAGGCCACGCTCGGAAAACGCGATCAGAGTGCCGGCGAGCTTCGTCCCGCGCGGCGCGACGGCGAGCGCTTCGAGGCCCTTGTTGTTCGGCAACTTCGCGATGCCGGGTGGCGTCGCGACGATGCTGGCGCGAGCGCGGACGCCGAACTTGGCGAAATCGAAGCGGACGATGCGATTGACCCGTTCGATGCCGACATAGAACGTACCATCCTGGTCGGCGAGCGACTCGGTGTCGAACCACCCGCGGGCTGCGAGCGACCGGCCGTCGGGACCGAGGATCGGCGCCATCTCGGCGTCGTCGATGCCGACCGGACGCCCGCGCTGGTAGAGAATGCGGCCGGTGAGCCAGTTTCCCTTGTCGGTCAGCGACACGAAGTGCGCACCGTCGGCAGCCATGCGCAGCGCCGAGAAGCCACCGAACTCCTTATACGGCGAGGTCAGCTCGAGGCCGCCGTGAAACTCCAGCGGACCGAAGCGAATCTGGTCCGGCTCATGCGGCAGGAAGGAGTCGATCGTCTTCGCGTTGACTGTGATTGCGACCGGGCTGTCGTTGTAAAGGCCTTCGGCGGCGACCGGCGAGGCCAAATGGAACGCATCGAGCGCGGCAGCGGCAACGGCCCCCGCGCACGACCGCGCACACACGGCCAAAGCGGCGCGGCGCGTCAGCGGGGCGATCATCAGTGCAGGCGCCGCGTCGGACGACGCGCCGGTTCTTGCGGAGGCATCTCGTCGAACAATTCCGCGAGCTTCTCGATCATCACGCCACCGAGCTCCTCGGCATCGACGATCGTCACCGCGCGGCGATAGTAGCGCGTCACGTCGTGGCCGATGCCGATGGCGATGAGCTCGACCGGCGAGCGCTCCTCGATCTCCTCGATCACCCAGCGCAGATGCCGCTCGAGGTAATTGCCGGCGTTGACCGAGAGCGTCGAATCGTCGACCGGCGCGCCGTCGGAGATCATCATCAGGATCTTGCGCTGCTCGGTGCGCGCGAGGAGCCGCTTATGCGCCCAGTCGAGCGCCTCGCCGTCGATGTTCTCCTTGAGGAGGCCTTCGCGCATCATCAGGCCGAGATTGCGGCGTGCCCGCCGCCACGGGGAGTCGGCAGACTTGTAGATGATGTGGCGCAGGTCGTTAAGGCGGCCGGGATTGCCCGGCTTGTTCGCCGCAAGCCACGCCTCGCGCGACTGGCCGCCCTTCCACGCCCGCGTGGTGAAGCCGAGAATCTCGACCTTGACCCCGCAGCGCTCGAGCGTGCGCGCCAAGATGTCCGCGCAGGTCGCCGCGACCGTGATCGGCCGACCGCGCATCGAGCCGGAGTTGTCGAGCAGCAGCGTGACCACGGTGTCGCGGAAGTTCGTCTCCTTCTCGCGCTTGAAGGACAGCGGATGCAGCGGATCGATGATGATGCGCGGCAGCCGCGCCGGATCGAGCAAGCCTTCCTCGAGGTCGAACTCCCAGGAGCGGTTCTGCTGCGCCATCAGGCGGCGCTGCAGCCGGTTGGCGAGACGGGCGACCACGCCCTGCAGATGGGCGAGCTGCTTGTCCAGATAGCCGCGCAGGCGGTCGAGCTCCTCGGGCTCGCACAGGTCTTCCGCGGCGATGGTCTCGTCGAACTTGGTGATGAAGGGCCGGTAGTCGGGACCGCGCGGCTCGTTGCGGCCGCCTTGGCGCGGCCGCCAGGGCTCGGCGGCATTCTCCGAATCGCCCATGTCGGAATCGTCGGGCATGTCGGCGGTCGGCGCATCGGTCGCTTCGGCGGCGCTGTCGGGCAGGTCCTCGGTCGCGGCATCCGCCTGCTCGAGGCTCATGCGCTGGGACTCTTCGGATTCCGAGGAATCGCCGTCCTCGCCCTTTTCGTCCTGGCGGCCCTCCTCGTCGTTGTCGTCGCTGTCCTCCTCGTCCTGGTCGCTGCGCTCGTCGCCCATGTCG
>Ga0209006_10004747_pt1 | contig 12318 bp, 6 predicted proteins | sample JacPin_JW_Ref_O2_FD_188567 | JGI IMG/M metagenome (GOLD analysis project Ga0209006, IMG submission 188567) | Forest soil microbial communities from Algoma, Ontario, Canada - Jack Pine, Ontario site 1_JW_Ref_O2 (SPAdes) (version 2) | ecosystem: Environmental > Terrestrial > Soil > Boreal...
AACTGCATTCGATGTGGCCGCAAGCTTCCTCCGCTCTCATTCAAGAAAATCTGCGAGTGGTGCGTGCACCACGAAGCGGTGCAGCGTGGCGAGGATTCCGGGAGCGTCCCTCAGCCGGTAATGGCCGCACCCTGGGTCCGGCGCGGAGAAGCAACGATCACCCTCACCCAGGTGTTCTTCGGCGCCAACATCGCGGTTTTTCTGGCAATGGCATTCGCCTCCTCATCCTTGATGGACTTCCCCGTCGATGTGCTTTATTGGGGAGCAAACTTGGGCCCCTACACTCTCTCGGGTCAATGGTGGCGGCTGGTGACCTACATGTTCCTGCACGGCGGCCTCCTGCACATCGCATTCAACATGTGGTGCCTGTGGGACCTGGGCGCGCTGGCTGAGTCGCTCTATGGCCGCTGGACTTTCGGCACCATTTACCTCATTACTGGAATCGGAGGCGGCCTGGCGAGCGTGGCATGGAATCCCCAAGTTCTGAGCGTCGGCGCGTCGGGTGCGATCTTCGGACTGGCTGGCGCGCTGATCGCGTCGTTTTATCTCGGCGAATTCTCCGTGCCCAAGATCGCGATTGGAGGCACCCTCAGAAGTCTCCTGGTGTTCGCCGGCTTCAACCTTTTCTTTGGGGGCGTGGTCGGCGGCATCGACAATGCTTGCCACATTGGCGGGCTGGTCAGCGGCTTGGTTCTCGGGGCGCTGATCGCGCGGGTCGCCCCCGATCCTAACGCCGTGGGCCGCCGCATTAGTATTCTCCTGTTGATGGCTCTAGTTGTGGCGGGCGGTGCCATGGGGGTGCAACGCTGGCGCGGATTCCCCATGCGCTTCACGCTGAGCGCGTCCTCTCCATTCGAAAACGGCCCCAATCAGGCCATTGCGCATCTCCAGGCAGTCATCCGGCAACAGCCCAAGTTCACCGAGGCTCACCTCGCGCTGGCCGATGCCTACTTCAGCAAAGGCCAATACGCACAAGCCGAGAGCGAGTTTAAACGCGTGCTCGAGCTCCAACCGAAGCAGAAAGCCGCACGCTTTCAGCTGGGGATGACGTATCTGAACGAGAAGCGAGCCCAGGATGCCGAAAATTCGTTTCGCGAATTGCTGGCCGAGGATGCCAACGATGCCGACGCCCGCTTCGGACTCGCCCTCGCTCTCGCCGGTGAAGACAATCATCAAGCTGCGATCCAGGAATACATCGCGGCCGCCAAGCTCTCCGACTTCCCCACTCTCTACTACAACCTTGGCATTTCCTACTCCAGGCTCAAGATGTACGACGAGGCCATCGCCGCCTACGTCAAGGAGCGAGACAAGAACGGCGACGACATCGACATTGAGAATGCTCTGGCGGAGGCTTACCAGGCCAAAGGGATGCAGCAACAAGCTCAGGAAGCGCGCAGCAAAGCCGCGCAGCTAAAGGAACAGGGTACAGATTGACGCTGTCAGATCTCACGTAGGGACTGCCGCTTCAGCAATCTGCCGAGCGCAACCCGGCTCGGCCACATCAACTTTTCGTGATCTCTCCCACCGCCCGCCACGCCTGATTAATCGCCTCATCCGTATAAGCGTAAGCGCCCGCATCCGAATTGGCGATGGCGATCCGTCCGAACGGCTTGCGCGCCACTTCACATGGAATCTCGCCGCCTTCCAGCCAGAAGGAATCGAACAGCGAGTTGTACTCGTAGGCGTAGCCGTGCGGCCAGCGGTTCACGGTGATGGCGGCGATATCGCGTGCCGGGTCAAAGCCGCCCGCGCCCAGCGTGCGGGCCAACTGATCGCGAATCTTGCGTTCGATGGTATCGAACGTCGTGTTGTAGAGCTCCATGCGCCCGGCGGCGTGCTGGTCGCGCGCGGGCCGGCCCGGGCGACACGGTGTTTTCATCATGTGAACGACAATCGGTTCTTCCGGTTTGCGCGCGCATTCATATCCGCCGAGGCTGACGGGTAAATCCAGATTCACTCCGGTATGGTAGCAACCCGGGGCGTATACGGCATTCGTCCCCAGCTTATGGAACGAAGTCCAGTTTCGCAGAGCAACATTGGTGTAGAGCAGCGGAACTTTTTGCGCCGACGCCAGAGCTTGTTTTTGTTTGTCGGGCAGATCCTCGCAGATGTAAGGAATTACCACGTGCCAGCATGCCAACACCGCGTTCTTGGCCTTGGCCGCATATACCTTGCTTCCCCGCGCGTAGGCCACTTCCACTTCTTTCGCAGTTACCGCATCGCCCACATGTTTCACGCGTACCGCAGTGCTGTTCAACCGGATGCGCACCGATGAATCGCTTTCATCGAGCTTGGCATAATTCGCTTTCGCCAGGACTACCTCGGACCACGAACTCCCCGGAATCGCATCAGGGATCAATTTGCGCACCAGCAGACGCGCGATGCTGGCATTGCCATCGGGAAAGTGAAAGAAATATTTTTCGGCTTCCTCGTTGGGGATGGAGTCCCGGTTCATGCCCTTCCCCGGCGTGTCATCGAGCTTCAGGCCATGGAAGCCGGGCATATCGAATCCCCAGGCATCCTGCGCCGACACCGCATCAATGCCCACGCCGTAGAGCGGATGCGGCATTGCCTGAAACAGCTTGACGACGTCCGCGTGCACGCCGACCACATCTTTGAGATAGTTGGCGTAGCTCGTACGCGCCAATTTCATTTTCTTTTCATCGGAACTCAGGCCAGGAAAAAAGTCTCTGCTCTCGGCAAAAAGGCGCGGCAGATCGAGCTTGGCCTGATCCGCAATGGGAGCTTCTTCAATGAATTGCTTGAGCAGCTTTTGCGTTGCGACAGCAGCGTCTTCGCTTTCACTACTGCCCCGCGCGATAGGATTGACCACCAACTTATCCACGCCAAAGGTTTCTTTGTCGAAGAAGAAATGTGGCCTCATGCCCTGCGAGCGGTAAAGGTTCCGGTCGACATGTTTCGAATAAGACGGCACGTCGATGCCGAGTTCTTCAATCACTCCCTTCGCCACTGCGCTGTAGGGCGCAGGACTTTCAATCGAGAAAGTCCCGCCGAAGCCCAGCCGGAATGCGTTGCCGATGCGAAACTCGTTGCGCTTGGCATGTCCCCCGAAGTCGTCGTGGTTGTCGAGGATGAGGATGCGCGCCTTTTCTCCCGCCGCTTTGCGGTAGAAATGCGCCGCCACCAGGCCACTGATGCCGCCGCCGACCACGATCAGGTCGTAAGTCTCGTTCGTATCTTCAAGCTTGCCGGCCGTGTCCCAGAATGTTCCGTCACGCAGGCTGTGAGCCGCGTCGAACGATCCGGGATGGCTGCCGCGAAGGCCGGTCAGAGCCGGCGGATAGTAATCCGGAGATATCTCCTTTTCCGTCTCCGCTTGACCGCCCATTGCGAACAGATCCCAGGGCATGACCGCCGCGCCCGCCGTCATCGCGACGCCATTCAGAAAGTCACGCCGCGTAATGTCGCGACCCATGCCGAGTTCGCGGTCTCGCTGCTTGCTCAAAGCTTCCTCAGGTTGGTGGAGCGCTCCGGAAGGAGCGCAAATTTATTTCGGTGGAGTCGGTCCGGAGTCCGCCTGCTTCACTGCCAACTCCGCGCCTTGGAATCCGATGCGACTATGGGTACCGTCGCAGAAGGGCTTGTTCGTTGACCCTCCGCAGCGGCACAGAGAGAACGCCGGCTTGCCGGTCAGGTCAAACTTGTTGCCGTCGACGTCCACCAATTCAACCGAGCCTTCGGGAGCTTCCACACGAAACGGTCCATTGGGTCTAACCGTGATCTTTACTTGCGCCATGATTCATCCTCCAACCTTACGGGTTTCCAGTAAGGCTACGAACATACCACTAAGCGGGGGCGTGTGTCGCGTAGATGGAGATGCTCACGTGGTGACAGCCGCCTCGACCGTCAGGCCAAAGTGCAGCGGGACGGTCCCGCTCACGTCACGCAGCTAATGATCCCGCGGAGGTCAGGCTGCGGTAGACCTGCAGGCAATCATCAATCATGCGCCGCGTGGTGAAACGCTCTCGGGCGCGTGTGTAGGCCAAACCGGCATATGCCCGGCACATCTCGCGATCAGCATTGAGTATGCGGATGCTCTCGGCCAGGCTGGCGCCATCGTTGGTGCGGAAGTAAAGAGCGGCGTCGCCCCACATTTCGCGGAAGGCGGGAATGTCGTTGGCCACAATGGCGCAGCGGGAGAACGCTGCCTCCAGCGCTGGCATGCTCAGGGGTTCATAGCGCGGAGTCGCCGCGTAGATCGAGGCGCGGCTGTAAAGCGCGCGAAGTTGTGCTTCGGTCTGCGGGCCGCGAATCGCCACCGACGTTTTCTCGTTCGCAACCTTAACGTCGGCCCGAATTGGGATGCGCTGCGCCGGCAACGTCTGCTCCGCGCCCACAATGCAGACCGAGAGCGGGTGTGTGTACTGCGTCAGCAGACAGACCTGCTTGCCGGCGTCGATGAGGCGTCCGACCGCAAGCACCGTGTCCTCTTTGTCGACGTAGGGATTGAAAAAGATGGGATTGCGGCCCGGATAAATCACTGCCTCGCGCTGCGCCCCCGCGTAGACGGCGCGCAGCGCGGAGAGCATCGAATTCGTCGGTGCGATCAAAACATCAGCCCCTGCGATCCCGCGCGCAACAGTGTCGCGATACCACTTCAGCCAGCGCGTGGGCCGCGGCGAATGGCCCTGCACCGCCTGCGTCCACGTGATAAGGTCGCCGTGCGCCATGACTACGCGCGGCAGGTCCACCGGCAGATTTCCGTAGCAAAACTGGTTGAGGTGCAGCACGTCGGGCCGTAGCTCGCGAACCAGCGCTGCAAGGAAGTTCGACGAATCCGGTAAGTCGTTTTCGGCCTCTTGCATCCACTCCAGGCGGAATGCCGTGGGATGGTAGTCGAGTCCGTGCAGGCCATCCATCCAGGCTGTCTGCTCGGGCAGAGGAATCTCTCCAAAGCTGACGAGCGTAACCCGCATACCACTCGTGACCAGGCCGGTAACCAGTTCGCGAGTGTAAATCCACGCGCCAGACAGAGTATCGGCTGTGACCAGAACGTGCACAGAACCTCCGAAGAGAAGCTTGCGGATACCGCACCAGATGCGGCATCCAGCCTGCGATGTTGGCCCATTCTAATGCGAATCGGAGGATAATTCGAAGGGAATTTTGCGGCAGAGACGCGTTAGGGTTGGGGCGAGGCGACGCACTTCCCGGCCGAGCAGGGATCATTCGACATATAGCTCGATATCCGACATAACAGGTTCTGACCTATGCGCGAACGGCCCCTGCAGCAGGTGCGCCCAGTGGGTTTCGTCGCCGGTTGCCAATTGCAAAGCGTCAGCGCACTCCTGGCCGCGGGCTCAAGGTGTGATGAGAAGGATCATGCTGTGATCCTATGCACGCCAGTCCCCACTGGCAGGGAGTGAAAACACGAGGCTAGTCCTCCCCGCTGGCGGCCGTTTTCCCGCATGAGGAAAAAAAACGACGCCTGTGGGTCCATAATCGGACTTCCACCGCTACACACCGTTCCTAGGGGTGGGCTGAGTAGTCTTTCAGCTTGCGATAAAGCGTGGTTTTGCCGATGCCCAGCAGTCGCGCGGCCTGCAACTTGTCTCCGTTGAGTTCCGCGATCGCGCTCAGGATTGTTTGCTTCTCCAGTTCGGCCATGGGAATGATCTTGCCGTGGCTATGTCCATTTCCGTCGGACGCTTCCGCAGCTGCAAGGTGGCCAATCCCCCGCGGCAAATCGGTGACGTGAATCAGCGGGCCGCTGGTAAACGCGCAGGCGCGCTCCAGGCAGTTTTCCAGTTCGCGCACATTGCCCGGCCACTCATAGGCCAGCAGCGCTTTGACCGCTTCGTCACTGAGCAGTTTCTCGATTCCCGAGTTGCGCGCCAGTCGCTCGAGGAAGTAGGCAACCAGCAGCGGAATATCCTGCCGCCGCTCGCGCAGCGAAGGGATTCGCAAACTGAGCACGTTAAGGCGGAAGTAAAGATCGCGGCGGAAGGTCCCTTGCATCACGGCCTGTTCCAGATCGCGATTCGTGGCCGCCAGAATCCGCACGTTGATGCTGATGCGGCGGGTGCTACCCACCGGTCGGATCTCTTTTTCCTGAATCGCGCGCAGCAGTTTGGCCTGCAAGTTCACGGGAAGTTCGCCAACTTCGTCCAGGAAAACAGTTCCGCCTTCAGCAATGGCCAGCAAGCCATCTTTCGCCTGGTTAGCTCCAGTGAATGCTCCTTTCACATGCCCGAACAGTTCGCTCTCGATCAGCGTTGGCACGAACGACCCACAATCAAAGGGGATGAAAGGCTTGTCGCGAAACGGGCCGGCATAGTGAATTGAACGCGCCACCATTTCCTTGCCCGTACCGCTCTCGCCCATTATCAGCACCGGATGCACACTGTTGGCGGCCTTTGCGATGATGCGATAAAGTTTTTCCATCTCCGGCGCGCGGCCCACGATGCCGCCAAATCCCTGCTGCTTCGATTTCACCTCCTCGCGCAGGATCCGGTTTTCCGATTTCAAGCGCAGATGGCTGCCCACCCGCTCCAGCAGCATCTTCCATTCATCCACGCTGAAGGGCTTGGTCACATAGTCGTAGGCGCCGTTCTTCATGGCCTGCACCGCGGTTTGCACCGTGCCGTAGCCTGTGACCACAATCACGATTGCCTCCGGTCGCCGCTCCTTGATCCGGCGCATCGCTTCCAAGCCTCCGGCGCCGGGAAGCCGCACGTCGAGCAGCACAGCATCCACACTCTGCACCTCGAGCAGGCGAAACCCATGTTCGGCGGAGTCCGCGACGAATGCATTGAAGCCCAGCGACTGCGCCACGTCACGGCAGGCTTCGCGGATCGAGCGCTCATCATCGACGATGAGAAGGTTGAGAAAGTTAGCGGGTTGAATTTGTGGCGCGCTGGTAATCACATTCAATGCGGCTGACGTCATGACGTAGGTCCCTCTTCTGGAGAAAGTAGTGCCTCTTGCTGGGTTGGTGTTTTGAGTCTCCCGAGGAAACATTCGGCAGCTCAGCAGTGGAAATCAGTGGTAGCGGAATTGGAGTCGCTCGGTTCATGTAGTTACTCTGGTTGGGACGGTTCCCAGGAGGAATTGGAGATTGGTAGGCGGATACCTTGGTTTTCCCAAAACGGGAAGATTGCCGGCACGCCCGTGTCCCGTTTCCCCTTGCGCAACTATAGGGAGAAGGTCCGAGCCTGCTAAGGGCACTCGTCACCAAATGAAAATATGTCTGTGGAAAACTCGGCGGAGGGTCTATTTTTGACGGTTTTTGCTGCTATTCCGTACGGGTGGGATGATTCTGGCTGCTGGATACCGTCTCCTGCCGTTCCCCCGCCTCCGTCGCCGCCAGCCGGAAGGTGAGACGGCGGCCTTTCTGCAGGCGAGTCACGGTGGGGGGGGCTTGTTCCGCTTCGTCCTTTTCGGGGTTCACGACTCCCCCCGCCCCCCCGCGAACGAAGAGGCTGGAGGTCCGCAGCGGCAACGTCTTGCCCGCAATTGTAATCGTGTCCAGCGTCAGGCGAATATAGCCCCGGCCGTGCCCCCGGTCGGGCGCCCGTGCCGCTTCGATTCTCCCCGTGACGGTGGCGCCGCTGGGCACAGCTATTTTTCCATCCGTAATGACCGGTTCATCCACCACGCCGGAAAACGTACCTTCCACGCCGGTTCGGTCATTGCCGAGTGGGTCATTGGAAATCTGCGCCTCCACCCGCACCGTGAGCAGCATCCCCGGTGGCAAGTCCGGGACAGAAGACGATGTTTGAAAGGGCGGCCGGCTCAACGTTCTCGAATCACCGTTCGAAGCTGGGTCTGCCTTCGTTTCGCCGGAATTGCCGTCGCCCGAGTTCGAGCCCTCGTTGCCTTTCGTAGCATTGTCCTGGAAAGGCAACTTATGCTGATCCGCCTTATTGGCCGCTTCATCAGCCGGCAAATCGCTGGGCCGAGAGCATCCCGCCGCAAGCGTCAGAATCAAAAGGAGAAGCGCGAGGACAAGAAACCCTGAGCCGCCAAAGCTCAGGCCCGAATCTTTCCGGGCAGGACGTTTCGAGGCCGGAAACTGCTTCAGCCTTCGAATCCACCGGGATTTCCCCACCATAGGCACAGTTCCGCCGCCGTTTCATCCGAGGACGTGGCAACCCAAGTACCAGACACATTCTCACCAAATCAACAACTTGGGGATAGCACTTTCGTGGGGCGTGTAGCTTTTGCCATCTATAGATCCCTTCGAAACGAAATCAGGTAGGGCAGAAGGAACGAACGGCACACCCTTTCGATTGTCATGGCTTGCACGGTATCGTATAGTCGCCGATGCTCTGAACAAAGCCACCCTCGATGCAGCAAAGTCGTCCCAACCTCCCTAAACTTCTGGTCGCGAGTTGCTGCACGCTGGTCGCTGAACTCGCACTGATTCGCTGGCTCTCCACGGAAGTGCGGATCTTTGCTTATGCCAAGAATCTGGCTTTGCTGCTTTGCTTTCTCGGTTTCGGGGTGGGCTGTGCCCTGGCATCGCAACGTGTCTGGTGGAGGCGAGGCGTTCTGGCGCTGCTGGCTCTGGTGGTGCTGGTTCGTAATCCCTGGACGCCGTCTATGTTCGAAGGTCTGTCCCAGACCCTGGGCGCAGGGCAAGACACAGCGATTTGGTTTGTGGGAACCACCCGAGATTGGCCAAACTTCATTCTGGCGGCTGCGATCGTCGGAATTCTGTTTTTCCTGTTGACATTAATCTTTATCCCACTGGGACAGATCGTAAGCCGGGAATTGGACTCCGCCCCAAGCCGACTAACAGCCTACTCGTGGAATCTAGGCGCAAGCTTGTTAGGCATCGCATTGTTTTCCGCTCTTAGCTTCATGGAGTTATCTCCCGCTTTCTGGTTCGGCTCGATCTTGCTCGCATTCGCCTTCCTGCAGGATGGATGGAGGTGGCGGACGGCGGTGGCTGTGCTGATCGTGCCAGCAGTCATTCTGCTGCATGAGAGAGCCAGTCCCGATCACTTCAGCATCTGGACTCCGTATCAGCAGGTCGAGGTTCAGCGCGACTACTTTAGGAACGGCGAGTGGAAAGCGACGACCATCGACGTGAACCATGTTGGCCATCAAACGATCGTCGACCTTTCCACGGAGTTTCTCAACCGGCATCCGGGCCTTCTGCAGGTGCCAGCGGAGGACAGCCCTTACAACCTTCCCTTCCGCTTCACCGTGGCGAATCCCAGCGTACTTGTGGTCGGAGCGGGTAGCGGAAACGACGTGGCCGGAGCGATCCGGGGCCATAGCCGCTCGGTTGAAGCGGTGGAAATCGATCCCGCCATTCTAAAGCTCGGCCGGATGCATCCCGAAAAGCCTTACGAGTCTTCGACTGTCACAACTCACCTGGCCGATGCGCGCGCGTTCATGAAACGCACCGAAAAACGCTACGATCTTGTGCTTTTCGGCCTCTTGGACTCACACACGCAGCAGTCCGAGTATGCCAACATGCGGATCGACAACTACGTCTACACCGAGGAGTCTCTGCGTGAGGCTCGTGGACTTCTGTCTGCGAATGGAGTTTTGTTCCTGAAATTTCAGGTAGATCGCGACTGGCTCGGGCAAAGACTCTACGCGCTGCTGACTCGCGTGTTCGGGAAGCCGCCGGTGGTCTTCGCCGCCGAACCCGGCTACGGGGCCGGGGGCACATGCTTTGTGATCTCGCAAGGTGAGCAGGTCGAGCAAAGCATTGCCGAACATCCCCAGCTAAGAGCATTCGTGGCACGGCAGGCACGAACCTTCGATCAGGAACAGCCCGTTCCGCTTACTACGGACGATTGGCCCTATCTGTACCAGGAGAAGAGGAGCATTCCAGTCGTTTTCCTGACCCTGAGTTTGTTGGTGGTTGGCCTGGCTTTCGGATATCGCCGTTCGATCTCCACGCAAGCCTTCTCGACCAAGCAGGGAGGTCAGTCATCCGTGTTCTTCTTTGCGATGGGAGCTGGATTCCTCCTATTGGAGACCCAAACCGTAAGCCGGTTGGCTTTATTTTTCGGGACTACGTGGCAGGTGAATGGCGTCGCAATCGGATCAGTGCTGACCGCCCTTATGCTCGCTAATCTCGTCATCGAGGAACACGGCTCAAGGTTGAGTCGGTGGTGGATTCTGCTTTGCCTGCTGGTCGCTCTGATTTCTCTTTACTTCATGCCGTTCCATCGCATTCCCGGCTCCATCGCAGCGGTGGGCTCGGTAGCCGCGATTCTCTATGCTATACCAGTTTTTTTTGCAGGCTTGCTTTTCGCGCGGGAGTTCCGCTGCGCTGAATCACCCGGTCCGGCTCTGGCCGCGAACATGCTGGGTGCGGTGGCAGGTGGTTTGATGGAGAATTTATCGCTGGTCGTTGGCCTTAAAGCGTTGCTGTTGATAGCAGCTGTGTTTTACCTGGTTGCGGGAATTGGGCTGCGTACCGCAACTGTGGTCCAACCGCGAACAGCCTGAGGATAATCGTCTCCCCGGAGGAAGATGTCCGCCCATTCTTCCGGCACCCCTCTATAAGCCCTCAAACAAATCGCGGAGAGCGATATTGATCGCTCTCCGCGAAAGCTTGCAAACGAACCAGCCTGTTCCAGTTACGGCTTAGGAGTGGGCTTCTTGGCCATTGGCTTCTTGGCCACTGGCTTTTTGGCCACTGGCTTTTTGGCGCCTTCCCTGCCTCCGATAAGAGTCAGAGCATCCGTGGCGTTGAATGGGAATTGACGAACCGACGTTTGGCCCGTCGTGCTTAACGTGACATCCACCCGGCGATTGCTCGCCATCCTGATCACCACGATGTTCCGGAGAACCCTCGCCTTCTCTTCTGCAGTCAGCTCGGGGTTACTGTCGACCTCACCCTGCACCTCTTCTGTGGTCAGGTTGTGGTCCTTGCCATACGCCTTGGTTTCGATGCTGGCTTCGGGAACACCCTGTTCGATCAGGAAGCTCTTGGTGCGTTCGACGCGACGCTCGGAAAGCGCCTGGTTAAATTCCTCGGAACCACGGTGATCCGCATGGCCCCCCAGAATCAGGTGCGCATCCGGTTTGCTCTGGAGATATTCCTTGAAGTCGGTAGCCAGCGAGATCAACGTCTTCTGTTGACTCACCAACAAACCGCCTTTGGGATTCGCGATCGTTGGGTAATTGGTTACAAAGTAAATGCTGTGCAACGAGAGCCGTTGTTCCAAGCGCACGATCTCCGGGTTCACGGGCGGCGGTGGCGGGTTTTCCAGCGCTAGTTGTGTGGATGCCTGTCCGGTCAGCCCGCGCGTGTCGGCACAACTGGCACTCACCGTTACATTGCCGGGCGCTGCGCCAGCGGTGCTCAGCGTAGCCGTGTTGCCGGAGCCGGAGAGCGTGCCAGAAGAAGCATTCCAGTTCGAGACAGAAACCGAAACGCCGTCTGGACTGGTGCAGCTGCAGGTGATGGTGGCCGAACCCGGAATTTCCACGGTCGAAGGACTCGCCGAGCAACTCATGGTGGGCGGGTTCTTCGGAGGCAGTGGCTTCACCACAAAGTTCGCCGAGCAAGTGGCGACGTTATTGCTCTTCTCTCTTGGATCGGTGACATGCGCCGTGATCGCATAACTGCCGGGCGCGGCATTGGTCGTGTCGATGGCGGCAGTCGTGTCTTTGCCGCTTACCACGCCACCGGTGGCGCTCCAGGTGTAAGTCACGGTGTGCTTCGGATTGAAATTGCTGCCGACAACTGTGGCCGTCAAAGGCTCACCCACCAAAACTTCCGCGGGTTGGATCGAGCACGCGGCAGTCGGAGCCACAGCGGGAGCACCGCCCCAACTGAAAACCAGGCCCGTCCGCAGCCGCACACCGGACAACGTAGGACGGCGCAGATCCGGAAAGTCCGCGGCGGCGAAATCCGCATAGTTCTGCCGCGCCCAAACATAATCCGCTTCGAACAAGCGGAATGCGAATCCCCTGCGAATCGGCAGATCCACTCCACCACCCAGAATCGCGCCGATGCCGTTGGCCCCATTCAGACCGGCTACCGACAGACGGTTCAGGCCCAACAAGGCATGCAAGAAGAAGTTGGCGTCTTCGGTGCGCCACATAAATCGGGGGCCGAGCGAGGCAGTGGTGTCGTTGTTGCCTTGCTGGAGCCAGTTATGGCCGAAGTCCACTTCGCCAGCCCAATGCGGATCGAAGTTAAAGGCAAGTGCCCCACCCACGCCCGAGCCGTCCGAGACCGTAAAAGGAGTGGGATTGCTCGGATCGCTAAAAGGCGAAGGCACCGTGGCGCCGGGATGCATCCACTGATATCCCACAAAAACGTCCCACTTCGGAGTAGAGTCAGCCTGCGCGAATGCAGGACTCGAAAATATAGCTGCGCAC
>Ga0209006_10004748_pt1 | contig 12317 bp, 9 predicted proteins | sample JacPin_JW_Ref_O2_FD_188567 | JGI IMG/M metagenome (GOLD analysis project Ga0209006, IMG submission 188567) | Forest soil microbial communities from Algoma, Ontario, Canada - Jack Pine, Ontario site 1_JW_Ref_O2 (SPAdes) (version 2) | ecosystem: Environmental > Terrestrial > Soil > Boreal...
AGTCGGTGGAATTCCATTCGCCTGGACCGTGCATCCGGCCGGCGGGGTACCCGGAACCTGGCAGAGGGGATTGATGTAGAAGGTCAGATCCTGCTCGATGAGCCACTTATAGTCGGTGACCGGCGCTTTCGTATTCGTGTCCTGGACCGTCCACGCGATCGTGTTGCCGGCAGGGAAGGTCAAGGTCACGGTGGCCGGTGCAGCGCTCGATGTGCCTTGCGAATTCACCGCGTTGTAAGCGAAGGTATACGTCCCCGGACCGGGCGCCTGCGCGATGAAGGAGCCGTCCGCTTTGAGATTGACGGTCATACCGCCCGTCGGCGAACCCGCAACCAGAACCGCGCTCAGCGGGTACCCGGTCGGATCCAAGTCGTTCACGAGCACGCCCGGGGCGAGCACGATCTCGAGCGATGAAACCGTCGACTTGTAGCTGTCGGCGTTCGCCGTCGGCTTGGCGCCGACCTTCGCCGCAGCGAGGGTCACCTGCGCGCTCAGCGACGCGTTGCCGTTGCCGCAGTAGCTGAAGGTATCCGAGCCGCTGAAGCCGCTCGGGACGGTGAACGTGAACGAGCCGTTCGGATTCAATGTCACCGAGTTGCCGCCGGTCGTGGTGAAGGTCTGCGGCGCGGTTGAGGTGCTGCAACTGCCGGCCGGGGCGGCGTTATGAATCCCGATGTCGTTCGCCAGCACATCGCCCGCGAAGCTGGTTGCGCCCACGGGAACCAAGAAGCTATCAGGCACGGCCTTTGCCGCGACGGCGACCGAGCCGGGCGCGCCGGCGCCGCCGCCGCCATTGATGAACAGGTACCCCTGCATGCCGCCGTCACGCAGGTTGTTGGTCGAGAGACTCAGCTCACGATCAAAGAACGGGTAGGTGTTGGGGGTGAAGGTGCCGCCGGCGGCGGGCGGATTGACGATGACGTCGTACACTTTACCAGCCGGCATGAACACATCGGACTGCGTCTTCGGCTTCGGCGTGAGAGCGGCCGGCTTGTGGTTCAGGGCCACCGCGACATCGGGTTCGACATTGCCGTCCTGGGCGTAGATCTGCATGGGCAGGCCCACCACTGAGGGCACGTGCATGCGAACTCCGGCGTTGACGATGCGCAACAGAACGTTGCCGGTGCTCTCGGGGCCGGCAACGACATACTGCGACAGAGCGATCTGCGTCGGGTCGAACGACACGCCGTTGATCAAGTAGTACAGCGGTGTGTAGTTGACTGCGGCGGGATAGCACGGAGCGCTGGTCGACGAAGAAGTCCAATTTCCGATCGGCGCCGGAGCGCAATTGGGATTGTATGGTGTCGTTTCGTTGAACCCCGAGCGCGCCAGATTGGCGACTGAATTCCAGGTGGCCGTGTCCGCGGCCGTGTTCTGCAGCGGATCGATTTCGCTCAACAGCAGCGGCACGTCGGCATCGTACGACACGCCCGGATAAGCGGTGCCCGGCGTCGTCCCGGCAGGCGCCGTGGTGACGACCAGTACGCCGTATAGTCCCATCGGCCCCTGTATCGACGGGTAGGTTCCGGTCTCGATCAGGTACGTTCCGGGCTTCAAGGCAGTCCAGCTGTAGGTCTGCGTTCCGCCGCCGGCCCCGGCTTCCGGCACGAACGAACGTGCGCGTTTCGCCTGACCCGGAGGTGTGAAGGGCTGGTTAGGCGTGATCACCGTAGTCCAGGTGGTCGAGGTCTGCGGCGTGTGGGTACGCGCAGTGCTCTCGCGGACCGGGCTGCCCAGGCCGCCGCCCGGTAGCTGGCCGACGATCGTCAGCGAGCTCTCGACCGGCAGGTTGTTGCTCAGCGTGATGGTGAGCGCGCTGCCGCTCGGTACGGTGATCAGGGGCGGCTGCCAAGTCGTGCCGCCGATCTGGGCTTTCCTGGTCATCGCCTGACAGGAGGCTCCACTGGCTGCGGCGGTGCAGGTCCATCCCCACATGGGCACGCTGTTGCCGTCGGGCATCAGCGTCGTCTGCCGCGAGGCAGTTAAGCTGACCGTCTGGGCGGAGGCAACCCCTGCCGCGAGAAACAGACCTGTAACCGCCAGTGCCGAGGTGACAGTGGCTTTGAGTGAATTCGGTCCCATTGCGCTGCTCCGCTTGTAATTAGAGATTTTCGTCGATGTACCAGACGTACGGATCGACGAGCATCATCATCAGCATTCCGCCGGGGAAGACGTCGTTGGTCGTGATCTCGCGCTCATTGTGCGAGTGCCACATGAATGCGATGCCTGACTCGGCGGGAGGATTCTGTAACGCGCCGCCGGGAGGCAACGGCGTCGGACCGCGCGAACGATTCACCGCGTCCGGTCCGAGGTAGGGCGTGCCGTTGTACCAGAGGCCGTTGGTCATCACGAGTGGATCGGGCAGAGTCGCCGGCCCGCCGCCTGCCACCGGGCCGACCGGATTGGCCTCGAGCGGATGATCGTGATCCGCGCACCACTCGTAGTAGTTCCGATTGCCGCCGCTCATCGTCGTGCCGGTATAGGTCGGCCGGGTAGCCGGGCCGGGGCTCGGACTCGCGGCCGTGTAGTAGCCGTTGCTATCGGGCGCGCAGGTTGGATTCTGGTCGCTATCGGTCACCACCGTGGTCGGTTGCTTCACCAGAACCGCCGGTGCGAACGTACCCACGCTGGTGGACTGTGTGAAGGCCGGCAGTCCCGTCGTCGTGGCGGTGTACGTGAAGCAGGTGTTGCCCGTCGTATAGGGCGCCGCGCACGGGATGATCGTGATGGGGTAGGTGCCGAGATAGCCGTTGTACGCTGAAGACGGCGCGCCCTGAATCGTTGCGTAGTTCGCCGGCCCCGATGAACTCACCACAGCATTCGGCGTATAGGTGGCGGCGGTGACCGTGTGTCCGCTCTCCGTCAGGCTGAGCACCACGTCGCTGGCGACGTTGGGGGTGTGCCCGAAGATGTCCCAATTGAGACCCTTGCCGCTCCAGTAGAAGATGCCATCCAGCGTCTGGCCGGGAGTCGTATCGGTGTCGAACTCCATGCGCCCTCCCAAGGGACAGGCGGCACCGGTGCACGCAGCACCGGTCGCATTCGTCTGGGCGAGAATCGGGAAGCCATCACGCGCCAGAATACGAACGTGATTGCCATGTTCGTGGAAGGGGTGTTGCCAGCGTCCCGTGCCGACCGCCCGGACCAACGTGAGCTCCCCCGGATGCATGTGCGGATTGGCGTTATAGGGCTGGTTCGGATAGTTGGGCGCGTAGTTCGCGTCCATGTTGTCGGGCATGGAGCGGCCGTTGATCATGAAGTAGCGTGGGTGATACGGCTCGGTCAGGACGTCGAGCGAGCTCGGACAGGGTAGATTCGTCGGGTTGGTTGCGGCCGGCGTACCCGATGAGACCGGCGCCGTGCAGGTCGCGATGAAGTTTGCCTGCACTTCGGCCTGGCGATGAATATTCGGATCGAGTTCCGCCCACTGGAACAGGTACTCGCGGTCGTAGCAGCTGGCCGGGTGGTCGAGCGCCGAGGCCGCCAGCCGGTAGTCATCGTTCGCACCGTTGAAACCTCCGAGCGTCGCGAGCGGGATCGCTCCGGGGTGAAGCGTGGTATTCGTGCATTGCGCCACCGAGTCGTTGGCCGGCAGCACCACGACCGCACCGTACAGACCCATCTCCACCTGCAGATCAGACTGCGTGCCGCTGTAGTACGAGTGCGTGCCGGGAGCAGTGGGCGTGAAGGTATAGGTACATGTGCCGCCCGGTAGCGCTTCGGGCACGCGCAGGCCGGCGACGCATCCGGCGCCGCCGGTGACTTGAAATCCCGAGAACAGGATCGAGGTGTTGCCGGCGCCCTTGGGCAAGCTGTTGGTCAGCACGACGGTAACGGGCTTCCCCTCGGTCACGATGAGGGTCGGGGCCGGAACCTGCATCAGCGGGCAGGAACCCGGGAACGGCGCGAAGGTCGCCGACGCCGGGGTCGTGCAGCCGTAGCCCCAGCTGTAGATCTGCATCCCATCCGGCTGCGTAATCACCCCGGGCCCGGCCGTCAGATTGAATGTCTGCACAGCGCCGGTGCCGGTGATTCCCGGCGTCGCCGCCTGGGCGGTCGAGCCGACCATCAGCGCCATCCCGATGGCGGCGGCCGAGAGCAAGTGTCGCACACCGTTGATTGGTGTTCTGGTGTCGTTGGTCGAAATCATTACCGCTTCTCCTAGTTCAACACCACGACTTCCGCCATCAAACCGCCGAAGTTTTCGGCGTCGTTGGACAGATGGTCGAGATTGGGCGTGTACAGGAAGTAAGTGCCTGCCGGCACACCGGTGCTGTCGATGATCACGTCCAGTGACTCGCCGCCGCCTAAGGTGATCGAGTTACTGGTCTGGTAGAGGTTGTTGCCGGCCTGATCGCGCAGCAGCTTGGCGTTGAAGCCGATCAGTTGCATGGGCAGACCGAGCGATGCGAGAGTCTGGTACTCCGACACGTCGAGGTCCGCGATGCGCAGCGACGCGCGCTGACCGCAACGCGACGTTCCCAATGGCCCGCAGGTTGCAGGGGTCCCGATCGTCGTCGTCGTGCCGTTGTAGAGCTTGATGAGGGTCGGCATCGGCTGCGAGGGACGCGAGTAGCCATCCGAGTCTTCCGTCGAAATCGCGTTGGTGGTCGGATTGGGGTTTTGCGTGGTGGCCTGCGACTGCGGGACGCCGTCGTTGGCGGCGCACTGCGCGGCCGTGGAGCCCGGATCGCAGTTCGCGTTGGTCTGAGTGTTGGCGGCGAGACCCGCGTAGCCTGCCACGCCGATCGTGTCGGGGTAGCTGCGGCCATTCAGCAGGAAGTACTTGTCCTTCATGTCCGAGAACGGCTCGGCGTTGAAGGTCATGCCGACAAAGTGGAAGTTGGGATCGAAGCCATGGATCTGAATCGGCACGTCGATGTCGTAGCGCGTCGAGCCGTCACCATCGTTGTAGACGTACTTGAACCGATCGCCGGCCTGGTAGCGGCCGAGGGGATCGGCAGTGGCGTAGGCTCCTTGAACCATCCCGACTCCGCCGCTTGGCGCCTGCGGCAGCGGCACCGAGCAGAGGATATCGGCCGATGGATTGCAGGCGGTGCGCAGATCGCTCTGCTGCCCCATATACGCGCTGCCGACCGTATCGCCGGCAGGACACGCGCCGCCCTGGATGCCGGGTACCGCCTTGCAGCCGGCCGCGGACTGGTAGAGGCTGCTGCCCACCGGTACGCGATTCTGGCGCGGGCGCACGAACAGCTGCCCGACCATGCCCATCTGCAGGTGCTCGGGAGGGGTGATGTGACAGTGCCAGAAGTAGGTGCCGGCATCCGGCGCCAAGTAGTAGTACGTGAACGTGCCGCCGATGTTGATGGCGAGCGAGGCATCCGGCACGCCGTCGTAGAACGATGAGGCGTTGGGATAGCCGTGCCAGTGAACCGTGTGCTGCTCGAACAAATCGGGACGCATGATCATGCCGACGTTCGTCAGGTTGAGAAAGAACTCGTCGTCCTCATCCACCGCGATCAGCGGGGCCGGAATGTTGCCGTTCATCACGCCCGTGTCCATGATCGCGGCCGGGTCGGTGAGCGCGCCGTTCGCGCCCGGATCGGTCGTCGAGGTGGGCGCCGCGGTACAAGGCTGGCCCGAGGGGTTGAGTGTGCTGGCCGTGCAGTAAGGATTCGGCTGCCCGTTCAGCATCGTGGGCACCGCATACGGATGATTGAAGTCGGTGGCGAACAGAGTACCGGGCTGCCCATTCTGGATCAGACCGAGCCCGCTCAGCGGACCGAAGGAGAACATGAAAGTCTGATTGCCGTCGGCCTCGGTCATGTAGCCGTCGCCGCCCGAGATTTCCTGGCACTTGACCGTGCCGCCATTGTAGTCGTAGGTGAGCGGCACGCCGTTGCCGTTTGCGGCGAGTGCTTGCGGGCCGGTGTAGTCCGGCTCACTGGTTGCGTCCCGGAGCACGCTGCCGCCCGTGTTGGCGATGGCCGTGGGATGAAGCAATGTCGTGCCGGGACACTGTACGTGGAACGAACCGCTCGGGCTGTAGGGAACCTGAGCGCCCGCCGGCATCGCCGCTGTCAGCAGCCCGAGCGCGAGGAGGCTGCCGCAATAGATTGCTGATCTGCGCATGTGCAACTCCGTACTTAGCTTCGACCTCTCACTTGCAACTCGCGTCGCATGCCGCGAATAAATGCTCCAGAAGTGACGGGAGCACAACCAATGGAACGCCCCATATCCGGGTATCAATCACCCCATAACGAAATGCGTGTAGCGGACAATGCGCAATGCGCCGTGACGTCGACGCGCTGCATCGGCAGCTCTGTTCTTCTTGTTCTTTGGAACGACGCAACTGAGGCCTCCCAAAACATCCCTGCTCCACCGCTAGGCGCCGTGTGAATTTCTTCCGCGATGCCGATTCACTCGTCGCATCGCTCGCACGCTCCTTGCGGTGTGTGTCAACAATGCACACGGAGGTGATCGCAGCGCAATTTCCTCGACCCCGTATTTCGGAGTAGCAATCACCCCATATGGGTGTGCCGACCCGATGGGTGTGCCGACCCGATGGGCGAGCCGACCCGCGCGAGATGGCGGGCTACGCGAATGAGAGAGAGATCGTCGAATTGCCCGCGCTCAGGCGGGCTGAACCGGCTTCAGATGCGCGCCGCGACTTCGTCGATGTGATTGAGCAGATCCGCGGGATCCGCGTAGACGCGGAACGCGCCGGCGCGTGCAAGCTCTTCCTCGCCGTAGCCGCCGGATAGCAAACCAACGCCGAGCGCCCGGGCGCGCTGCGCGGCGATCATGTCCCAGATGCTGTCGCCCAGCACCAGCGAGTCGCGGATATCGACTCCGAGGCGTGCCGCCGCCGTGATGAACAGATCCGGATCGGGTTTGGCATACTTGACTTGATCGCGCGTGACCACCGGCACGATCGTTGGATCCACACCGAGCGCGGCCAGATTGTGCTCCGCCGTTTCCATGCGTCCGCTGGTCGCGATTGCCCAAGGCGTGCCCTGCGCGGTCAGGTAGTCGAGCAGTTCGCGCGCACCGGGCAGCGGTCGCACGCCGGCGGACAGCGCCTTGTAAGTCTCGGCGTGGCGAAAGCGGAGCCGCTCCAGACGCTCCGGCGTGCTGTCGAAGCCGGTTTCGCGGAGCAATATGTTCGTGAATAACCCGCCGCTCATGCCGATCTTGCGGTGAATGCGCCAAACCGACAACGGAATACCTTCCTCATCGAGCGAGGATTTCCATGCGAGCACATGTTGATACACGCTGTCGATCAGCGTGCCGTCGAGATCGAACAAAAAAGCGGTCTTGTTGCGGTTCATTTACGCGAATCTACAGACGTTTCCGCGGAAACGCATGTTGTCCGATGCTCGGACGCGAATGTCCTGTCAGACGTTCGAGTCGGGAGAGGCCGCCTTGCGCCGTGCCATGTAGTCGAGCAGTGCCTCGTCGATGGCAGGGTCCATTGGCGGTGCGACATACTCCGCGAGCTGCTTCTTCCACAGGGTGTTGGCGCGCTTGGTCATGTCAGGCGAACCCTCCGCTTCCCACTGCTCGTAGCTGTTGTTGTCGGCCAGCGGCGAGCGGTAGAAGGCATTCTCGAAATTGGCCTGCGTATGAGCGCAGCCGAGAAAGTGCTTGCCGGGTCCGACTTCATGCATGGCATCGAGCGCCTGGCCGTTCGGCGACAAATCCACGCCCGCGAGCAGGGTGTGCATCATGCCGGCTTGGTCGACGTCCATGACGAACTTCTCGTAGCCCATGGCCAGGCCGCCCTCGAGCCACCCCGCCGTGTGCAGCACGAAATTGACGCCGGCCAGGCAGGTCGGCAGAAGGGTGTTTGCCGACTCGAAAGCCGCTTGAGCATCCGGTATCTTCGACGCGCACAGGCTGCCGCCGGAGCGGAAAGGTATGCCCAAACGGCGCGCCAGGGCGGCCATCGAATACAAGACCAATGCCGGCTCCGGCGTACCGAAGGTCGGAGCGCCCGATTGCATGGAGATGGAGGACGCAAAGCTGCCCAGCACCACCGGCGCTCCTGGATTGACCAATTGCACGAAGGCAAGGCCCGCCAGCGCTTCGGCCAGGGTCTGCGCCACGGTGCCGGCGACCGTCACCGGCGACATGGCGCCGGCCAGAATGAAGGGCGTGATGATGGTCGCCTGGTTCGCACGCGCGTACACCTTGGCCGCGCCCAGCATGGTGGCGTCGTAGGTCATCGGCGAGTTGACGTTGATGAGATTGATGATGGTCGTCTTGGGCCGTCCCGTCAGCGGATCAGTCAATTCCTCGCCGAAGACGATATTCGCCATGGCGACGGAATCCGCCGCCCGCTCCGGCGCCGTGACGGAGCCCATGAATGCCTTGTCGCTGAACTTGAGGTGGCTGTACACCATGTCGAGATGCCGCTTGTTGACCGGCAGGTCCACGGGCTCGCAAATCGTGCCGCCCGAGTGGTGCAAGGAGCCGGCCATATAGGCGAGCTTGACGAAATTGCGAAAGTCCTCGATGCGGGCGTAGCGGCGGCCCTCGTCCAGACTGCGCACAAAGGGCGGGCCGTATGCCGGCGCGAATACCGTATTCTTACCTCCGATGACCACGCTGCGCGCCGGATTGCGCGCGTGCTGGGTGAACTCGCGCGGCGCGCTGCGCTGAATGAGCGATCGGCACATGCCCCGCGCAAAATGCACTCTCTCGCCCTTGACGTCGGCGCCCGCCGCCCGCCAGATCTCGAGCGCCTCCGGGTCGTCGCGGAAATCGATGCCGATCTCCTCGAGAATGGTGTCGGCGTTGTGTTCCATCAGCACCAGACCTTCTTCGGTCAGCACTTCGTAGTACGGGATCTTGCGCGTGATGTAGGGAATCGACGAGGCCGCCCGTGCGGCACGGGATGCCCGCTTCGCGTCGCGGCCGCTCGGACGCCGCGCGTGACCCGCTTGCGATAGCGATTGGGTGTGTGGCTCGTCCATCGTAATTCTCCCCTTGCCGGCGCGCTTCTCGGATCCTAGCGCTCAAGTATGGTCGTTGATGATGCGTTCGGCTGGTAAATTTGCGTCGCCGGCTTAGCCAGACGCGCCATTTCCAAGCCGTTTACCCCCGTCGCAACGTTTGCGGGACGCGGGTGGATGACTCATCCATCGTCGAAGCCGAGCGCGAACGACACGGCCGTGCCTGCTTCCTTCATTTTTCGCGCCGTCAATCGCGAGATACGGCCGCCGATATTGCTCTTAGGGACGGTCTGGAGATTGTCGAAGTTTACGGCGCAGGTAGTCGGCAACCCGTCGTCTTCCGTCAAGACGACTTCCGTGGGGATACTACGGATCGTAGAGGTAATGGGTGCAACGGTGACCGAGTGCAGTACGGCGATGGCGGAATCGCGCGTGAGAATCAGTACCGGCCGTTTCTTGTCAGGTGCCTTGAATGTGTACCAGCAGACATCACCTCGATTCACGACGCGCCCCAGTCCTGTTCGCTGAGCCACACATCGAACTCGCCTGGCACGACCGGCTTGCGCGAATAGCCCTCAGCGTGTCGAATCTCATCGTCGCAAACTCGCTGCCGCCGCAACTCAGCTTCGAGTGCGTCGCGAATGAGCGCCGATCGGGTAGTCTTTCGAGCCCGACTCAGCTTGTCGACCAGCTTCAGGAGCCGCTCGTCGATGGTCATCTGGATCGTCTTCACCGCTGTGGATTCCAATGTGGGTGATGATCCACATCGTACACCACATCGGCTTCCCGGGCAAACCGGCGAACTCACAATGTCAATACGATGGTATTGACATTGTAGAGCCGCTCGCCGATGCTTGTGGAATGCGCAAGCTGCCAAAAACGACGCAGATGCAGATTCGTGTATCCGCCAGCGAGAAGACAGCGATTCAACGCGCCGCCTCCCGCGCCGGAATGGACATGTCGGCCTACGTACTGGCCCGGGTGCTGTCGGTGCCGGCTTCCCAGTTTCGCGACGCCATTCGGGATTGCGCCGACTCGGCGTCAACTCGTTTCGCGCTGGCTGAGCTCAACTCATTGCTCACGCAGTTTACCGCGAATGAGCTGCGCGATGCGGTCGCGGCGCCTCTGCCGCCGGGCCTTTCGCCCTTTCTCGAAAATTACATCGCCGCGATGGTGGAGTACGCGTGCGGAATGCGCGCGATCGCGGTTCCTGCATGGACGCGCGCAATCGCACCGCTGTCCGAGCCTGTGTTCGGCTCGGAGCTTCAGAGTCTGCGCCTGTACCTGCTGACGCATTCGCCGCCGCCGTTCCGCGTCCGCAATATCTTCATCGATTCGACCCTGGGCGACCGAGTCTGAGTCGTGGCGCTGACCCAAGCCGATTTGCGCAGATTGTTCGAACTCTTGAATAAGGAACTCGGCCGGTCCGGGACGCAAGGCGAACTTTTCCTCGTTGGCGGTGCCGTCATGTGCCTCGCCTACGCCACCCGGCCGTCCACCCAGGATGTTGACGCCTGGTTCCGCCCGCCAACTCAGGTGCGTGAAGCCGCGGCGCGTGTCGCACTGCAGGCCAAGGTGAAGACGGACTGGCTCAACGACGCAGTGAAGGGTTTCATGAGTCCACGGGGAGACTTTGCGCCCTTCCTCCAGCTCGATCATTTGCGGATCATGATGGCGCAACCCGAGTATCTATTGGCGATGAAGTGCCTGGCGATGCGGATCGGTGCAGAGTTTCACGATGAGGATGATATCCGTTACCTGTTACGGCTCCTTGAAGTCCGCAACTATGAAGATGCTATGGCCATTGTCACAAAGTACTATCCGCTCGAGCGCTTTCCCCAGAAGGCGCTCTATGCTCTTGCCGAACTGCTGCCCAAACCGGACGAGTAGCACGAAGAACCCGGTGAACCATCGCTTTGCCGGATGCGCTTTGAGCGCTCTGCTGGCAGCCGGCATCGCCGGCGGACCCGCGGCGGCGGCCGGCCACGCCGATCCGCCGCACAAGCACCAGCGAGTCGGCACCGTCGACCTGCACGCCTGCCGCGATGCTCCTGCGTACTGCGGCGACTTCAAGCGTCCATTCGATCCCGACGATCGGGCGTCCGGATCGATCACCATCCATTTCGAGTTCTATCCGCACACAGCAGCGGGTAAATCCAGAGGAACGCTGGTCGCAACCGAGGGCGGTCCAGGATATCCGGCCACGGGTTCGCGGCAGGATTATCTGGCCTTGTTCAAGCCGCTGATGCCGGACCACGACGTTCTCTTGATGGACAACCGCGGCACCGGGCAATCGGGCGCCATCGACTGCCATGAACTGCAGACCGGTGAGCAATGGACCGTCGAATCCGTGGCCGCATGCGGCGCAGCGCTCGGTGAACGCGCGGCGCTGTACAGCACCGTTTATGCCGCCGATGACCTGGCCGCGATCGTCGACGCCTTGGGCTTGGGCAAGATCGACTTGTACGGCGACTCCTACGGCACTTACTTCGAGCAGGCGTTTGCCGTGCGGCATCCGGACGCGCTGCGCTCCATCGTCCTGGATGGCGCGTACCCGCTTACCGGGCCGGACTATGCGTGGTACCCCACCTATGCGGCGGCCACGCGCGACAAGTTCAATCTGGCCTGCACACGTTCGCCGGCGTGCTCCCAACTGCCCGGCACGTCATTGGATCACATCATGCCCGCGCTCGACGAGCTGCGCCGCTCGCCCTTTTCGGCTCGCGGGTTCGACATCGATGGCCGCGAGCACCGCTTTACCGCCGATGCCCCGAATCTTGCGATCGTCATGATGGGCGGTGCCCCCTCCCTCACCACGGTCAGGGAGGTCGACGCTGCGGCGCGCGCATTGACGGACGGCGATCCGAGGCCGCTCGCGCGGCTCATGGCCGAAACGATCGCAGCCGTCGATTCCCGGGATCCCACCGGCGATCCGACGCAATGGAGCGCCGGCCTCGCGGCCGCCGTGCTCTGTCATGATCCGCCGCAAATATTCGACATGCGCCTGCCGCCTGCCGATCGCCTGCGGGACCATGATCGTGCTCTGGCCGAGCGACGGCGTTCCGCCCCGGAGACCTACTCGCCGTTTACCATCGATGAGTATCGCGCCATGCCGCTCGACTACAGCTTCATCGACGAATGCGTGGGCTGGCCGGTTGCGCCGCCGAACCATCCCGCGTCGCAAGTCGGGGCGCACGCCGAGTATCCCGATGTGCCCGCGCTCATCTTGTCGGGCGAACTCGACAGCATCACGACCGTGGCCGACGGGGCGGCCGTCGCCGCCGCATTCCCGCACGGCGTGCAAGTGCGGATTGCCAATAGCTTCCACGTCACCGCCCTGCCCCGGGCCCGCAGCGATTGCGGCGCGGAAATCGTGCGTCGGTTCATCGCCACGCTGAC
>Ga0209006_10004749_pt1 | contig 12317 bp, 7 predicted proteins | sample JacPin_JW_Ref_O2_FD_188567 | JGI IMG/M metagenome (GOLD analysis project Ga0209006, IMG submission 188567) | Forest soil microbial communities from Algoma, Ontario, Canada - Jack Pine, Ontario site 1_JW_Ref_O2 (SPAdes) (version 2) | ecosystem: Environmental > Terrestrial > Soil > Boreal...
CGGCGAGAACAAGCGCGACTTCGAGGGGATGAACGAGGTAAGGCTCGCCGCTGGCGCGGGTCTGGCCTTCATGATGCTTGAGGGAGTAGTCGTAGGCTTTTTTGACGATGGTGAGATCGTCGTGGGGACGATTCTCCTGCATCCGCTTCATCAAGTCGCGGAACTTGGTCAGCGTGAGCGCGGTGGTCGCGATCTGTTGGCGCAGGCTCGCCATGAAGGATTATAGCCCGCGAACATCCCGCCGACATGATGAGACACGAGGAGCAATACGGGTGGGAACGGGGCTCCTCTATTGATTATAGCGGGTGAGTTGGAGTATGCCGGGCGGAGAGATTGGTTCGAAAGCATCCATCGCTGCAAAATTTGCTGAGAAAATTTTCATGCCGAGAAATTCACCGGAATTGAAGTTTGGAGCGGGCCTTTGTATCGCGTAGCGATCTGGTAGAGTGGCCGCATGGTTGATTTGCGGATGGCGCGAGTATTGGTGAGCGGAGTTTCGGGGCCGATTGGGGCGGCATTGCTGCCGTCGTTGAAGGCGAATGGAGCAGTTGTGGTGCGGCTGACGCGGGGAAAATCTGCTGGTGCACCTGTGGATGACGCGACTATTGCGTGGGATCCGGAGAAGCCGATTGCGCCGGAGGCGGTGTCGGAATTCGATGCCGTGATTCATCTGGCGGGCGAGAGCATTATCGGGCGATGGACGGACGCGAAGAAAAAGGCGATTCGCGACAGCCGAGTGGTGGGGACGACGAATCTGGCACGGGCTTTGGCTTCGGCGAAAGAGAAGCCGCGGGTTTTTATTTGCAGCTCGGCGATTGGTTATTACGGCGACCGGGGCGAAGAAATTTTGCGTGAGGAGAGCGCGCCGGGTCGCGGATTTTTGCCGGATGTCTGCAAGGAGTGGGAGGCTGCTACGCGAGTTGCGTCCGAGGCGGGAATTCGCACGGCGCAGATTCGCACCGGGATTGTGCTGAGCCCGAAGGGTGGGGCATTGGGTTCGATGTTGACGCCGTTCAAGCTCGGTTTAGGCGGACGAGTTGGCGATGGGCGGCAGTGGATGAGCTGGATTGATGTGCAGGACATGGTGGGAGCGATCCACCACATTCTGAAAAATGATTTGCTCCAAGGGCCGGTGAATATGGTTGCGCCCAAGCCGGTGACCAATGCGGAGTTCACCAAGACGCTGGCCAGCGTGTTGTCGCGGCCGGCGATTTTTCCCGTGCCGCGCTTCGCCGTGAAGCTGGCGTTCGGCGAGATGGGTGAAACGGTATTGCTGGGAAGCCAGCGGGTCGAGCCGACGCAGTTAGTGACGAGTGGGTATCCGTTTCGATTTCGGGAGTTGAGGGCGTCGCTGGAGAATGTGATTCAATAGGATCTTTTTTAGAATCCCCCACGCAAAATCCCCACTTCTGCCAAAACCGGGCAGAAATGGGGCACCCACTTTCTACTTTCTCATCTAGTCATTCCAACTTGAATTTACTGCGGGTTGGGGCGATTGATTTCGTCTTGCAGCTTGGCGAGGAGCTGGGCGCGTTGCTCCGTACTCAATTCTCGCTGCAATTCTTCCAATGCCAGCGCAACGATGTGGTAGTGGTGCGCGCCGGAATATTTCGGATCGGCAGTGATGTTGAGCCAGAGCTTGTGCATGAGTTCGACATCCTGCGGGCGCATGCGCGGCGTGTGCGGGCCTAAGGCATATTCGCGAATGGCTCCGTCGGGCGCGCAGACTTCGAGGGTCAGGCGCGGGCGAGGTTCGGGCAGGCGCTCCCAGGCATCGCCGGTGAGCTTGGCCTGTTCATCCGCGGTGAGCTTGTTGGAGAGGCCGCAGATGACGCGGGTGGAATCCATGCGCTGCGCCGTGACCATGATCGCTTCGAAGACGTCGGTTGCCGGGACGACGAGTAATGAAATGGGCTTGCCTTCTTTTTCGGCGACGGCGACTGCGGCGGTGAAGAGCTCCTGCTCGTAGTGATCGAAGACCTGGCTGGCTTCAAACACTGAGCTGCCGCTGAAGGTGTGCTCGCGGTGGTAGAGGCGCGCGCTCATGACGACGACATCCTGTTTGATCGTGTTGGTGTGGCTGAGGATGTGGCGCAGGTAGTAGAGATTGCGCGGGTCGCGCACGGCAACGAGAACATTGCCGGGGCGTACGCCCATGGCGCCGGAGCCGAGTTCCTGATTGCCGTAGACGCGGAACTGGTCGAGGTTTTCCGGTTTGCCATGACGCTGTTTGGCGACATGATGCTCAGAGATGGTGAAGATGGTGAAGAAGGCCGCGCTGAAAATTATTCCCGCGATTGTGGCCTGATATTTCGTGAAGAGGTTGACGACGGCAGTGATCAAGAGCACTGCGGAGATGAGGGTCAGGCCGATGGGGATTTCGGTTTTGCCGATGTGGATGTTGCCGGGAACCTTCCACTGGCGATTGCCGGGCTCGGTGAAGCGTAGAACGAGCACCGCCAGCGACTTCATGGCGAAGCTCCAGATCACGCCGAAGGCGTAGAGGGCGGCCAACATGTAGACGTTGCCGAGGCTGAGAAATACCGTCAGCAACTGTAGTAGAACGATGAGATTGATGATGCGATAGCTGGTGCCGAAACGGTGGTGCGGCTTTTGAAACCAGCTGGTGAGCACTCCGTCTTCGGCAACGCGGTTGAGCACGCCGTTGGCGCCGACGATGGAAGTATTCTGCGCGCCGGCCAGAATTAATACGCCCACCAGGACGACGAATCCGTGGAAGAGCAGCTTGGGTACTTCCGCGCCGGGCAAATAGACCGTGATGCCGCCGATCAGGTTGGCGAAGTATTTCGGGCGCTCGCCATCGGGAATGATCATCACCGCAAAGAAGGAAACCAGCGAGGTGAAGACCAGGCTGTAGATGAAGATGACCAGCCCGGTCTTTTCCAGATTCTTGAGCTTGGGATGCTCGATTTCGCGGTTGACCTGGGCAAGCGTCTCTTCGCCGCTCATGGCCAGCACGGAGTGGCCGAAGCCGACAAAAGCTACCAGGGTAATGAGCAGCTTCGGATTGAGAAATCCCAACCATGATCCGTTGAGCCAGCCCATGGACTCTTTATTCAGGGGCACTGCTCCGAGATGGAACGGAGTGGGCGGTAGCTGTACTGGTGTGCGGAGGACGGCGTAGGTACACCACAAAAGCAGGATCACAACCATGACCGTGGTGATGATCATGATCTGCAAGGCGCGTCCGCTGGATTCGTGAATGCCCTGGGTATTTTTCCACCAGAAGTAAATCACGATGATGACGGCGAGTCCGGCGGAGAAGTGGTCGTCGGAAAAATGGAGGGGACGATGGAAGTAAACCCCCATGTCCTTGATGAAGCCTGCGAGATATTGCCCGGCGGAGACGGCGCTGATGGGCCCGGTGAGAACGTAGTCGAAGAGCAGGGCCGAAACCGAGAACTTGGCCAGCGTGCCGCCCATGGCCTCTTTGACCACGCGGTAGACGCCGCCGCGGACGAACATGCTGCTGGATTCGATATAAAGCGCGCGCACGGCGTAGCTGAACAACATGACGCCGAGGATGAACCAGGGAGCGCTCTTGCCGATGACTTTTTCGGCGTCGCCGCCGGCATAGTAGGCGGAAGACGCGAGATCGGCAAGGACGATGGCCGACGCCCGCCAGAAAGAGATAAAGGTCAGCATCACCGTGGTGGCGACGAAGACTTTTACGGCCGGTTTGGAACCTTCAGCAGATGTAGCCATGCCTTGGAAAAGTGCGCTGGAGCAATACGAGATATTGAAGATAGCACAGCGAAGCCGTTCGCCGTTGCCTCTCGCCTTACTAGTTCGCCTTCTGTTGCGCGATCCACTGGTTGGTGCGGGTATCGAGCATGTCGAGCGGAAGCGTGCCGCCGTCGAGCATTTCGTCATGAAATTTGCGGAGATCGAACTTCGAGCCTAACTCTTTCTGGGCGCGTTCGCGCAGTTCGCGGAATTTGAGCTGGCCGAGTTTGTAGCTCAGCGCCTGGGCCGGCCACGAGATGTAACGATCGGTCTCGGACTGGAGCGTGGGCTCGTCGACCGCGCCGGACTTGCGGAAGAAATCGACTACCTGATCGCGAGACCATCCCTTGGCATGAATGCCGGTGTCGACGACGAGGCGAACCGCGCGGAAGAGTTCTGAGGAAAGGCGACCGTAGTCGGAAACGGGATCCTGATAGAAGCCAACGTCTTTGCCCAACTGCTCGGCGTAGAGCGCCCAGCCTTCGATGTAGGCGTTGAAGCCGAGGCCGTGCAGGCGGAACTTAGGCAGGCCCTGCAATTGCTGCTGCACGGAAAGCTGCATGTGGTGGCCCGGGATGCCTTCGTGGTAGGCAGTGGATTCGTCATCGATCAAAGAGCGATGTTCGAAATCGGAGACCGAAACGACGACACGGCCGGGGCGCTTGCCGTCGGGCGTGCCGGTCATGTAGTGAGTCATCGCAGCGGCCTGGAATGAGGGGATGGCTTCGACGGTCACCGGCGACTTGGGAAGAAGAGTGAAGAGTTCGGGAAGCTTCGGCTCCATCTGGGCGATGTAGCGGCGGAAGTCGTCGAGTATTTGCTCGGAAGAAGTGGGAATGTACTTGGGATTTGTCTTGAGCGAGGCGCGGAACGAAGCCAGATCGGCGAAGCCCTCTTTCTTCGCAATGGTCGTCATTTCTGCCTCGATGCGGTCGATCTCTCGCAGGCCGAGCTGGTGAATTTCTTCCGCCGTCATGTGGGTGGTGGTACGGGCGTAGATGTCATTTTCGTAGCGCTTCGCGCCGTCGGGCAAAGACATGATAGAGAGGTTAGTGCGGCCCTGCGGCGCGTATTCGTTGCGCGTGAAGTCGGCAAATTTCTTGTAGGCGGGCAGGACTTCATTGTTGACCGCGTCGGTGATTCCCTGGGTGAGGCGCTTCTGATCCTCCGGCGAAATGCCGGCGGGATATTTTTTCGTGGGTTCGAGGAAGGGATCGGCGGCGATGATGCCGTCGCACTGGCCGGGAATTTTTTCCGCGATGAAGCGCACCGGCATGAGCTTATCTTTCATGCCAGCGCGCAGCACTTCGGTCATCTGGCCGAGGGCGCGTGGAATCTGGCGCAGGCGAGAGATGTAGTCTTCGTAGTGCTTCACGGAATCAAGGGGAACGGAAAGCGGCAGGTCAGCGAGATTGGTGTGGATGCCGCCCTGGGTGTTGATCGGCATTTCGTATTCTTTGAGATCGTAGTCGGTGAGCCGCTGCTGAAGTAAGCGAATTAGCAGATCGTGGGAGAGCTGATCCTGATCGGGGAAACCCTCGGTAGAGATGGCTTGAATCCGTTTGAGGAAAGATTCGTTGATGTCGTGACGGCGGCGAATGAATTCGAGCGAGTAGTCATCGAGTTGATCGTTGTATCGATAGTCGCCGTAAGCGGTCGCGCGCTCGGGAGAGTTGCGCAGCTCAGACTCGTACTGCTCGTCAAAGAGGGCGTTTTGCTCGGCGAGGCGGTCGGCGGCAGGCTTCAAAGTCTTGGCGGGAGTATTTTGGGCGACAGCCAGAGTCGCGATTGCGATCAGCAGGAAGAAAAGAAGGCGGTTGCGCATAGGCTACGTAGCCTAGCAGAGGTTTAGGCGCGTCGAAAATCGAAAATTGGGCGTTACCGGCCGGCTGCGACAGCTTTTTTCACGGGTGCGAGATAGGTATGGGTAATGCGATCATGCCAGCAAAGAATGTCTTCGTCGAGGAAGAGCCAGACGTAGCCCATGCCTAAGGACGCGGCAGAAAGATAAGACGCAAGCACGCGCCAGCGGCGGAGAGAGCGGGTGGTTGCGCTGCCATCGAAGCGGGTAAGTTCGAGTCCGGCGACGCGCAGACCGGGAGTGCGAGCGGAGTAAACCATCAGAAGGTATTGGTAAGCAGCCCAGAGAAGAACAGAAATTCCCGCAACCATGGCGACGATTTCAAGCTTCGGCGGCTGGATTCCCGTCACCTTCCAGAAAATGTAGCCAAACAGGGCGGATGCTGAGGCGATGATCGAGCCATCGACTGCGGCAGCCAGTATCCGGCGCGGCAAAGACGCGCTCTGCAAAGGCAGGTCAATGCCGGGGCGCTTTTCGGTTTCCTGTTTTTCCGCGGCTGAGATGGTAATGCCGCCCAGGGCTGGTGCTGGGGCCGGGATATCGGGCACGTCGAGAATTCTCGGGCGATCGAATACCGGCTCGGCCAGTTGATCGAGCGGCGGCGGCGGCGGAGCCCACGCAGAACGCGGGAATTCGATAATCTTTGCGCCTGCTCCTGCGGCGCCCGAACCACGGACAGAAACTTGCGTCTCGACGGAGGGTTGTGAAGGCGTCTGAGCCCTGACATCGGAATTTGTGACGGGCGCCTCGTAGACCGATGAGTCCAGCGCGAGAGCATGGTCGGAGATGGGCTCGAAATCGGTACGTGGGAGCGTTTCATTCTTTTCATTCGCGCGAGTGGCGGAAGAATCGAAGGCGTCGAATTGGAGTCTCAGCGACGGGTAGCGCGGCGGCGGCATTTTGCGGCGGGCGCGATAGCGGCCGAGCCGGGCAGAGAGTTCATTGCGCCATGCGTCGGAAGGCGGATCGTCTGACGAGTCTTCCGCGACTACCGGGCCGGGGACCTGAGCCTCCATCGGCTCGACTGAACAGTCCGGGGCTGCCTCCACGGGGACTTCATGGGCAGAGGAGAGCTGGTGGGGAAGGGGCTCCGATGGGCAACCGAAAACTTCATCCGAAAAAAAATCGCCGGCAACAGGGCTGTTCATGAATCCCGATCTTTATCAATAACAGTCTGCGGAGCGTGCAACCGGAAGCAGAGCGGGTTGAATCCTAGCCTTGTTCGCCACTTTTCCTTGCCGCCAGTGCCGTGCTAAGTTCACGGTACCGCGGCCAAAAAGTAGAGAAGATGCCGTTGTCTGAGTTGAGCAATCTTTTCCGCTGATTTTTTCCGATGACGCTTCGCTCTAGATTCCTTATCACGGCGCTGTTCCTTTGTCATCAGGTTACAGGTGCCGCACTAGTAACCAGCCAGTTGCCCTTGGAAAATTCCCGGCAAAAGCAGGATTCGCATGCGGTGAAATCCGGCAAGAAGGCAGATTTGCCCGAGGCAGACGCCAGTACTCCATGCGGCCGGCAGGCTGCCGGCGAGGATTCGGAGTCGACGACCATCTGCGCGTTGCAACAGGAAAAAGTTGGCGACGTTTATAAATTGCACGGCAATGCGGAGATCCACTATCGCGGGTATATTTTGCGTGCCGACGAAGTGACCTACGACTCTGATACTGGCGAGGCCACGGGAACCGGACATTTAACGCTCGACGGCGGGCCCAATGACGATCACATCAAAGCCAGCCACGGCACTTATAACCTGACCGCCGAAACCGGCCGCTTTTACGACGCGACCGGTACCACCGGGTGGCATTTGCGCGGCAGTCGGGCGCTGCTGACCTCCAACAGTCCGTTTGCGTTCAGCGGGAAAGTTGTAGAGAAGACCGACGCGGACCATTACCTCGTCTATGACGGAACGATCACGACCTGCGAGCTGCCGCGTCCGGATTGGCAGTTCGGAGGGCACAAGATATCGGTGGAAGTGGGCGCCAATGCCACGATTACATCGAGCAAATTTTCCCTGCTCGGATTTCCAGTGTTCTATTTTCCTTACGCCAAGGTTCCGGTGGATCGGGAGGCGCGGCAGACGGGGTTTCTGATCCCGAGCGTGGGCGAGTCTTCGGTGAAGGGTACGATTATCGGCGATGGATTCTTCTGGGCAATCAATCGCAGCATGGATGCGATGGTGGGCGCCGAATATTACTCCAAACGTGGATGGTCGCAGCGAGGAGAGTTTCGGGTGCGGCCCAGCGATAATTCGTACGTCGACTTGAATTTTTTCGGCGTGATCGACCGCGGCACGGAAATTTCCGTCACCAATGGGGCGACGACTACCGAGCAGTTGTTGAAGGAGGGCGGGCAGGAGGCGCGGCTTACAGCGGAGGATAAATTCTACGGCATCCGCGCTGTTTCAAATGTCGATTACCTGAGCTCGTTTCTGTTCCGGTTGGCGTTCAGCGAAATCTTCAGCCAGGCGGCGAACTCGGAAGTGAAATCTCAACTTTTCCTTTCGAAGGCCACGAACGGGTACTTCCTGAGCGGCATGGTCGAGCGCTATCAGGATTTTTTCCAGCTTGCGACCAGTGGCGTGCTGACCAATCCTCCAATTTTTGATTCGGTGCAGATTTGGCATACGCCGAGCGTGGACGCAGCCAGTGTGGACCGTCCGCTAGGGCATTCCCCGCTGCTTTGGTCGTTCGACGCCTCGGTCGCCGGGCTTTCCCGCAGTGAGCCGGGATTTCATACCGGCGACCTGCTTGGACGATTCACGTTTAATCCAGAGATTTCTCTGCCGCTGCAATTTCACGGATGGTCATTGCGTCCCGGCCTCGCGTTGCACGAGGGCTATTACACGGAACGCTTTGTGAATAGCCAGGCGGTGAACGATCCCACGAACCGGCAGGCATTGGATGCATCGGTGGAAGTGCGGCCGCCGGTGCTGGAGAAAGTTTTCGACAAAGATTTTATGGGGCGCAAGTGGAAGCACGTGATCGAGCCGCGCGCAGTGTACCGGTACGTGACCGGCGTAAATGATTTTTCCAGTGTGCTGCACTTCGATGAGAGCGACCTTCTGAGCAATACCCACGAAGTTGAATATGGTTTTGTAACCCGGTTGTATGCGAAGCGGCCGGCGTCGGCGGCTCAGGAATGTGATTTGCCGATGACGGGGATCGCCGTCGGTGCAGCCGGGCCGGAGCAGGGCGTGCCCTGGCAGCACATCAACACTTTGGAGCATCAGGCTTGCGTTCCGCTTCCGCCGGTGCGCGAAGTGGCTACCTGGGAACTGGAGCAGAAATATTTTCTCGATCCCACGTTCGGTGGAGCGCTGGTGGCGGGGCAGCGCAATGTGTTTTCTACTACGGAAGAGCTGACTGGCTTCGCTTTTGCAACGCAGCCGCGTCATCTTTCACCGTTGGTATCGCGCCTGAGGGTCGCGACGAGTTCACGAACCGACACGGAGTGGGACGTAGACTACGACTTCCAGCTCGGCCGCATCAACGCCAGTACGCTGCTGATTAATTACAATCTGGGGCCTTTCACCGTCGGAGCGGGAGACGCTTTTCTGCAGATTCCGCAGACGAGTACGAACACTTCGATTCCGCCCGAGGGCACCTGCAATTCGATTTCTGTGACTGCGCAAGTTACTTGCAAGTTTCAGCAATTTCGCGTGGCGCTCGGCTACGGCGGCTTGAACCGCAAAGGATTTAGCGCGGCCAGCAGCTTCGGCTATGACGCTGAGATTGGCCAGTTGCAGTTCGCCACGGCGCAGACAACCTACAACTGGAATTGCTGCGGCATGACATTGGAATACCGGCGCTATTCGATTGCGACGGTACGCGAAGAAAATCTCTTCCGCTTCACATTTACGCTGGCCAACATTGGATCGTTCGGCAACCTGAAGAAATACGAACGGCTCTACTGATAGAGCTTTAGCCAGTGCAGCGAAGAGCCGGGGCTGAGCTGCCCCGGCTGAACTGGTACGATATTGGCTGTGAGTTCTTCTGAGAAGATATTGAGCGAGAAAGAGTCCCGTCTCACGGCTGAGCTTAGCCGCCTGGGACGATTGCTGGTCGCTTATTCTGGCGGCGTAGATTCAGCTTATCTCGCCTGGGCGGCTCATCGCGCACTCGGCGGCAACATGCTGGCGGTAATCGCCGATTCCCCGAGTCTGGCGCGCACGCATCTGGCCGATGCGCTGGCTTTCGCCAATGAGCAGGAAATCCCGGTTGAAGTAATCGCCACTTCTGAGCTGGAGCGTCCTGAATACGCGCGCAACGACGGGCAGAGGTGCTTCCATTGCAAAGACGAACTGTTTGATGTGATGGAAAATCTGCGGGCGACGCGCGGCTTCGATGCGATTGCTTACGGCGTCAACCTAGACGATCAAGGCGACTTCCGGCCCGGGCAAAATGCGGCGAGAAAACATCATGTGGCCGCTCCGCTGCTGGAAGCAGGCCTCACCAAACAGGAGATTCGCGAACTGGCGCGTGATGCCGGCTTGCGGGTTTGGGACAAGCCGGCGTCGGCTTGCCTTTCTTCCCGCATTGAATATGGCCGGCCGGTGACGCGCGAGGCGCTCGATGTCATCGAGCGCGGTGAAGAGGCGCTGCGCGGATTGGGCTTCCGGCAATTCCGCGTGCGACATCATGGCGAGATTGTGCGTATCGAGATTGCACGCGATGAACTCGAGCGGGCTTTAACTCCGGCCATGGCGGCGAAGTTTACAACCATCTTTAAGGCACTGGGCTTTCATTTTGTGACGCTCGATCTTGAGGGATTCCGCTCCGGCTCAATGAATTCGCTGTTGCCGGTGGCCCAACTGCGGCGCACCGGTTAAAGCGCGGAAGCGTTTGGCCCGCTCATTTGGCCCTTTCTGCTGTGAGATAATCAAAGAAATTCGCGATGCTGAGGCGGTTTCTGGTGATCACAATTCGACGTTCGTTTCTCATCCTGCTTCTGATCTGCCTCGGCTGTGTCGCGCAGACCGCGCCGGCAGATCTTTCCCGCAAAATTGAGCATGAGGTACGGACGTACTACACCATCCCTGCCGACGTGAAGGTGACGGTGGGCGCTATCGCCCCCAGCAGCGAATGGCCGGGTTACGACACGGTCGCAGTCAGCATTGACGGCGGCGATGGCAAGCCCGCCAAGGACTATCAATTCCTGCTCAATAAGAATCGTGACACGTTGCTGCGGGTGACGAAGTTCGATTTGCGCAAAGATGCGTACGAAGATGTAATGTCGAAGATCACTGTGGGTGACCGGCCGATCCGGGGAACGAAAAGCGCGAAAGTCGTGGTGGTGAACTTCGACGACTTCGAGTGCCCCTATTGTTCAGCAATGCATAGGACGCTGTTTCCTGAAATTCTCAAGGAGTACGGCGACCGGGTAGAGTTTGTCTACAAAGATTTCCCGTTGTCAGATATTCATCCCTGGGCGATTCATGCTTCTGTGGACGCGAACTGCCTGGCCGCACAAAATGCCGATGCCTACTGGGATTTTGCCGACTACATTCACGCCAACAAGCGGGAAGTAGACGGCGAAAAAACGCCCGGGGCACGCCTGGAGGCCGTCGACAAAACGGCGATGTTGCAGGGGCAAAAGCACAACCTGGACGCGGCGAAGCTGCAATCGTGCATCAAAGCACAGAATGAGGACGCGGTGCGGGCTTCGATGAAAGAGGGCGACGCCATTGGCGTGAATGCGACGCCGACGCTCTTCATCAACGGCCAGAAGATTGACGGGGTGGTTTCGCCGGATGAGCTTCGCGCTGCGTTGGACAGCGCGCTGAAAGATGCAGGCCAGCCTGTGCCGGCACATACACCGGCTGCCGCGGCGCCTGCATCCAAGTAAATGTCGCAGGGCCTTCGTTATATAGGCGACACAAATTCGTTCCCATTCGATTTTGTCTGTGAAGCGGCGGCAAGAGGCCGGGAGAGATACGCTTGAAAAAAACCTTGATTCTTACGCGAGCCGTTGGGGTACTCGGTGCGGCGGTTCTATTGACAGGGATGCTGGCTTGCAAGTCGCAGGGCGGCGGCGACGTGATGGCCACTGTCGACGGCCGGAAACTTCTCAAATCCGATGTGGATTACTACGAGAACCAGGTTTCCGCCGGCCAGCAGAAACCGATTGGCGAGCAGGCCACCGCGCTGCGGCTGAATATTCTGCACCAGATGATCGAGGATGAAATCCTCATGCGGCGCGCCGAAAAGCTCGGTCTGCTAGCCACCGACGAAGAAGTGGATCGCAAATACAACGAGGTCAAGTCTCCGCTGTCGGAGCAGGATTTCGAGAAGCAGCTGCAGGACAGAAAAATTTCACTCTCCGACTTCAAGCGTGACATCCGGCGATCGATCACGACGGAAAAAGTCATGAATAAGGAAGTTTCGTCGAAGATCAGCGTCACCGATCAGGACATCGCCGACTACTACAACTCGCACAAGAGCGAATTCAACCTGATCGAGACGCAATATCACCTGGCACAGATCATGGTGACACCGATGCCGAATCCGCAGGTGCATAACCAGAACGACAAGGCGCAGAACGAAGGGGATGCCAGGAAGAAAATCCAGATGATCAGCAATCGGCTCGACAGCGGGGACGACTTTGCCACGCTCGCCATGAAGTATTCCGAAGATCCGGAAACGTCAGGCAATGGCGGCGATCTTGGCACCGTGCCGGAATCATCGTTGCGGAACACCGATCCGCTGACGCG
>Ga0209006_10004750_pt1 | contig 12316 bp, 19 predicted proteins | sample JacPin_JW_Ref_O2_FD_188567 | JGI IMG/M metagenome (GOLD analysis project Ga0209006, IMG submission 188567) | Forest soil microbial communities from Algoma, Ontario, Canada - Jack Pine, Ontario site 1_JW_Ref_O2 (SPAdes) (version 2) | ecosystem: Environmental > Terrestrial > Soil > Boreal...
AAGCGATGTTCGCCGGGATCGACCTGCCGGCGCTCGGCTATCGCGTCACCGAACATCAGGCGACCGAGCATGCCACCCACGTCGTTCTCGGCCGATAGGAGTCCACCATGACCATTGCGCTCTACGAGCACCCGTTCAATTTCGCCAAAGAGGCTTGAAGTTCGCGTACGAAGCGATCCAGCCTAAACTATGCCTTGCACCTGAAGGCTCGTGGCGGCGTCTAGAATGGTTTCCCGCGCTGGCCGCGTCGTCCACCCCAGCATGCGCCTAGCTTTGTCTGACGAAACCAGACGACGCTTTCCAAGCTCGAAAAGCCGACCGCGCACGACCGGATCGAATATCGCGAACAGGCGAACGAGAAAATCCGGAAGTGAGATGGATGGGACCTTCCGCGCTTTGTTGCCGAGTCCTTGCTTGAGAATTATCGCCATGTCCTTCATCCAGAGGAAGTCAGAAGAGCCGATGAACCGCTGACCGGCCGCCACGGGAACTGTCATCGCCAATAAGTGCAATTGCGCAAGGTCACGAACGTCAACTACGGGGAAACCGAAACCTGGCACGGCAGGCACAGAACCGTCCAATAGCTTCTTGATCACCTCAAGCGAAGAGGAGAAATCCGACCCAAGCACTGGCCCCAGGACCAACGCGGGATTGACGGTGACGAGTTCGAGCGCCCCACCTTCGGCTTCGTGCCACGCCCACGCCGCGCGCTCCGCGATGGTCTTGGACCGCTCATAGGCTGACGTATCGTTGCGGTTCGTCTCGTCCGTCCAATCGGCTTCGCTGAATGGCTCCGCGTGCTGGCCTCGGCCATACGCAATCGCCGCTACGGAGGAGGTCATCACCACGCGCGTGACGCCCGCGTCGCGCGATGCTTTGAGCACCCGAAGAGCTCCGTCGCGTGCCGGTCGAACCAATTCATCGTCGCTCTTCGGATTGACTGCCGGGAGTGGAGAGGCGACGTGGAGAACATAGTCAGCGCCGACAACCGCGTTGGCCCATCCTGCGTCTGAATTGAGATCGGCCGCCACGAATTCGATTGCTGCCGCTTTCGCAGCGATCTTGCCGATGGTCGCTCGCGCGTCCTCGGCCCGCGCAAGGTTTCTTACCGTTGTACGGACGCGCCAGCCCTCGCTGAGTAGTTGAGCGATGCAGTACCCGGCTATATAGCCGGACCCGCCGGTGACGAGGACGAGGCCGCGCGCGCTAGTAGAGGTTGTCATGACGCTGGCTGACGGTCGCGCGCCCGATCGGTAACGAACAGGCCCAGGCGGAATATTCTGTTGCTTGTCTTCCAGAACACGAGGTCGCGGTCAGCCGGGCTGGGAAGCACGTCCTCGACGATCTGCACATGCTCTTTGACCCCGTAGGGCACGGCACCGAAATCGGAGCCGAACACTACTCGGTCCACGCCGCACATCTCTACCGCGGCCCGCAGCCCGAGAGCACTGAACCCCATGACGTCGACCAGGATGTTGGTCTTGCAGTAGTCGGATGGCGTCCGCTGGTTCGTGTAAGGCCTGCCGGCCGGAGGGTTGGGGATTCCGTTGTAGTTAAGGTGCCAGGTGAAATCGAGGCGTCCGATGATCGACGGGAGTCCGCCGCCCATGTGGACGACCAGCACCTGGAGCTTCGGGTGGCGATCGAACACGCCGGAGCCGATCATCCGGGCAGCGGTGACAGTCGCATCGAAGGGACGGCCGATCGCCTCGTTGAGGCGGTACTGCATGAGCGACTCGTGCCCGAGCGCCATCATTGGCGGATGAATGTGGACCACGATGTCATTCGCCTCCGCGAACTCCCATAGCCATTCAGCCTTGGGACTATCGAGGAAGACGCGATCCGGGCCGTCGCCGTAGCTGGAGGCCACGGCTATTGCCTTGGCGCCGCCCCTGCTGATCATTTCCTCGACGACCGGCCGGCAGTTTTCGTCGAGCGCGTGCGCGTTGGCCATCAGCTCCCACTCGCCGGGAAAGCGACCCTGGATCTCCAGGTACTCGTCGTTCAGGAACTTGAGGGCATCGCTTGTGCTGACCTTGAGCAGGTCCCGCGAAATCCAGTCCACCTCGCCGCCGTTGCTGGCGATGCTAAGGGTGACGCCGCCCTCGCGCTGCATGGGCATCGCGTGGTCCAGATCGTAAAAGGTCCGGTAGCCGGTGAGGTCCTGAGCGTTGGTCTGCGGGAATGGCTTCTTCGGGTCGAAGAAGCCTGCCTCCGCCATCTTGACCGCGAGCTTGGGTCCGATCGGGTGCCGGTGTGTATCGACGATTGCCCGGCGTACCGTTCCGTGTAAATCGGCATCGAGCCCAATTGGTGTTGCACCCTTTTCGCCGCGAATAGGCTGAACGACATTCATTGCGATCTCCTATTTCTCCTGAATAATCTATAAAATCCTCCTCCGTCGCTTACTGATCAAAACCGCTCAGTGCCGTTGATCAACCCGAACGCAATGACAGCCCAGAACGCGATACTTTTCATGACCCTGTTTCCTCAGTGACCCAGTTGCGCTTATTCTCTTTGGTGGGTTGGCGCTCGTTCTTGTCGGCGATTTTATCGTAGTCGTTGGCAAGATCGCCCATCAGAATAGCGACTTCGGTGCCTTGCATGGTGATCGCGATCCCCCGAATCTGCGCGGCGCGATCTCGCCAATGTTTCGAATCGTTTGTCTGGTATGTCCGAATCGACCACGCTCCTCTTTGTTGTGCACGGGCGCGCACGTCGGCCACTGCGCGAGCCGAACAGGTCATGACGTGGCGCCAGCCGACACCCTATTTACGAGTTATGGCCGGAAGGCGCACGACGACGCGAGGGCCGTCCCGTACCTCTACGTCGAAGCCGTCGAGCATAGCCTTGGCTTTTGCGATGACTTCCGCGTCAGAGTCGCAATGGATCACAGTGGGCAGCCCCACGATCCGGTTGGCATCACTAATCGTATACAGACGATACGCTGGCATGGGACACAGCCTGCGCTACCAAGCGGAACCAATCTGGTCAAAATTGCTCATTGCTTGTGCGTCTGCGTCGCATCCTACCGGCTAACTGACGGCGTGGTCGCGCAGCTGCCATGATAGCGCATGAGCAATTTCCGAAATTCCTGTCCTAGAAGGTGATTCCTCAGACTACCTCTGGATTTGCGCCAGCAACGAGTAGGGCCGAAAGCGTTTTTTCGATCGACATGGGAGTTGAACCGTTGCCGCCATTAAGGTCGGCCCGGTGCAGCTTCGCGCTGGCTGTATGTGTCTTCAACAACCGACGATAAACGCTAACATATTCTTTGGCCATTCTCGTGCTCGTAAACCTTTCTTCAAACCGCTGCCGCACCGCGCGTCGGTCGTAAGACAGGATTTCCGGCAGCGCCGCGAGGGCGCCTTCCTCGCTGTCGACCACTTTGCCGGTGATGCCGTCTTCGATGACTTCGGGGATCGACCCACAGCGAAACGCCAGGACCGGCGTGCCACACGCCATGGCCTCGATCATCACCAGTCCAAATGGCTCGGGCCAGTCCACTGGAAACATCAGAGCTGACGCATCGCCCAGGAATTTTGTTTTCTCACGCTCGTTGATCTCCCCGATGAACTCTACTCCCGGGCCGTCAATGATTGGGTGAATTTCGCTGTGGAAATAGTCTTCATCTATCTTGTCGATTTTGGCGGCGATCTTCAGCGGGATGCCGGCTGCGCGCGCTATCCTGATCGCACGGTCGGGGCGCTTTTCCGGCGAAATCCGCCCCAGGAAGGCAAGATAACTTCCCTGCTCAAACGACGGCTTATGCAGGTCGGCAGGAATGCCGTGGTGGATCGTCGCAACAAAATTCGCGTGCGGTATTGGTTTGCGTTGGTCGTTCGAGATTGAAACCAATGGCATTTCGCCAAAGCGGCTATAGAACGGCTTGAGATCCCCCAGATCCTGCCGGCCATGCAGCGTGGTCAATGTCCGAGCGGCTAGCGCGCGGAAGAGCGGAAACTGGAACAGATCGATGTGAAAATGGAGGATGTCGAATTCCTGCGCGCGCTGCCAAACCTTATCGAGCATCATCATAAAGTGCGGAATGGTGTCGCCCGCCGTCGGATCAAGACGAAGCGCCCGCGTACAACAAGGAGCTAGTTCGGCGCTAGTGATGGAGTCGCCGCTTGCAAAGAGCGTCACGTCGTGGCCGAGCCCGACAAGTGCTTCGGTCAAGTAGGAGACGATCCGCTCCGTGCCACCATAAAGGCGAGGAGGAACGCTCTCGATAAGCGGAGCCACCTGTGCGATCTTCATGATGACTTTGTAATCTCCACACGCAAACAGAAGAGTGCTCCAATTGCCGGAAAGCTGGGGGGCCCGAGCGGACAACCGGAGCCGCCCGGATATCGGCCTGACGCCGGATCAAGACTCGATCATTTTCCATTCTGATCCTGATCGAGTCTGTTCAATTTTGACCACTTCTCTTGAGCCCGGGTCGCAAATCTTCGACGCGCAGAAAGGTTCGCGGAGAGATCCTGATGAGCACTTCACACAATCGGGAACAAAACGTAGACGACCACGTTATCACAGACCCAATAAAAAGTGAGTGTACGGCAATGGACAAAGATCGAATCAAAGGCTCAGCGGAGCAGGCCAAGGGGACCGTGAAGGAAACGGTCGGGAAAGTCTTGGGGGACAAGAAGTTGGAAACTGAAGGCAAGACCGACAAGGCTGCGGGCAAGATTCAAAACGCAGTCGGCGGATTGAAGGATGCGGTGCGCGGCAAATAAAGCCACCACCGTTAAGGGAGTCTCCTATGGAAATGGTCCTAATAATCGTTGTGTTGGTGCTACTCTTTGGAGGCGGCGGTGGCTACTGGGGTCGCAATCGAGGCTATTGGTGATCCGATGCGTTCTCACGCTCGGGTTGGTAGGCACGGCGACGTGGCGCAACAATCCTAACTCCCCAGCCGTGCGGCCTCTTGATTGCAAATTGCCGAACTGCCGCCTGGGCGGCCTGAGTGATGCGTCTGCACTTGACGGGCTAACGCTGCGATCGACCTTAAAAGACTTACCAAATGAATGAGAAACTGCCCGCGCCGTGCGAAGCCTGCCGTGGCTCGGGATTGCGACACGGAGTTGTATGCAGCGAATGCCAGGGAAAAGGCTATCGTTTGCTGGCCAGCGGACGTCAGGCCCCGGTGCAGCAGCAAAGTCCACAGCGATGGCAACGCTCGCGTCCGACGCAGAACCCTCGGCAATCCCGCTAAGTGTTTGCCCGCTTTCGCGGCGCACCTGCCGGCGATTCAGCGAAGCCACATGGTAACGATGGCGGCAACCAAGGGGTAAGCGCCTTGTCGGTGCCGTCGTGGCGATACTAAGCGTTAGCCTCGTGTTTATTCCGATCCCCTTAAGCAACATTGTTCCTGCCTTGGTGATCGCTCTGATCTCGCTGGCTTATGTCGAGGAGGATGGGCTTTTGCTTTTGGTCGGATTAGTGGCTGCCGTGTTCGTGCAAGCGATCGAGTTTTCGGCGTTATGGGAAACGATCCGGGGCGCAAAATGGTTCATCGGTTCATGCCGCTGGACATTCGGGAACGCTGAGCAATAGGCGAATACGATGAACAAGGCCAAGGAATACATTGCCACCCTCTGTCACATGAAGGATGGCAGCCTAGTGCCCTATGATTCTGAGCGCTTTATCGCCACAACTAAGGCCGAGGCAGCAGCGAAGGCGCAGAAGTGGGCGATGACTACCACTGGCATCATCGTAGATGAGACGTGGCTTCGAGTGACCTTGGATGGGGCCGGCGTGTACACCAAAGAGCTACGAATACCCTGATGCCCGAGCCACCGATGAGCGGCACAGCTCCTTAATCTATTCAAAGCATGGTGGACCCTGGAACGTAACCCCTGCAGAGAATGTTCCCAAAGATGACCTCCGAGAGAACTATTCCCGTGATTCTTATTGTCGAAGACGAAGCGTTGGTTCGCCTCTCGGCAGTCGGCATGCTCGAAGACGCTGGGTTCCGGATGATTGAGGCCGTGAACAGTGACGAGGCGCTCGAATTACTGGCGGCGGACTCCGACGTCCAGCTGCTCTTCACTGACGTAAACATGCCGGGAACAATCGACGGCTTGGCACTGGCCCGACAGGTACATGACCGCTGGCCGCAGATCGGTATCATGGTTGCTTCCGCAAAGCAGGTGCGGCAGCCTGAGGAACTGCCGGCTGGCTCCCGGTTTGAGCAGAAGCCATACAGTTCCGCCTCAGTAGTCAAGCATGCCCGCGAATTGACGTCGGCCTTTGGAGGCTCTCTACCTGGGCCGTCTCATGTGGCATCTTCACAAAAGTGGCGTGGGTAACCGATACTGAGGTCCCCTGGCGGCCACTCACGACGTCAACCCGGGCTTCGAGTTGTTGGGCGAGCGCGTTGACTATGCTGGTGCCAAGGCCAGATTTTGCCTGGGCAAAAACACCAACCGGCGCGCCAATCCCGTTGTCCGTAACCGAGAGCTTCCAGTTCGTTCCAGCGACCGCGAATCCGACAGCTATCTGACGATCGGCTCTGTCGTCGGTGAAGGCGTGCTTGAGCGCATTCAGAATGAGTTCTGTGACGATTAAGCCGAGGCTTACAGCCTCACGCGAGGTCACGGTACCTACATCGCTGGTCACTTTTAGCGTTGTCGGGCGGTAATCGCCGATCATCGATGTTTTGAGGCTGTCGCACAGTTGCGTCAGGTAAGGCGCCATTTCAACGGGGCCGGCGGGCCCGGTAGCATGCAGGTGTTTTTGAACAGCAGCCACTGACAGGACACGGTTATGTGCGTCCTGCAGTTGGAGTCGGGTCTCCTCCGAGGTTACCATCCGCGATTTCATTAGAATGATCGCGGCGATAATTTGCAGGCTATTGCCGACCCGGTGTTCCAGTTCTTCAAGCAGCACGTCCTTCTCTCGCAAGAGCGCATGCAGCTCCCGCAAAATGTCTTCCCTTTCGCGCTCCAGTGTACGTCGCGCGGTGACATCTTCGATGCCCAACAGAATGGTCGTATGGGAATTGCCCTCGTAGAACACCTTGCGCGCATTCAACAGCATCGTGCGCATCCCAATTTCGGGAAACTGATGTTCAACTTCGTAGTCGTCCATCACGCCGTGCTCCGGAACTATCCGTTCCAGTAGTACCCTTAGTCCAGGAATGTCCCATTGGCCGTCGCCCAACTCATAAAGGAGCTGACCTTGAGTGATGCTCGGAACAACTTGGAACGTCGAATAGAATGAGCGGCTCGCAGCAAGTACACGAAGGTCCTTATCGAGTACGAGAAGAGGTTCGCGGACGGTATCGACGATCGCCTGCGCAAGCGTTCCTGCATCCCCGTTTTCGATAAATGGCTGACTATCGCGCATAACGGACCTCTTGCACGTCGCCTGCCGATATTGACATGCGACAGCCCTTTCCGACAGCGAACTTGAAATATCGCCGCACATCGATGCGCCCGACAAATACTTCAGCCACAGAATTGCAGCCAAAAACGCCGTGTAATGACACGGGGCCCGCGCAGTCGACAAGATTAAGTTTGGCCACCCAGCGAGGTCCTGTCTGAGCAATATTGAACACCGAGGCTCTTTTCGGGGATTATTCAGCGGCGATGATCCATCTCGACTTCCGAGGTAAAGTCGTCCGAGTGATCAAATTTGCACAGACTGCTTTCTCCAACTGAGGCAGCCTGCAAACGAGAGGGCCCGTAAACGCAGGCCAACATGGATCGGTTCATCCGACGCCGAAATGTCGAGCGCTACTGGCGTCTTCTCGATAGCGCGACCAACGAGTCAGACCGACAGGCAATACTCCAACTGCTCGTCGAGGAGCGGCAAAAGCAAAGGGATGCTGGCGATGTGTTTATTTGGTAGCCGCAGTTAATCGAAGCCGCTGCCGCCGTCCATCGTTGATTAGCTGGAACGTTTCGAGACCGGCCGACGTTGTCTTTCGACACATCCACAAAATCAAACAATTGCGGAGTGCCTACAGGAGACATCCATGAGAAATCTAAGACTAATATCCACCACGGTGGCGATATTGCTGCTGGGTGCCGGTGCCGTGGCAGCGGAAAGCACCATCAAAACCGACGAGACGCCCGGCGCTCCGGCAGCCCAGCAGAACGCCCCACCGGAGAAGATCGCACCAGCCGCGAAATCCGAACCAATCAAAGCGCCTGAAAAAACCGGACAAACGGTGCCAACTTCACCCGAATCCGCCGGCAAGCAGCAGACGACGGATAAAGCCGCTCCTGCGGGCGACGCGGCCAAGATTTCTTCCGACGCCGATCACAGCACTGACGTGAAGTCCAAGCGAACGGCACGTCATTTCGGGGCCCGATATGCAGGTGGCCACCGAGGACCGCTATATGACAGCTACAGAGGCAATTGGGGCTACCGCGGATGCCACCGTCATAGCTTGATGCCCTGGCTCTGGTGTTAACTGATCGCTTTTCATTCAAGGTGCGGTCTCACATAAGACTTCAAGATGAGGCCCCGAACGTTCGGGGCTTTTTCTTTTGGGCGCCTTAATCAGAGCTATCTCGGTCCCTCGCTCCCGTCGTGCTTCCTGATCTCAGGCTTGTCGTACAAGACCACGTTTAATAGTGAGTTATTGATCTCTAGTTTTCCATTATATTTGATATAGCCCAATTTGCGGAATTTATTCATGAAAAAGCTCACGCGTGATCGGGTCGTGCCAATCATCTCCGCGAGGGTTTCCTGACTAAAAGTTCCGATGATCGGCTCAACAGTGGCCTCCTGGCCGAAATTGGCCAGAAGCAGAAGGACCCGAGCCAGCCGTTTCTCGCTCGAATTGAATAATTGATCGATCAGGTCCTCTTCAATCCGACTGTTCCGGCTCAACAAATCCGCCATAAACAATTCAGAAAATTTCGGCTCATCATGCAAGGTAGCAATCATTGCTGCTTTTGGGATGCGCGTAATTACGGATTGATCGATCGCCGTAGCGGTTGTGACCCGCAGTGGATGGCCATTCATACATCCTTCGCCAAAAAAGTGATCGGGTCCGAGGAGTCCGACGACAGCTTCCTTGCCCCGCTCAGAAACGACGGTGAGCTTGATCTTGCCCTTCTGGATGAAAAAAACCGCGTCCCCAACGTCACCCTGTGAAAAGACAATCTGATCCTTCTGATATTTTGATATCGTTGTTCGATCGCCCACTTTGGCGAGAAATATTTTGGGATCGAATGGAACTTTTCTTTTGCGGTTCATTGCCAGGCGCTCCTTCGCTCATCGACAGCAGGAACACGATCCTGCTGGAGGGGCCGCTTCCGCCGCCCGCCTGCGAGCCGTGATGTTAAGTCAGTTTAGTGGGTGGAGTCGGTAATGTACATTACCGTAGGGACGAGCGCTGACTTGGTCACACGTAGGTTTTGGGCAGATGAAATGCCAGGCGCGCCCGGACCAACTGGTAACATTCGCAAGATGCTGCCGTGAGACCCTGCCGATCGAGTATCGTGACTTGCCGTCGGCCGCGTTCGATCAAACCGCCACGTTCCAACTCCAGGGCGGCATTGCTGATGCTTGGCCTTTGGACGCCCAGCATTTCGGCGAGCAGGTCCTGAGTGATGGGGAGCGTGTCACCGTCGCTGCGGTCACGCATCATGAGCAGCCAACGCGCCAACCGTTGCTTGAGGCTGTGCGCACCGTTGCACGCTACTGATACCATGACTTGCTCGAGAAAGGCTTGGACGTATGCGTTCATGACACTTCGGAAGGACGGCATTGATTGCAAAGCCTGCGTAAACGCCACGCGCGACATCTTTGCGGCGCTCCCCGGGATTTGGACGAGAAGCTGCACCGAGGAGCGCTTGGCACCCAAGATGGCTTGCACGCCGGTGCAGCCCTCCCTTCCGATTGTTGCCATCTCAATGACACTACCGTTTCCATAAACCGCCACCACCGAGACGACACCGCTATCAGGGAAAAACACATGGTCGAGCGCCCTATCGGCGTCCATCAGGACCTGCGCGCGTTGGCAGCGAATCTGTTCAAGCTCCGGCATAAGCCGCTTGAGATTGCGGGAGGGCAGCGCGAGCAGGAGACGATTGCGGGGCCAATTTGATGGATCGTTCACACTTTTCAACCGCGCTCGGTTCGCGTTGGCGTCATTGCTTAAGTAGCCTACGCCTATGCCCGTCCGGACTCTGAGCAATATGGCTCACGTCCGAGCGCCTTTTCACGGAGGCGCCCGCCTTTCTCAAATCGCCTGGGCTCGCTTCCCTTCACGCTGCTCGGTCGAGCCGATGAGCCGATCGAATACAATCATTTTGCTGCACCTGCTCATTGCAGCTATTGGCCCATCGCGTCACTTCGCGGCAACGCAGCAATCGGTCGCTTTCGGCGGTAAAGCGGACGTCGCCATAGGCCATCGCTGATTGCGCCACTAACGCTTATGATTGGCGCAGGGGAGGGCCCAGTTGGAGCCGAATGTCTTCCCTGTTCTGGGAAATAGTTTCCCTGTTTTCTCGCCCAAAATTCCCTGTTCGGTTGCTTAGGGAAAGCCGGCCAAAGAGCCCGCAATACCGAGACAACCAAGCAATGCAGTCGCTGCGAGGGCCCGAATTTCGCAAATTTCCCTGTATTTTTCCCTGTTGGCAGGGAATTTGGAGCGGAGACCGGTTCGCATTGGACTGCGTCGTCAGCCAGCCAGTCTAGTCTCTCGGGGGTGTTTCCCGCTCACATGAATTCGCGCGACATTACGGGCAATTAGCGAGACGTAGCGCGGTCTCTGCAGCTCTATTTCTCGAATATTCGGCCACCACCGCGCAATTTCACGCGCCAGTCTCTGGTCGCCTATTTTCAATATCCATTTTCCGACGGCAGAGACTCGGTTCGACGCCGCATGAGACTGGGTTCGCCCCCCTCGCAAGGGGGTATAGTGATAGCGGGGAAAGTGCGCCACAGGGAACGGAACTTTTATTGTTTTTCCATCACGTGTGAGCGAAACCTTCTCCATCAATAGTTTATTTAGGTCGATACTTCGCGCGTGAGGTTTCCGCGGTCGACCTTTTAGGTTGCCCGATTTGCCCTTCGTGTACTGCGTTGGCTTGGACCCATCACCGTATCCCGAACCAATTTTTCGATCAGGATTGCGCCTTTTAGCCACGGTGGGCCTCCATTTCGCTCGCAAGGTCGTCAAAACGCTTGCCAGTGATGGCGTGTGTCGCCGTGTCGCCAGTAACGGCCTGCCAGCGCCGGATGATGGTGTCGACGTAAAGCGGATCGATTTCTATCCCGAAGCAGCAACGACCGACGCGCTCCGCGGCGATCATTGTGGTGCCACTTCCCAGAAATGGATCCAGGACGACTTCGCCGCGCGCGGTGCAATCAAGGATCGCATCAGCCACCATGGCCGCTGGCTTTATGGTGGGATGTAAGGCGGCCAAATAGCCTTCTTCTGATTGGCGGCTGAAGGTGTTGGCACAAGGGTAATGCCACACATTGGTTCGGTTACGCCCGTATTGTCCGAGCTGGATGTTGTTGCGGTGTGACCTACAGCCGTGCTTGAAGACGAGCACCAGCTCATGTTGACTTCGATAGAAGGACCCCATGCCGGCATTGTCCTTAACCCAAACACAGATGTTTTTGAGCTCGGTATATGCGAGCCGACCGGCTTCCAGCAGTTCACCCGCGTGGCGCCGGTCCATGCACACCAAGTGAAGGGAGCCCTCGTAGCTATGCTTGGCCATGAGCGAGCAGCTGCGTGTCAGGAATGAAGTAAACTCCATCACATCCATCTCGCCGGCTGCCATTTCAAATTCGCGGTGCTGAATGCGGCCTTTGCCGGAGGCGTGGCCGTGAATCCGGACGTTAAATGGCGGATCCGTGAAAATCATATGCGCGCGCTTATTGCCGAACAGCGTGTGAAATGACTCAGCAGACAGCGCGCTGCCACATAGGAGTTCGTGTCGCCCGAGGTGCCAATGATCACCCAACTTACTGATTTGAAATTTCCCGGCGGCGGCGGGAAGTTGATCGGCAGGGTTCGCCTCGTCACCGATCGTCGCCGTGAGCCCCTCGAGCAATCCGGCGGCGTCAAGAAGGACGCGGCAGAGATCATGGGGATCAGTCAGCGTGCGCTCTCGTACTACCTCGCCAAGTACCGGATGCCATAGGAGCCAGGGATTCCCGACTGAAGCTCCTCGCGCGGCCGACGCGATCACGCTGGCTCGCCGACACGCTGTCCAGGCGGCGGAAGCGGCCGTGCTGGCCGCGCTCGCCGCGGGCCCCCTCAAGATGACCGTCCTCTGCGCGGCCGCGCACCGTATCACCGCGAAGGCGGCGATGACTTGTCGGGCGAGATGACGCCCTG
>Ga0209006_10004751_pt1 | contig 12315 bp, 5 predicted proteins | sample JacPin_JW_Ref_O2_FD_188567 | JGI IMG/M metagenome (GOLD analysis project Ga0209006, IMG submission 188567) | Forest soil microbial communities from Algoma, Ontario, Canada - Jack Pine, Ontario site 1_JW_Ref_O2 (SPAdes) (version 2) | ecosystem: Environmental > Terrestrial > Soil > Boreal...
CAGATTAATGAGGAAGCCGAGATTCGCTGCCGAAGAAGCCGAAGTAGAGGAATAAGCCACGATGGACATATTCGTGTCGGGATCGACGCCAATCGCGTATGGCAGCGGTGCCGGCGAAACCTGGCCTTGCAGCAGTCCGGAAATATCGAGAGTGAACGGAGTGCCAGGAGCCTGCACGAGCGCCCCGGGTATGGGGAGAACCGTCACGCTTTGATCCTGATAGTTGACCACTGCAACGGTGTGGTTGGTGCGATTCACGGAGAGACCCGTGGGAACCTTGCCCACGGCCACGGGACCTCCGATGGGCGTCAGGGTACCGGTTCCGATGCTGTAGAACTGCACGGCATTTGAACCGGTCTCGGCGACAACCACCACACCCAGCGTCGGATCAATATCAATTGCGCTTGGATTGGTGCCCACGCCCATAACCGTACCTGTCAAGGTGGGCGGAGTCACCGAATAGTTCGGGAACACCGCCAAATCCATGACCGCGGGGTTAACTGCGAACGGGGCTGGGACCGAGCGGCTCGAGACAGAAAGAGAATAGAGTCCTGGCAGCCCTGAGTTAATCGGTCCTACCGGCAGCTGCACCTGCAGTTGCCTGGCGTTTGATAGCGGCTGCCCCTGACCGTTGGTCGTGGCAGGAATAGTGTTGTTAAAAAATACGTTGGCAAGCTGGCCGCCTGGTCCGAAGTAACCTCCGTCAATGGTCAAAGGGATAGTGCCGGAAGATACCCCCCCCTGGATTATGTCATTCGGAGACGAAGCCAAAGTCGTCGGGCGCACCGGCAAAATGTCGTAGGTGAAGACCCCCCCGGGAGTGGTCGTCACCGGTTCGCCGGGATCGGTGACCGCGACAGTGACCGGACCCGCCACAGCCAGATTATTCGAGAAAAGGCGCACACGGGCGCCCATCGAGGGCGGATTTGTGACTGTCCCTGTCGGAATCGGAAACAGCACCTTGACCTGGCCAGTCGCGGAGTTGACGCTCGTTACACCGTTATTCGCGTCCGTCAGCGTAATGAGGGAAGCCGAAGATATGCCCGGGGCATTCAAGTAGATGTCCCAAAACGCGGCGCCTTGCGGAGCAATGGTGGGACTGATTCCGTTAAAGGTGATTGGCCCGCCGGCGGTGATGGTGATGGTGCCGATGGCGAAGCGCGTGGGGTCCCCGACCGAGGTCGCGACAATGGTCAGGTTGGTAGGCGTGGTGCTGGCGTTCGCGGGCACACTGGCAGCAGGCACAGCGGCAGGAGCACTGTAGACTCCGTTCGCATCGATCGAGCCGCATCCGGTGGCATTGCCGCTCACGGTGCAGGTGGGAAGCCCCGCATAGATGTTGGGGGTCGTAGTGGTGGTGCTGCTGGGAGTTGTCTGCGTGAGGGACCAGGTCACGCCCTGGGTTTTCAGATCGTTGGTCAGGATGGCAAAAAAGGGCTGCTTTTCATTGGTGGGCACAGCAGCCGTCGTGGGGTTGAGCGAAACCGTGATACCGGAGTCGATGAAGAGTGAGATAGTTTGTGTGCCGTTCTTACTTGAGTCCCCAACGGCTTGCACGGTGATGATGATAGTCAGCCCGGGAAACTTGGTTGGATCAGGGAGAATGGGCGGGGCCGTAAAGGTCGCCGTCCCGGTGATCTGTTCGTTCGATAGCGTGCCGAAGGTGCCGTCCGTTGGGCACTTAATGGCTGTCGCGGTTACCGGTGTGCCGGAAGAATTGGTGGTGGTGGTCGTATAGGTGCAACCCACCCAGGTGACATCCACATTCGTCGGCCCGGTAACCACGGCGGTGAGGGTAGTCGACTGACCCAAAATGAGCACGTTGCCGGCGACCGATGAGGTAAGCGATACGGTAGTCACGATGGCGCCGTTGTTGCTGCTTCCGCATCCGCTAAGGAGCAAGCCGGGCGCCAGGACTGCCAGCGTCAGGTAGCTCGAAATCTTCCGCAACTTCATTTCACTGCCTCCCAAGTTTCACGTGCGCCGCGAAGGATGCGGCCGCACCGGCCTGATTTTTTTCCCCGAACGATCGGAATTTCTCCGCCGCTCCGCGCGGCTAAAAAGTTTTCCCCACCGTGAAGCGAAATGTCGTTTTTGGCTCGAAATAATTCAGCCGCCCCGGATTGCTCAAGAAGACCAGTTGGGGTGCTATTTCGTTCTCCCAGAGATTCGGAGTTATGCCATCCAAGGTGTTCTTCCAGTTCGCCAGCGTGCTCTGGTTGACAAACGGAAGTGGCGCGGCGATTTGCGAATGCAGTCTGTTCAAATTATAAGCGTAGTAAATGCGAAAAGGGGCCTGGACGATCGGAAGATTGACGCCAAACTCGATGCCCGCGGAGTCTCGGATACGGAAGTTTGTTCCGGGAAAAATGCCTAGAGTCTTGGTAAGCGGCGCGGTTGGAAACGTGGAGGTTATATTGGATATGCCGGTGGGATCCAGGTGTAAGGCACTGGTTTTAAAAATTCCGTCGGTTCCCGCGTCGGCGAAAAGAGACATGGTCACCGGGCCGGCAATGGGGATGCGATATTCGATGTTGCCGGAAGTTTGAAAATCGCCGCCGGGCAAAGTCGCGGTGTACACCAAGACGGGCAGACTGAACGAGCGCAGCGCTCCCCCCGAAAGGGGATCGTGATAGGAAAGGGTTTGCGCGGTCACCGTGGGAATGAAAACCACCGGCGAAATAGAACGGATGTCGAAACCGCGAACATCGTTTTCGCCGCCCATGTAGAAACGGCTGAAGGGAGGTACTTCTCCACCGCCGTATCCGGTGATATAGGCGGTCGTGAAGTGTAGGCCGACGGCGTTGCGGCGCTTGTTAATGGGATGGAAATACTTGATGTCGAACACATTGCTGACCGTTTTTACGTTGCCGCCCAAGGGCCCGCCCACGAAAGACACCGAATAAAAGAAACTCTTGCCCTTGGTCGCGTTAATCGGATTGTCAATGGTGTTGTAACTGATGGACGGAGTAATGGTGCTCGAGACGATTCCGTTGAGCGCGCTGGGGCCGGCGATAGCGCGGAATTGCAATTGCTCGAATAAGAGTGTGGAGGCCGCATTGAACGCCGTGATATTCGTGCGCGTTAAGCCATAGGAAAGGCCGAGCCTGGCGAAAGAAAAGCGCTTGAGCGGGTAACTTGCGAAGGCCGTAAATCCTGTGCTGTTCTGATCGTAGTCCTGGATGAATTGCGGGTTGACGCTGACTTGCTGGCCAGTGAACTGGGCTTCCTGCTGGGCCTGGTTAAAATTGTACTTGCTGGAGAAGACCGTAAATCCAGTCGAAATGGGGCGATCGAAGAGATAAGGTTCCGTGAAGCCGAATTGCAAGGTGCGCTGGTAGGCGCCAAATTGCGCTGACAGCGTGAGCGTTTCGCCTAGGCCGAGGAAGTTGTTGGTCTGATACGTGAGACCGATAAAACCGCCCGCCAAGCCGCTGACGCCGCCTTGCAAACCGATGGACTGTTTGCCTTTTTCCTTCAGCTTGAGATTGATGTCGACGGTGCCGTCTTTGGTGTTCTTCTGCAGTTCCACGGCCTTGTCCGCTTCGATTTTGTCGAAATAATTGAGCTGGTTAAGGCGCAGAATACTGATATCCCAATAACGCTTGTTGAAGAGCTGGCCTTCGTCGATCAGCAACTCCCGGCGGATGACTTTGTCGCGGGTGGTGGTATTGCCGCTGAAATTGATGCGGCGAACGTAGTATTGCTTTTGTTCGTCGAAGTGCAGCGTGAGGCTGATCTTTTTGGCGGCATCGTCAATGTCAAAATCGGGCTCGGCCGTAAAATCGATGAAGCCGTACTGTCCGTAGGCATCGGTGTAGTTTTTGAGAGCTTTGCGGAGCTTGTCGACGTTCAGGATGTCGCCTTCCTTCATCGGGAAAAGCGCTTTCAGCGGTTCCACCTTGAGTGACAACGCCTTGTCCGGGTCGGAACTGACGATTTTGAGCGTTCCCATCCTGTACTGCTCGCCTTCTTCGATCCTGATGGTGATGTTGACGGCCTTACCGGTGTGCGGCTTCAGTCCGGGCAGCGGAACACCCTTGTGCGCAACATCAATGTTCTCCAAGACCGGTCCGTTGGGGGCCACCACGACGCGGAAATAACCGTTGTCCTGGTACAGACCGCGGACGCCGACTTCCAGATCCTCGTTGAGTTTTTCGCGGTCGTAAGTCTTGGTCAAAACGGGGATGTCCCAGTAGTACAGCGGAATCCCGTAGGGGCGGTCGTGCTTCATAGAACGGATCAGCTTGCGGTCGCTGAAAGCGTGGTTTCCCACAAACTTGATCCTGCCGACTTTGACTTTGGGGCCCTCGTCAATCTTGAAGACCAGGATGACCGCGTTGCTCGAAGCGATGCGTTCGAACTGCGGAGTAATCTTCGCAAATTGGCGGCCGTGCTCGCCGAGCAATTCCTTCAGCACCACTTCGGCTTTTTTGATTTTCGTGGGGTCGAACGGGCTTTCCACCGAGAGGCCGACTTTGCGCTCTTTAAAGCGGTCGAGAATATCCGATTCCGAAATCGAATGATTGCCGTCGTAGCGAATGCGCCGGATTTGCGGGCGCTCTTTCACATCGAAAATGATGATCTTGCCATCGGCGCGGTCCGGCGAATCTTCGACGCGCAGCTTTACATCCTCGAAGAACTGGGTGTTCCAGAGGGCCTGAAAATCGCGGCGCAGCGTCTCTTCGTTGTAGGGATCGCCTTCGCGGGTGAAGATGCGCGCTTTCAGCGTGTCGCTGCGGATTCTGCGGTTGCCATAGAATTCGATGCGTTCGACAACACCTTGCGACTGGCCGCCGGCGGCGGCTTGCTGCGCGCCCTGGTTGGCGGTTGCCGGCAGGGCGGTTGTAACCGAAGCGGTTCTCGGGGAATCAAAATCAGAGAGTGAGGACAACCATCGCGCGTCAGCGGAAGCAGACGGCCCCCCGAGGAGGTTTTTTTGCGTTGCTGCTGGTGAGCTGGACGCGAGAAACAGAAAGTAAGCCGCTATCCAGGTGACCCGAAACGCCAAAACTCCGAACGGCAAACAGACTCTCCTATAAGCGGTCGTTGAGGTCGTCAAGACCGCGCCCCCGAAACACAATTTGTTTTTCTCCCGCCGGACCCGGTGTGGGCCGGTCGTTCGTTGACCCCGACCTGGTCGAGGTCTCCCATGCGTTGTGTCAGATTCGCTAGTGGATAACCGGGGTTGCCTCAACTACAGGACGGAAGGCCAAAGCTTCTCCCGCGACGTAGATTTGGAGCGTCGCCGGCCTTTGAATTCCCCCCTGGATGAGGGCCTCCGAGAGCGGGTCCTCGACGTACTTCTGAAGGGCCCTGCGCAGCGGCCGCGCCCCATAGTTGCGGTCCGCACACGTTTTCTCGAGGATCCACTGGCGAGCTTCCGGCGACACCACGATCTGCACCTGCCGGTGGATCAGCGTATCGTTCAGCTGGCCCACGAGCAAGTCGATGATACGGAGCAAGTCTTCGTCGCCGAGTGCATTGAAAATAATCACTTCGTCCAGCCGGTTGAGGAACTCCGGATTGAACGCGCGCTTTACTTCGTTCATCACCATTTCTTCAACGGACTTCTGGCTGGCTTCATCGGCGCCCGACTGGAAACCTATCGAAGTGCGCCTTTGCAAGTGCCGCGCGCCGAGGTTCGAAGTCATGATGATGATGGTGTTGCGGAAATCCACGGTGTTGCCGAGACCATCCGTCAATTGCCCGTCTTCGAACACTTGCAGCAAGATGTTGAAGACGTCCGGATGAGCCTTCTCGATTTCGTCCAGGAGGATGACCGAGTAGGGCGTCCGGCGGACACGCTCCGTCAACTGCCCGCCCTCTTCGTAGCCCACATACCCCGGAGGTGCGCCGATGAGCTTTGAAACGGAGTGTTTTTCCATGAACTCCGACATATCAAAGCGCACCAACGACTTCTCGGAACCGAACAAGAATTCCGCGAGACGGCGTGCAACTTCTGTCTTTCCGACGCCCGTGGGCCCCAGGAAGAAGAAGCAACCCACCGGACGCAGCGGAGACTTGAGGCCCGCTCGGCTGCGGCGAATCGCACGCGCCAGGGCGGTGATGGCTTTGTCCTGGCTGATGACGCGCTTGTGCAGCTCCGGCTCGATGCGCAGAAGTTTCTGCTGTTCGTCTTCTTTAATGGAGGTGACGCCGATGCCGGTCCAGCGCGAGACCACTTCCTCGATGTCCTCGCGGGACACGATACCGGTGGAGGCGTCGTCGAGCTTGTAGCGTTCGCGAAGCGTGCGCAGGTTTTCCTTTTCCTTGCGTTCTTCCTCGGAATAAAAGCGTGCCTTTTCGAATTCGTGGTTGGCAATGGCCGTTTCCATGCGGTGGGTGATGAACTTTACGCGCTTCTGAACTTCCCCGACTTCTTCGGGGACGGTGGCCTGGCGGAGCTTTACGCGCGCGCCGGCTTCGTCAATCAGGTCGATGGCTTTATCGGGAAGGAAACGGTCCGGGATGTAGCGGTTCGACAGATAAACGGAATAGCGCAAGGCTTCATCGGTGTAGCTGACGGCGTGGAATTTTTCGTAGCGTTCGCGGACACCCTGGATGACTTGAACGGCTTCTTCTTCATTCGGGGCGGGAACTTTTACAGCCTGGAAGCGGCGCTCGAGCGAACGGTCTTTTTCCACTGATTTGCGGTATTCGCCGGGGGTTGTCGCGCCGATACACTGAATCTCTCCGCGCGAGAGAGCCGGCTTCAGGATGTTCGCGGCATCCAGCGAGCCTTCCGCGGAACCTGCGCCTACCAGCGTGTGCAATTCGTCGATAAAGACGATGGAGTTCTGGCTCTCCATCAATTCTTTCATGATGGTTTTGAGCCGCTCTTCGAATTGTCCGCGGTATTTTGTCCCCGCAACGATCAAGGAGAGGTCCAGCGATAGGATGCGCTTGTCCGCCAGGAACGGCGGAACGTCGCCATCGGAAATGCGCTGAGCAAGTCCTTCGACGATGGCCGTCTTGCCGACGCCGGGTTCCCCGATGAGAACCGGATTGTTTTTTGTCCGGCGGCAGAGAATCTGGATGACGCGCTCGACTTCAGCTTCGCGCCCAACGAGCGGGTCGAGCGAACCTTCGCCAGCAGCTTGCGTGAGGTCTCGGCTGAATTCCGCCAGGAGCGAAGTTTCTTTCGGCCGGGCCGCAGTGGTCTTCTCGCCCGAGGTGCGCGCTAATTCCTCACGCAGCGTCGAAAGACGCAGCCCGCGCTCCATGAGAATTTCCGCGCCAAAACACTTTTCTTCCCGCAGGATCCCGAGCAACAGATGCTCGGTCCCCACGTGCTTGTGCCCGAGCCGTTCGGCTTCTTCCGCCGACATGTTCAGTATGCGCTTGCACTCGGCGCTGAGCGGCACTTCGACGGAGGTAGAGATGCGCTCGCGAATGGTGATGCGCGCCTCGATCTCTTTGCGGATCGATTCGATCGATCCTTGCTGCCGCAAGAAACGGTTTGCCAGCGCCTTGTCCTCGCGCATCAATCCGAGCAGCAAATGCTCGGTCTCGATGTACGGGCTGCCGTACTGGCTGGCTTCGTATCGTGCGAAAAAAATGACTCGTCGCGCTTTTTCTGTGTAGCGTTCGAACACGTTAGCTCGCTTCTCCCCCGGGGGCCTCTCTCGCCGAGGCCCGAGCCCCGCGAGTTTCGAGAACGCCATGTTCAAGCCCGAGTATCCGGTCGCACCGCGCAGCAAGAGCCAGATTGTGCGTCGCGATGAGCGACGTCAACCCATGTGTGCGGTGCAGCCGTTCCAGTAGCTCAAACACGGCCCAAGCATTCTGCTCGTCCAAATCTCCGGTAGGTTCATCTGCCAGCAGCACTGACGGCCCAGTGACGAGCGCCCGGGCTATCGCGACGCGCTGCTGTTCCCCTCCGGAGAGTTCCCCTGCGCGGTGGTTTGCCCGATTTTCCAGGCCAACCTCCGCAAGCCACTTCCGCGCCATCCCCAGCGCCGAAGTGAAATCTCCGCCGCGCACAAACAGCGGCATGGCTACATTTTCTGCAGCCGTAAAATCAGGCAACAACTGGTGGCGCTGCCAGAGAAAACCCACCGCGCGGTTTCGAAACTCCGCAAGCGCCGCGTCATCATCATTTGTTTCAATGGCTTTATTCGCGAAGTATACTGTACCGCTTGTTGGCGTGTCTAGCGCGGCGAGCAAATGCAGGAGAGTGCTCTTGCCCGCGCCGGATGGCGCGACGATGGCCACCATCTCTCCTTGCCGCAAACTCAGGTTCGCATCGGACAAAACCGCCAGACTCTTCTCGCCGCTGCCGTAAATTTTCTTCAGGCTTCGCGCTTCCATCACCACGGAAGTAGTGTCTTGTGCGCTCGATCGAACTGCCTGGCTCGTACGGTCCTGTGGCTGGATCATTCTGCTCTCGGGCCGGCTCCTCTGTGGCCCCGAACTGCCATGCTGCTTCTCTCTACTTAGATGCTACCCAGCCGCCAAAGTGCTTCCCGGTCGGGCTCTAGAAGGCCGGGCCATGGCCCAAGAGTTTCCTATTTCTGCCAAACCACTGCCTGTCAAAAAATCGCCGGGTCCACGCCCAATTTCGAGCACTCTTAAGCTGTTTTTTTTCAATGGCTTGTAACGGGCTTGTGTTTCTCCGGGTGGACCGCATGACGCCCTCATCTCGCCCGCTTGCCTCTCGGCAATTGTAGGAGCAAACCACGCGCCAAATCCCTTCGAGGAGAGCAACCTTGGATTCCGTTCCCCGGCCACGCTCTTTTATTCATAACGGAGAATCTCCACCGGCAAGAGCCGCGCCGCTGCCCGTGCCGGCAGGATCGTCGCTCCGATGGAAATCCCCATGGCCGCCAGCGTGATCCACACGCCATCGAGGGCGTTGGGATGGAACGGCACATAGGAGACCGCATAGATTTGCGGATCGAGCGGAATTAGATGATAGGTTCCCGCCATCAGCGCAAAGGCATAGCCAACCGTGAGCCCGATCAGCGTTCCGGTAAACCCGATGGCGATTCCCTGCCACAGAAAAATCTTTCGAATCTGTTCGCGGCGCGTTCCCATGGACATCAACACCGCGATATCGCGCGCTTTGTCCGTGACCATCATCGAAAGCACCACCAGAATGTTCAATCCCGCAACAAACGTAATCAACCCGATGAAAATCGCGGTGACCAGTTTTTCCAGGCGCAGCGCCCGGAACAGGGCGAAGTTTTGTTCCATCCAGGTGGTGGCCAAATAGCTTGGCCCCGGGATTTGTTCAGCCTTTCGCGCAATCTCTCCGGCGCGCTCCGGATTGTCGAGCCGGAATTCCAGCACGTTGACCACATCGGTCGTACCCGCCAGGGACTGCGCCGCCTGCAACGTCAAGAAACACCAGTTTTCGTCGTAATCGTAGAAGCCAGAATCGAAAACCCCCGCCACCCGGAAACGCCGCGTGCGGGGGATCAGACCGAACGGCGTCAACCGCCCCTGCGGACTGGTGATCGTCACATAGTCGCCTGGGGCCATTTTCCATTCGTCGGCCAGTTGCTTGCCTACCAGCAGGGCATCAATGCCGTCCGCGTCCGGTGTAAAATCAAGACTTCCCGCGACAATCTTCTGCAGCGCCTGATCTCCGCGCCGTTCGCGTTCCGGTTCGACGCCTTTCGCAACCACGCCGCGCGCCTCACCGCCGAACGACAACAGCACGGTCTGGTACGACGCTGGCGTTACTGAGCGCACGCCGGCAATCATTGCGAGTTTCGCCGCCAGCGCTTCGTAGTCATGGATCACGGAACCAGGACGCGTCAAGGAAACATGTGCGGTGACCTCGAGCAATCGGTCCTGCAAAGTCTCTCGGAATCCCGTGTTCATCGCCAGCGCAATCACCAGCGTGGCGACCCCGGCCGCCACGCCGAGAATCGAAAATAACGTCACCAGCCGCAGCACCGCCGGCCGGTAAGGCGACCGTAAATACCGACGCGCCACGAACCATTCAAATCGCATGGCTGAATCGCATTAGAGAAAGGATACTTTACGCGCCCTCGCCTTCGGTAGGGGAGTCTTGCCGCGCTTCTGGCCGCAGCACCGGGAAAAGAATCACGTCGCGTATGGACTGAGAATCAGTCAGCAGCATGGTAAGCCGGTCGATGCCGATGCCTTCGCCCGCCGCGGGCGGCATGGCGTAGCACAGCGCGCGAATGTAGTCCACATCGAGCTGCTTGGGAACTTCTTCCCCGCCCTCGGCGATCTGCGCAAGGAAGCGCCGCTCTTGTTCTGCGGGATCATTGAGTTCCGAGAAGCCGTTGGCCACTTCCATGCCCGCCACGTAGATCTCGAATCGCTCCGTCAAGGAGGGATCCTCCGGCTTCTGCTTCGAGAGCGGCGAAATGTCCGTGGGAAAATCGTAAAGAATCGTCGGCTGAACCAGTTTGTCTTCGGCCATCGTTTCAAACAGCAATCCCGTCCACTGGCCATCTTTTAGAGCGCCTTTCGAGGCAGCATACGGCGCGCCCGCCCCTTTGGCCCAGGCGTTATAGCGCTCCGCTGCCGCGCGCGGCCCGCCAGCAGCTCGCAGCTCAGCTTCCGTGGGCACGGCTCCCGCTGCGGCAGGCCAGTATTTCGCGATCGCTTCGCGCATCGTAAGGCGCTCCATCTTTGAAAAATCCAGCTGGTGGCCACCGTACTTCACCAGCGTCGACCCGGTAATGCTCATCGCCAGCAGCCGAAACAGCTCCTCGTTCATGTCCATCAGGTCTCGATAGTTGCTGTAAGCCTCGTAGAATTCCAGCATCGTGAATTCCGGGTTGTGCTGCGTAGAGATTCCTTCATTCCGAAAGTTCCGGTTGATCTCATAGACGCGGTCAAACCCGCCGACCGTCAGGCGCTTCAGGTACAGCTCGGGCGCTATGCGCAGATACAGATCGATATCCAAGGTATTGTGGTGCGTGACAAAAGGCCGCGCCGCTGCGCCTCCCGGGATGGGATGCATCATGGGCGTTTCAACCTCGATATATCCGCGCGAATCAAAAAAACGCCGCAGCTCTTGAATAATCCGCGCCCGCGCCACAAACACTTCCCGGGAATTATCGTTGGCAATCAGGTCCAGATATCGCTGCCGGTAGCGCAGCTCCCTGTCGCTGAGGCCATGCCACTTTTCCGGGAGCGGGAGCAGCGCTTTCGCCAGAAACGTCAGCTCCTCAACCCACACGGAAAGCTCGTTGGTTTTCGTTCGGAAGAGGTGTCCACGAACACCGATTAGATCGCCAAGATCCAGCAGGTGAAACAGCGCGAACCCTCGTTCACCGACAACGTCTTTTTTTACATAGATTTGTATGCGCTTGCCGGAACCTTGGAGATGCGCGAAACCAGCCTTGCCCATCAGCCGCAGCGAAACGAGCCGGCCAGCCGCACGCACTTCATGCTTTTCAGCTTCCAGCTCCGCAGCTGATTTTTCGCCATGTTTTTCCACAAGGCCCGCGGGCGTGTCCGTCCAGCGAAATTCCCGCGGAAACGCCTCATAGCCAAGTGCTTGAATCTGTTCAAGTTTCTTTTGCCGTTGTGCAAACTGGTCGCGAGGTTCGAATTGCAAGACAGATCCTTTCGGCGAAATCGAAGGGGAGTATAGCGGTCGCTCCCTGTTTGGGGCAACAGCCCCGAGCGCGCGGCCTCAACTTCGTGCGACTGCGCTTCGGTCCGGGGGAGTAGCCCCTCTAAGAAAATCGTTCTCTCGGAATTGGAATTTGTTATACTGCCCATCCTGTTGCCTTGGAGACCCTCTTGAGAGACCGTGTGAGCCTTCCGCCCGCCCGCGGCATGAGTGTTAAAGACGACTGGCGAGCCTGGTTACCGGAAGAAAAGGACCTGGTGTTTCGCTCCCAGGTCCGTCGGCTCGAAATCTCTTACAACATGTTGAGTGTGTCTTTGGATGAAGCACTCGCGTTCCGTCAGGGGGGACGCTTGGCGAAGGCCAGCTTGGCCGTCTGCGTAACACCCGATCTCTGTAGCCGCTTCGCCCACCCTCTGGTCGCGTTGCTCTGGTCGCTGAGCGAGCACGCCAAACATTACGGGACCATCCCCAACGCCGCCCCACTCAACCCCGCCAATTTCCAGGGTGCCCGGGGGCAGCGGGTGGCGCTTCTCAATAGCTTGTTCTGCCGCGTCCTGCTCAGCGAGCGCTCCCAGTTTCTTCACAAGATCAGCACTCTCGGTGAGATGGTGGATGATCTCAATCACGATTTTTGTGCCGCCGCCACCGAGATTGCGGGCGGCGCCTACTTGGACACCCAGGCCGAATGGCAAGCCGTGGACGCCGCTCATTACGACCTGAATACTTGCCTTCGCGAATCGATCGTGCTG
>Ga0209006_10004752_pt1 | contig 12313 bp, 6 predicted proteins | sample JacPin_JW_Ref_O2_FD_188567 | JGI IMG/M metagenome (GOLD analysis project Ga0209006, IMG submission 188567) | Forest soil microbial communities from Algoma, Ontario, Canada - Jack Pine, Ontario site 1_JW_Ref_O2 (SPAdes) (version 2) | ecosystem: Environmental > Terrestrial > Soil > Boreal...
GCTGACGATCCGGTCTGCCGTGCTTTGGGCGATTGCCGGGATCCACTTTTTCTTGGGCGGGCTCGTCATCGTGCTCGCCGGCCTGACGCTGGATCGCCGCAAGCACGACTGGATCAACCGGGGATTTTTTCGCAACATCATGCGGCTGACGGCGGTGAAGTTCGAAGTGCGCCGGTCGCCGGGCTTCGACCCGACGCGGACAAGCATCTTCATCTGCAACCATGTGAATATTTTCGACCCCTTCGTAATTTATTCCGCGATTCCGCAGTTCGTTCGCGGCTTCGAGCTCGAATCGCATTTCAAGCTGCCGATCTATGGCTGGATCATGGGCTGGTTCGGCAACGTGGCCGTACCGGACGCGCCCACGCGCGAGAGCCTCGAGGTCATGACCCAGCGCGCGAAGGCCGCTCTTGACGAGGGTATTAGCCTGATCGCGTTCGCGGAAGGATCGCGCACGCGCGACGGGCTCGTGCACGAATTCAAGAAAGGAATGTTCAACCTCGCGCAGAAATTCGGAGTTCCCATCGTGCCGATGAGCATCATCGGTTCGTACCAGTTTTTTCAGACCGGTAACTGGATGATCTATCCGGGCAAGATCACCGTGATACTGCACGACACGATTGAGACCGCAAACATTCCGCGCGGAAAAATCGATGAACTGCGGCAGCAGGTGCAGGAAATTGTCTCGGCTCCGGTTGAGGAGTCGTTGAAGGAGAATCCGGTCAAGCATTGATCCGTTACCCCGATTTGATTCCCAAAAAAGAGAAACGGGAGGCACCCCTTACGGCGGACGAAGCGAACCGAACGATCAGAAAGTTTGCGTAAGGCTCGCTTCGGGAAGGGAGCGGCCGGCGCGGAGCTCTTTCCAGGTGTAGAAGACACGGTGGATCACGGTGATCGTGGAGATGGTGGCGATGACCCAGAGGGCGGGCGCCATACGGTTGAAAGCTCCGCCGAGGATCAGCAGCACCAAACGCTCGGGGCGCTCCATGAAGCCGACCTTGCAGGACGGGATCAGCGATTCGGCCCGGGCGCGCGAATAGCTCACCATGAAGGAACTCGCCATCGCGACGGCGGCGAGAACCATGTATTGATTCCGGCCGATCAGCGTGTAGTAGACAACCAGGCCCATGTAGAGAGCGAGGTCGGAGTAACGGTCGAGCGTGGAATCGAGGAAAGCGCCGAACGCCGTGACCATGCCCACGCGGCGCGCCACCTGACCGTCGGCCATGTCGAGAAAGGCGGCGAGAAACAGAGACGCAGCCGCGGCCCTGAATCGTCCCATTGCAAATAGTGCTGCGGCACAGGAGTTCACGCCGAGAGCGAAAAACGTGAACATGTTCGGCGTGATCCCGCTGGCAGCGAGGCCGGTGACGACGCGCTGCAGGAGCCAGCCTGCGCCTTCGCCGATCCAGTATGTGATCGGGCGAGTTTGGTCTTTGGGGGCGTTGTCCATGCGCACAAAATGATACAACGGAAAGTGTCGAGCACCCAGCTGCTCCGGAACGCGTTGAGCTGAGTCTTGTCTGGGTGCCCGCGAAACCGGCCGTGAACCTCGTGGGAATGACGCGATGATCCGCGACACGGGTAGGTCGATGCAATGAAGATAAGCGGCTGATCCGGCAGGCTTGATCGAGAAGCGATGGTGCGGGCGGTGGGAGTCGAACCCACACGAGCCGTAAAGCCCTGCGGATTTTCATGCCCGCTACGGCTTTCGCCGCCCTCGCCGTAGCGCCGTTGGCGCAAAGGCGGGTTTGTGGTCTGGACTATCCCTTCACCATCTCCCGTTCTCTGGGAATTAGGTGCTGCCCGTCTAGTCTCTACACCTTCCCGGCGAAAAATTCCGTCCGGGCTTGGCTCGGGATCGCCATTTCAGGTTTCCCCGAATTTGGGCAGTTCTGCATCGCCGGTTTCCCGGCGAGCACTCAAGTTTTCCTCAAGTCCGCTGCGTATGCCATTCCGCCACGCCCGCGTGGCTGCGGTTGCCTATGATAGTGCAGCCTCTGGCAATTTACACCTCCGTTTCCAATTGGGGTTGGCAGGAACAGGAGCGGGACTGTTTCTGGGCGTGGCAATTTGGCCGGGCTCACCGCAAGGACAAGTTTCCTGTGTGATCGCTCATTTCTCGATCGGGGCTATGGAGGCAAGTTCGACAGAAGAAAACTCGACACAGCGTTCGGAACTACTCCCGCCCGCCGGTGGGAATCGTGCGGGTTGCGCGTCGGCTGCGTTCCTGCGAGGTGCTCTGCTTCATCGCAGTGCCCAGCTGCACCAGCAACCTCCTCAGCTTGGCGCGCTCCTCAAGATCCATGTCGACCACTTCAAACGCTCGGGCCTGCGTATTCGCGTCCCGTACGATCGTTTGCGCCTTCACCGGCTTCCCGCCGGCATTCAGCCGGATATCGACGATGCTTCCCGGATGCAGGCTCTGCTCGCAGACCGCCACGCCGCCGCTCAGCGCCATCTCCGGAATTTCCAGGTGATAATTTTCCTTCAGGTTCGTGGTCATCGCCGCCACGGCGTGGTCCAAACGCAGCCGCGGATAGCGCCTCTGGCGAATGGCGGACGAATTCGGGTCCATGTCGAGCACCTCAATAGCGAGGTCGGCCACGCTCAAGCCACTCTTCGGAATGAAATCCTTGGCCCATTCCGCGTCGATCTTTTCCAGGGCCTGCGCCGCCACCACACGCAGCTCGGAAGGATTCGCCCAGCGCCATGCCTTCCGCGCCTCAGCCACCTTGCGCAACACCGCTTCCGCGCCGCCGGTGCGCAACCGCCCCAGTGCCTCGATGGCCTTCAGCCGCAAGAACTCAGTTGACCCGCGCGGAAGATCGCCTTCCGCAATGCGCAGCAACCGCATGTCGCCCGATTTTTCTCCGGCCATGCCGATCTCATCGATCGCCAGCGGACGAATCAGCGAATCCAGCAGATCGAAAATCTGCAGCAACAGCCGCCCGCGGTCCGGAGACCCGCTCGCCGCAATCTGCCGCACCACTCGATCGTGTGCCGTGCGCTTCCATTCCTTCATGCGCACCGGCAGAATCCGCTCGACGCTGTTCAGGTCCATCCGCACCAGGATTCCTACCGTGTCGATGGCCACGCCGGGACTGCCTTTGCGAAGCTGCTGGCGAAGATGATCCAGCCCTTCGGGCCCGAGCACTTCCATCATCGAAACCAGCAGCTCGCAGTCCTCGCGGAAACCCACGCGGCTGAACCGTATGGCTACCTGCTCGGCCGCGTGCTCCGGCATGCGCCGCATTAAATCCTTCAATCCCGCGGGGACGATGCCTTCCTTCAGCGATTCTTCGATGAATTCCGGCAGCCGGTTTTCCACTCCGATGCGCGATCCCAGGCTTTTCTTCGCTCCCGGCCGCTCCGATTCGATGTATTCGATCAGCTCAACCGAGCGCTGGATTGCCGGATACGCCCGCGATTTCGTCGCTTCCTGAGACAGCCGCACGAACGCCGCTCCGAGCAGGCTCTGCAACTGCCCATCCTTCTCGTCTGCCAACTGCAACCCCAGGTCGCGGATCGTATCCATGAAAAGCGATTCGCTCGTTTTTGCGTAAAGACCGGCCAGTTCCGGCAAACCCATTGCTGTCTGCCGCCGCGCTTCCGCATTCTTGCTCAACAGTCCGTTCGCGTAATTCTTCAGGATTTTCTCGGCGTCTTCCGTCTCGCCCCGCTCGATCATCTTCTCAATGTACTCGCGCAGCCGCACTCCCGGCACGCACCATGCATCCGGCCCTTCCAGCACGGTTTTCTTTTTCTCGTCGGGCACCTGCAGCCAGAATTCCTGAGCCAGTACTTCCATGTGCGTCTGCGTGTGAATTCCGGCAGCGGCCATTTTTTCTTCGTAGACACCCAGGATTTTGCGCAGCCCGTCGAGTTCGCTGTTCATCTCGTCGAGCATCTGCCGCACCGCATTCACCTTCAAGTCGCCGCGCTCGTAGCTTTCCAGCGCGAACCGCACCGCGATGTGCTCGGCCAGCTTCAGCAGCGTCGGTTTATCGGAATTTTCCGCGGGAGCCTGCGCCGCCAGCGCGGAAAGCGCCTGGCTTACAGTGAATCGCGCGCGCCGCGGCAGTGTCGAAAGTCGCGATTGAAATGCGCCTGGGTCCAATCGATCTTGCGAGGCGTCGTTGGTTCGCGCGATCTGCGCGAGAACCTGCAAAATTCCCTGCAATTCGTCTTCATGCAGGGTCATCAGGCCGGTTTCCACCGCCATTGATCCGCTGCTCCCGCGCGCCGATCGCGTCGCGCGAATCCCTGTTGATGCGCTGGCCCAGCGGCTGTCCGGTCCTTTGTGCGGAGTGACTCCCGGAATCGTCCAGCCCCCACCGGCATTTCCGGACCCGTTGCCGCCGCTCGTGCCAACACTCGATGCCTCTCCGCTAAGCGGAACCGGCGTCTTGGACGGGGCATCTTGTCGAGCCTCAGAATCCTTGTTCAGCCAGAAGCCGCCCGAATTCGGGTCGATCTGGGTTCCGCTGGCGGTTCCGCTTTCGTTGCCGACGATATTCCAACCCGATGCCGGTGCTCCGCCCACGCCCGCCGCTGGGCCGCTTAACGTCGGTCCCGCAGTTCCCGCCTCCGCATCTTTGTTCAGCCAAAATCCTCCAACGCTCGGATCAAGCGGTGTGCCGCCTCCGCCGCCTCCGCCACCGCCGACGATATTCCAACCACTTCCCGCGGATCCGTCGCCCGGACCGCCCGCACCGTAAACCGCGCCGACTGGACCGCTGACGCTCGGCCCGCTCCCCGAGCCACCGCCGGAACCGCTGCCGAAGCCGCCACTTCCTCCAGACCCTCCGCCGCCTTTCATCCCGTCCGCCGCCACGATCAACTGCAGCAGTTTCTCCGGATCGTTCAGCAGCTTGTCGGTCTCCGCCGAATTCATCCCCAGTGTCCGCGCTGCCAGCTGCGCGGCCATGGTCGATCTCGCAACCGCCGAGTCCGCCGGCACGAAACACACTTCGTTCACGTGAATATGAGGATCGCCGTGCAGCGACGCCTTCAGCTGCTCGGCAAGCTGCGCAGGCTTGGAAGAAGACCCGGTCGGAAAAGACCGGACGAATTTCTGCAGGCTCGCGTGCGTCAGCTTGGGAGAAAAATGGACGCTGGCAATTCCCGCGCTCGAAAGCATGCGCGCAAAGCTCTTCTCCGACGCCGCCGTATCCAGTGGCGTGCCGTCGAGCAGAAGCTGATCGCCCGACACCGCGAGCAGCATTCCCGAGTCGTCATCCTTACCCAGTGCTACCTGCAATTCCGACCACGCCGTATCGTACTGCCGGGCCGTCCGCGGATGCCCGAAGTCATACATTCTGGCGAACTTGAGCAGGATGTTGAGGCTGCGCACGAACGCCCGCGCCGCCGTCTGCCTCATGATGTTGTTGTCGCTCATATCCCTCAGCGATAGACTGCCGTGCTAGAAATTCTGACGGTCGAGGCGAGCGCAGACAATGGTACTAGTGTCCTTACTGGCACTGCCCGCTAGTTCTATGCCACTGGTAGGAAGGAAGTTCCGGACCTATGCCCGGTGACGCGCCAGCCAGCTCTCCAGCTGATTCACGTCGCGCAATACTGCGAGGGCTCCGTGTTTTCTCAGCAAAGCAGCACGCGTGCTGCGGACGCCGGCGCTCTGGGGCAGGATGCCGATGAACGGAATTTTCGCGGCCCAGGCCGACAATGCGTCGTCCACAATGTCGCCCAGATACAGCGCTTTCGCCGGATCGCGCCCGGCCAAAATCTTCAACAATCCTTCCGGGTCGGGCTTCGGCCGCTGCACGTCTTCGACGGTCACGACCTGGCGGAAGAACTCGCGCACGTGGCAGCGATCCAGCGTGTAATCCAGCTCTGCCGCCACGCGCCCGGTAAACAGCGCCAGCTCCGCTCGCTTCGCCAGCCGCCCCAGGCTCGCGCGCGGCAACAGCCACTTCTCGCGCGCCACATTTCCTGCCTTGCCGCCCTTGTCGGCCGCGCCCCAGTACAGCTCGACGAATTTCGCCTTCACTTCATCGTATTGTTGCTTGCCGCCCAGCGACTGCACCCACGCCGTCGAAAGTTTCCAGTCGTCGTTAAATCCCGAGCGGTTCTTCCACTGATGCAGCTCGTGGCGCGTCACCTTCTTCTTCGTGAAATACTGCACCGTCTCGATCACCGTGGTGTGAAACGATCCGCGCACGTCGACCAGCACGCCGTCGACGTCGAATATGATCACTTCGGGCTGAAATTTCAGTTGGGGCGCGATACTGCGCTCGCGGCGTTTGCGTTTCGGTTTTCGCGTGCGGCGGGATACAGCAGAATGTTTACGAATTTGCGTCGTCCGCTTCTTCCGAGGTTTCAACCGAGGTTGCCGAGCCCTCGTCTTCCGATTCCTCCGACGTGCGAACCGGATTCTCGGCGGCATCTTCCGGGGCTTCTTCAGCCGCGTCGTTGGCGCTTGAATCCGGCGATTCCGATTCCGTCTCGAGCATGTCCGAAGACCAAGCGTCGCCCGAAGTCACCGCGGGAATCATGCCCTCGGGCTCGGCCGGCACGCTCGGCGCTTCCTTCGCGCCCGCGGGTGCCGCACCCGCGGCTTCCACCGGCGCGCTCGACTTCAGCGCCTCGAGCCGCTCGCCTAGAACCTCCGCGAGCAAATCGATTAATGACTTAGCCCACGTGCCGTCGGGATCTTTCGTCGGGTCGTAGCCGGCCACTTCGATCGCCGCCATATGTTTCTGCTTCGCGAAAACCAGCAAAGCCTCGCGCACCTGCGCCAGCGTCAAACCGCCCTCGCCTGGCACTTTCGTGGCGGCAAACCCTTCGATCACGTCCACATCGAGATGCAAAATAAACTCGTTCCCCACCCCGTGAATCCGCTCGATAGCCACCTGCGCCGCCGCTGCCGGTCCAAGCCGGATGACATCGGCTGCAAGATAACGCCGCAGCGGCGTGCGATCCAGCACTTCCTGCTCCGCGGCATCCAGGCGCGCCACGCCGAAAAGCGCCAGGTCCGGCTCGCGGATTAGCGGCGGCTCGCCCCAGAATCGCACCAGCTCCGCCGCGCCGCGCCCCACGATGTGCGAAACGACCATCCCATCGACGATGCCCGACGGCGACGTCGCCGGAATATTCAGATCGGCGTCGCGGTCCATGTAAATCATGCTGACGTGGCGGAAATAACGGCGGGCGCCTGCAATCGTGGCCAGAGCGATCGAACAGTCGCCGCTCAGGATCAGCGGCAGCGCGCCGCTCTTGATCGCCTGCTCCACGCGCGGCTTCAGGGCCTCGAGCGACTTCAGCACGCGGCTGACGTTCCGCGCGCGCGGGCTTTCATCATCCTGCGCGAAAAGTTGAACCGGATCGTCGCCGAGATCGGCGACTTCATAACCGATCGCTCGCAGGCGGTCGATCAACCCAGCCGACCGCAGCCCCCCCGGCGCCTTCTCGTGCCCCGCCGACATCGCGGCCGCACTCGTGGGCGCGCCCAAAAGGGCAATCTTGTTCGGCTGGCGGACAACTTTGACCGCCACAGTAGGACTCCTTATTTTATTTTGATGCGCCGGAACGAAGGCCGAACGACCAAACTAGTTCGCGGCCCGGCCGAGCTTCGCGGCCAGTTCCGCCGGAAGCGTGAACCGCACGTCTTCGCGAATCAGTTCGAGGTCCCGGTGATTCGTGAATCCGAATCCCGAAAGTCGCTGGCTCACTTGCTCCACCAGCACTTCCGGTGCGGACGCGCCCGCCGTCAGACCGATCGACTTCACGCCTTCGAGCGCCGCCGCGTCGATATCGTTCGAATCCTCGATCAGCCTCGCGGCCACCCCCGCGCGCTGCGCCACCTCCACCAGGCGGTTCGAATTCGAACTGTTCGCCGAGCCCACCACCAGAATCAGTTCCACTTCCCGCGTCAACGCTTCCACCGCTTCCTGCCGGTTCTGCGTTGCGTAACAAATATCGTCCGACGCCGGCCCCACGATCGACGGAAACTTCTGCCGCAGCCGCGCCACAATTTCCTGAGTGTCGTAGAGCGAAAGCGTCGTCTGCGTCAGAAACGCCAGCCGGCTCGGATCGGGCACTTTTAAATTGTCGACTTCTTCGACCGTGCCGACCACGATCGTCTGCTCCGGCGCCTCTCCCGACGTGCCCACGATTTCCTGATGATCGCGATGCCCGATCAGGATCAGCGTGCGGCCCTCGCGCGCGAATTTCAGCGCTTCCAGATGAACTTTCGTCACCAGCGGACAGGTCGCGTCGATCACTTTCAGGCTGCGTTCTTTTGCTTCGGTACGCACCCGCGGTGGCACGCCGTGCGCGCTGAACACCAGCACCGCTCCCACCGGCACTTCCGCGATCGTCTCGACAAAAATCGCGCCGCGCCCGCGCAGCTGATCCACCACGTAGCGGTTGTGGACGATTTCGTGGTGCACGTACACTGGGCTGCCGTAGGCCTCCAGCGCCAGCTCCACGATATCCACCGCGCGCACCACCCCCGCGCAGAATCCGCGCGGCCGCACGCGCACCAAGGTCTTGGCTCCCGCCGTGGTCGCACCCTGAATGTGTGTAAGACTCAATGTGCTCTCCAGAATTCAGGGTAATATTACCGTAACCTCAGCGCCTCCGCCACTTCGTTCGACCTATTGTGCTCATCGGAGGGACCTGGGGGCAGCGCGGAGGTGCCCCAGGCAAGTCAGCCTGAGTGCCTTTTGCGAAGGGCGCTCCGTTCAACGTGACGCGCGTCATTTGAATTCAGCAAAGGAAGGGCGCCGCCACCCCTACCCCGGTCGCACACGACCGAAGCTTCTTGGCTACAGCGTTGGCGCCCCTCGGTGGCTTAAATGCTGACCCGCCAGGGATTCATCCATCGTTTTCGCGCGCGCGACGAATTTCGAAGGCCGAAACTGAGTCCCACTACTTCGGCACCGAGTCCCTTTGTTTTGGTCGGTTTACGACGGGTGTGTGCGGCCGGGGACAGGTCTGATACTCCTGTCTTACGGTCCCTGAGCGGCCCGGGCCCGCAGGATTTTAGTGCGGCGGCCCGGTTACGGAACGCGGTTCGTTGGGATCTTGCGGGCCGCCGGGCCATTGGCGAGGGCCGTAATGCGGGACTGGCCTGTCGAGTTCGTACGCACCGAGGTCGGGGGCTTTGCCGGTGAAGTCGTCGTTGATCGTGGGCAGCACGACGCCGGCATCGATGGCGGGGTTGATATGAAATTGCGTTTGCCCCGCCGTCAAAGGGAGCTGCAGCCGAAAATCAAATTCTTCGGGACTGTAGAGACGCTGCGGATCGTTCTTATCCGGGATTTTCGCGTTCACGAAGATTCCGTAACCGACGAGCACGCTGTGCCGGTCCTGCCTGGTGGCGTCCTGATATTCCTTCAGCGTCTTGAAAGTGCGCGTGACGAGCTTTCCTGAATAGTCCGCCGGGGTGGCGAAGTCCGGCGAGGTCCATTCAAAGGACGTGGCCGCGCCGGGATTCGGGTAGAAGCCGTTGTAGTCGGAATCAGAATAGCTCGTGAACGTGCGCAGGTTGAGAATGGGGTCGGCCCAGCCGTCGCCGAGAAACAGATTGTTGCGGAAATGAATGTTGGACGCGGGGCCCATCAGGCGGCCCTGGCCGAAAAACGTGTTCTGGTAGATCAGGACGCCGGCGGGCGTATCGATCAGTTTCAGCGGGCCGCCGGTCGTATTGTCGTACATGATGTTCTGATAGAAATAGAGCGGGCCGCCGAAGGTGGGCTGGGCGGAGAGCGCGCCGCCGGCTTCATTGAAGCAGCGATTGCGGAAGACGCGGATGTTGTGGGCGCCGCCGTCGGCTTCGATGCAATTGTCGGCCATGTTGTAAATGTCGTTGTTGTAGAAATCGATGGAGACGGGAACACGGTCGCGGAGTTCCTCGTGAGCGCCGTCGTTCGCGCCGTCGGGATCGCCGTAAGTGGCGATGTCGATGCCGTCGTGCCAGTTAGCGACGTAGTTGTAGGCGACCACGTGGCCCTGCCCGTAGATCTTGATGGCGTATTCGGATGTAATCAGCGCAGGGTAGCCGGGAAATTTCGCCCAGACCTGCGGCGTCCACCAGCTCTGCAATTTCAGCGGATCGTGGCGGCCGATGAAGACGTTGTCGGCGATGTAGAAATTTTTCGATCCGGACCAGTCGTCTTCCACCGCGCGGCCGACATTTTCGATGCGCGAATGTTTCAGCGTGAAGCCGCTGGAGCCGGCGATATTCTTGATGCCGAGCAGGAACGCGACATTTGTATTCCTGACGGTAATCCCTTCGAAGTAATTGTAATTCCCCCCCATGAGGTTGAAGAGATTCTGGCACCCGTCGCCATCGAAAATCACTTCGCCATCGCCGGCGCCCTTGATGACGATCGGCTTTTCGGGCGTGCCGCTTGCGGTGAGGTAGTAGGTGCCGTCGAACGGAGTGCCGTAGGCGGCGATGGTGCGGTCGAAGCCACTATAGACGAAGCGATGATCCTGATACACGCCGGCGTGGACGAGAATTACGTCGCCTGGCTGCGCGCGCGGCGGAAATGCATTGGAATGATCGGACTGGTCCGAGCCCTGATAGTACGCGGCCATGATTCCGGTGAAGGACGGCTCCTGCTTCGGACCTTTGTAGCCGAAGGGATAGACGTGGTAGACATGGCCGCCTTCGGCGGGCATTGGTTCCTTCCGCGTGCGGACCGTGACGGCGCGATGCGCGCTGCCGTGGACGCCGTCGGGATCGCTCAGCACGAAGCGGCATTCGTATTCGGTGTCGGGCTCGAGATCGAGGATGCTGCCGGCGAACATGTTGGGCGCGACGTAGGTGAAATAGTGCGCGCCGCCTTCGCGGGGGAGACCGCCGGGAACGTGCTCGTGCTGGAGACGCAGGAGCGGGAGGGCTGGGCGCCACTGCTGGTCGCCTTTCTTGCGGAAGGTGACGTCGACCCGGGCGTTGCGGTTGTCGTCGCCGGCGATCGGCCATTCGAAGCCGAGCGACACGAGTGTGGGCGGATCGATTTGGAATTCACCGGCGGTTACGGAGTCTTGCGGCGCGGCTTGCGCTGGCGCGCTGAAGAGAGCCGCGGCGAGAAAGAAAAGACCGAGAGCTGCGAAATGGCGAATCATTATTATTCTCACTTGGCCGCGAAGGCGAGGAGTACGTTGCCGGGCATGGCGCCGAAGCCGGGGTAGCCCGAAACGACGAAGACCATTCCTCCGGCGACGATCGGACCGCCGACGTCGAGCGAGCCGCCGTGTGCAGGAACTTTGTTGACGGTGTCGAAATCGCGCGCGGTGTCGAAATCCCAGATGATTTTTCCGTCGCGCGTGCCGTAGGCGCGCAGGTGGCCGTCGATCGAGCCGGAGAAAACCGCGCCGGGAATAACGGTGACGGCCTGCGATTGCGCGGGGCTGCAGGGGCGGCGGTCGCCGCAGCCGGGAGGCGGAGTTTTCCAGAGCATGACGCCGTCGCGCAGACGATAGGCGGAGATGCCGCCGCCTTTGGTGGGAACGGGCGCGCGGCCTTCAAACGCCAGATCGGAGATAGCCACGTACACATTTTCGCCATCGGTCGCCGGGCCCCACTGCACTCCGCCAAGCAGGCCTCCTTCACCCGCGCGTCGATGCCAAAGCAGCTTTCCCTGCGCGTCAGGGTCGACGGCGTAGATGAGGCCGGATTTCTGGCCGAGCAGGAGAACGCGCTCTGAATTCTTGGAGAGTACGTGATCCTCGGCGGGGGCGTGATTTACGAGGATCGGCGAGGCGCCGAGATCGAATTCGGGATTGCTCGGCGGAGAGCAACCGACGGCGGGCGGATCGCCGCAGTCGATTTTGTAGACATCGTCCTTGCCGAATTGCACGGACCAGGCAATTTTTCCGGTGTCGAGATCGAGCGCGACGACCGCGTCGCTGGTTTTTGTCGGCGGATCCGAATAGTTGTCGCCGGTACCGACGTAGAGACGATTCTTGTTGGAATCGATCGTAGGCGCAGACCAGATAGCCATGCCGGAGGGAGCGAAAATAGGGTGGCCGTCTTTTGTCTTGCCGACGGCTGCGGGCGCGTCGGTGGCCATGTAGCTTTGCCAGATTTTCTTGCCGGTGGCGGCATCAAGAGCGACCACGCTGCCGCGGAAGGTGCAGCATTCATACTCGGGGCGGCGACGGGCGCCCTCCTCGCCGGAGGAAACGGGAACGTAGAGGCGGCCGTCGAAGTAGGCCGGAGTGCCGGTGATTGTGGCGTTAGGATGATCGTCCGTGCGCACGGCCCAGAGCAGTTTTCCGGTCGCGAAATCGAGAGCGTAGATGTTGCCGCCTGCGTCGCCGGAGAAAACTGCGTCGG
>Ga0209006_10004753_pt1 | contig 12313 bp, 9 predicted proteins | sample JacPin_JW_Ref_O2_FD_188567 | JGI IMG/M metagenome (GOLD analysis project Ga0209006, IMG submission 188567) | Forest soil microbial communities from Algoma, Ontario, Canada - Jack Pine, Ontario site 1_JW_Ref_O2 (SPAdes) (version 2) | ecosystem: Environmental > Terrestrial > Soil > Boreal...
TCTCAAACGCCACTTACCATCACGGCGTTTCCCACCCAGCGCAGTGCAGGTGGATTGCACGATTTTTATTCTCAGGCGGACTACTTCTGGCCAAATCCGAAGGACCCTAATGGACCGTACATCAACCGTGACGGGCTGAGCAATCCAGAGAATTTCGACGAGCATCGCAAGGTGATGGTGGCGCTCTCCATCCAGATGCCGGTTCTGACCGCTGCCTGGCTGCTGACCGGGAACCGCCGTTACGCAGAGAAAGCCTGCGATCACCTGCGCGCGTGGTTCGTCGCTCCCGAAACACGGATGAACCCGAATCTGCTGTACGCCCAAGCGGTTCAAGGCATATCGACGGGCCGCTCCTACGGCATCATCGACACGCTGCATCTGGTCGAAGTGGCGAGGGCCGCCAGCTTTCTGACGATCGGGACTCCCGGGTCTGGGTCTCCGAGATCCGGGATGCTTAATGCACAGGAGACTACGGCGCTGAAGAGTTGGTTCTCCAGTTACGGGGACTGGCTTTCCCACAGCGAACGGGGAATTAAAGAGCGCGACGCCGCGAATAACCACGCCTTCTGCTGGGCCTTGCAGGCTGCCGAGTTTGCCCGCTTGGCTGGTAACGATACCGTGCGCAAGGAAGTGTATCAGCGCTATCAGGACGTTTTGCTGCCCAATCAGGTGGATGCGAGCGGATCGTTTCCTCGGGAATTGGCGCGCACCAAGCCCTACAGCTACTCGATCTTCAACTTCGACATGATGGCGGGGCTTTGCCAATCCCTCAAAGGGCTAGCTCCCGATGCACCTACTTTTCATCTGGCAGACGGGCGGGGACTGTGCAAGGCAGCGCAGTTCATCTTTCCGTACCTCAAGGACAAGAGCGACTGGAAGTGGCCAAAAGACGTAGAGCATTTCAACGCCCTACCCGTTCGCTCACCTGGGCTGCTGTTCTCGGGCATCGCGTGTCATGAGCAGACATACATCGATCTCTGGAAGACGCTGAATCCGGATCCGACGGACAAAGAGATCGTCCGCAACTACCCAATCCGACAACCCCTTCTTTGGATTTGACCAGGGAAGCAGATAGATGGCGCCCTGACAATCGTCCCACTTCGCCTGTTCACCGGGCGTGCACTGCCAGGAGGGAGGGAGCTCCTGTTTTTCCATCGATGACGTTAACTTTCAAAAGCGCTTCGATATTCAGGTTTGAGAAGTCCCTGCCTACGTTCTCTCTGAGCAGTTGCATGTAGTGGGGGCTAGTGGCAAATTGAGCAGCCGCCTCCGTTCCATTCCGGCCCAGTCCAGCTAAAACCACGACCCAACTGCCGGTGGTTGCGTCGCGGAAGCGTACCACCAAGGCATAATCATCTGCACTGGAGTAAGGAAGGGACTTGTCGCGCGACCAATGCTCCTCAGGCCGCATCAGATCCGCAATCGATTGCACCGGCTCCGGCGTGAATTGAAAGCGCTGCGATTGCAATAAGCGCATCGCCCATTGGTTGTTGTAAGCGCCAAGCAGTACGACCGAATGTTCGCGAAGGTCCGTCAAGGGTGTAGACGGAGAGGACAGCAACTGCGTCGTTACTCCAGAACGTGCCAGCGTGCTACTCACTTGCGCGATCGCAGAGGCAATTTGCATGGAAACGAACGGATACTCAATGTTTTTGCCGGCAGTGATCACGCCCGAAAAACTGTTCTTCTTAAAGACTACGCCTCCGGCGCAAATCAGAACCGTGCGCTGGTCGCGCAAGACTGGCATCCAAAAATCATCCACAGCCGTCGGAACGTATACGGTGCGAGATCTCCAACCCAATCCCGCAAGGAAGCCAATCACCAGCACTGCGCACAGACCCACCCACGAAAGTCTGTTAGCGAATGTCCTCGTTCTAGCCCCAGGCTGGATAGCATGCACTTTGTCTAGAAGGGCCGAGCGGGAAATGCCAGCGCCTGGCACCAGGCTTCCTGCCACCAGCGACATCGGTCGCGGCTCGAGCGCTGCTGGGGGGGCGGAATCCGGAGAGACGCTTGCATCGTGGAGGCCAGCTTCCGGGGACCTGGCGTAGTCTCGAAAATCATTGGACCCGTCGTGCCGGTGCAGGAATTCCGGAATGTAGGAGCCGACTGGCAGTGAGATTCGGATACCTGAGCTCCGGCCGCGGTCATGATAGTAGAGCAGCAAGCGCTTGCGAACTTCTCCTGCGGTGAACCGCACGACTGCTTCCGAGTTAGTGTCATAAGTCGAAGGCCGATCAAACACTTCAACGCCCAGCGTTCGTTCCTTCAAGCAATCCGACTTGCCTGCCAAGGTGTTCTCGACGACATATTGCAGCAGCGCCGGGTAGCGTTTGCTGTTGCAAAAGTACGGGCTGGCTATCACTTCATGCAACTCGCGCAGGATGGCATCTCGCTCCTGCGCCGTAGGTGGCTGCCATTCCCCAGTTGAAGCGGCCCTGCTCATAGCGCCTGGTATCATACTCGCCGGATTCGATGACTTTCAAGCCCGTTTGACACAAGAAAAGCATGAACGTTAACAATCAGATTTTGAAGGACATGGCGGGATCAAACGGTTAGACACTTGTCAATTAGTGACTGATCGCGGAAGATCGACGCCGCTTTGGTAAGGGACGCGAAGGCATTGCGCAGGCCTTTGACGGACTGGCCAACAGTTCCCGCATCCGGCCCGCCGAGCCAAGCCGGAGCAGTAGCCACGAAGCTGCTGGCTTTCGGAAAGAGGCCATTTTGTTCCATTCGACGCGACGGCAATTCATGCTGACAGCCTCCATTTCAACAGCGGGAGTGTTGCTGTCAGCACCGTTGCGGGCTTCAGCCATAAAGCCCCGTCCTGCAGAAGACGGCACGGTCGAGCGCGTCAGGCGACTGGATACAGGTTGGGAATTCCGTCGTGGCGCGATTGGCGGCATTGCTGAGGTTTGGCGATCTAAAGATGCGCACTTATGGCGGCCCACCATCCTTCCCCACTGCTTCAACGCCGACGACGCGTGCGACCCCGACAATCCTTATTTTCGCGGCCAGGGGTGGTACCGTACCCAGCTTGCTTTGCGTAATCCCTTTGCCGAAGGGCGAACGATTTTGAACTTCCAGGGTGCGGGTCAGACGACCACGTTGTGGGTCGGGCGCATGCTCGTCGGAATTCACAAGGGCGGTTATGACGAGTTTGACTTCGACATCACCGAAGCCGTCCAACGATTGCCACTTGCAGAGGCAAAGGATGACGTTCGGGTCACAGTCTGCTGTGACAACACCCCTGATCCCGACCGGGTTCCGTCTGATCTCAGCGATTTTTGTCTCTACGGCGGTGTCTACCGGCACGTGAACCTTGTTTATACCCCCGCAATTGCGCTGCAAACGATTCATGTCTCGCCTATGGTTGCGGCGGACGGGTCCGCACAAGTGTCGGTGAAGGGACGACTCTACAATCCCTCCCAGCAAAGCGCTCTCTGCACCGTGTCAGTTAAAGTGTCAGATCCAAGTGGTCGCCTCATCCATCTGTCGTCACAGACCAGTTCCGCATGGACTGGTCTCGGCAAACTTGCCGAGTTCGGGGTGACCGCCCCAGCGCTTTGGTCACCCGAATCACCCCACCTCTATCGCTGCAAAGTAACGCTTTCGAGCCCTGCCGGCGAGATGCATCTCGACGAGCGCTTTGGCGTACGCCAGCTTGAATTTGTCGAGCACGGTCCTTTCAGGCTGAACGGCAAACGGACACTCTTGCGCGGTACCCAGCGTCATGCCGATCACGCCGTCGTGGCTGCGGCAATGAGTGACGATCTCGTTCTTCAGGAGATGCAGCTGATTCGCGAGATGGGCGCAAACTTCGTCCGTCTCGCCCACTATCAACAGGACCGGCTGGTGCTTGAGCTGTGCGATGAGCTTGGTCTCATGGTTTGGGAAGAAGTTCCGTGGTGCCGCGCCGGCGTTGGGAGCGAAACATTTCAGAAGAACACGCAGGACATGCTCGCTCACATGATCGACCAGCACCATAACCATCCCTCCATCATTCTCTGGGGGCTCGGCAACGAGGACGACTGGCCCAATGAGTATCCCGGCATCGATCAGGAGGCGATCCGGAGCTTCATGACGGAGATGCGTGACCTGGCACACCGACTCGACAGCTCCAGGCTGACCGCCTTTCGACGCTGTGACTTCGCGCGCGATATCCCGGATGTATATTCTCCTTCGATCTGGGCCGGCTGGTATCGTGGCAATTACCGCGAATACGAGCACAGCCTGCTGAAAGAGCGCGACCGGGTCAAGCGATTCATCCACATCGAGTGGGGCGCGGACAGTCAAGCAGGCCGTCACTCCGAAGATCCTGAAGCTGTGCTGCGCAAGGTGCCTACGGGCAATGGAACCGATGAACGTGGACTGGATTATCTGATAAGTGGCGGTGATGTTCGAGTCTCAAAAGATGGCGACTGGTCTGAGACTTATGCCTGCGACCTTTTCGACTGGCACCTCAAAACCCAGGAGACTCTCGAATGGCTCAGTGGATCCGCTCAATGGGTCTTCAAGGACTTTGCATCTCCCCTTCGTGATCGCAACGGCATTCCACGTGTCAACCAGAAAGGCGTGGTAGAACGAGACCTGACGAAGAAGGAGTCGTATTTCGTCTTTCAGTCTTACTGGGCCGCGAAGCCCATGGTCCATATCTACGGACACAGTTGGCCGGTTCGCTGGGGCAAAGAAGGAGAAAAGCGCAGCGTGCGCGTGTACTCCAACTGCGATCGCGCTGAGCTTTTTCTGAATGGTGAGTCTCAAGGAACGCTGCGCCGCGAGAGCCAGAATTTCCCCGCCGCCGGCTTGCGCTGGGAGATTGCATTTGCATCCGGACCCAACCATCTGCGCGCGCTTGCGACCAAAGGAAACATAGCGGTTCAGGATGAAATTTACCTGACTTACCAGATTGAGGAGTGGGACAACCCGGTTCGACTTAACCTGTCTGAGAAAAAGCGCAAGGACAACATCGTCACTGTAGAAGCAAAACTGTTTGATGCAAAGGGCGTTCTTTGCCTGGACTCGGCCCGATCGGTGCGCTTCGCACTGGCAGGGGCGGGCAGTCTGATCGACAACCTTGGAACCACACGGGGCTCGCGTGAAGTGCAACTATCGAACGGGTGCGCTGAAATTTCACTTGTTCACAAAGGAAGATGCAGAGTCGAAGCAGCGCCTGAAGGGCTGCCGCCTGCATTGCTCAAGCTTTAGGTTCGGAAATCTGACGAACGCCGGAACAATTTCGGAGGCTGTATGAAAAGACGCAGGTGGGCTGCATGCTTCTTGACATATACGGGCGCACAGTTCTGCAGACTGCTCGTTTTGATTCTCTGCGCAGGTCTCAATGCACACGCACAGCAGATCACCGGAACGATCACCGGAACGGTGAAAGACACGCAAGGCGCCGTAGTAACTTCAGCCTCCGTCAAAGCGACCAATGTCGACACTGGGCTCTCCCGGTCGTCCGCAACAACTGCTGATGGGGCGTATCTCATTCAGTATCTTCCGGTGGGCACCTACCTCGTTGAAGTGAATGCCGCCGGCTTCAAGAGGTTCGTGCAGGAGAATCTCGTGCTGAACGTCGACCAGACTCGGGAGCTGGATTTGATCCTGGCCGTCGGTATCCAGAGCGAGACCGTCACGGTCACCGAAGCGCCGCCTCTAGTGGAGACCAGATCCGCGGAACTGGGAAGAACGGTTGAGCCATCCGAAATCATCGGCTTGCCCCTGGTCAACCGAAACGCGTATGCCGAGCTTTCCCTGACGCCGGGCGTCCAGTCCAACAGCGCTAGTCCTAGCAGCAATCCCAGCGGCACGCCAAATTTCGTCATCGGCCTGCCGTCCACGCAGGTTGTGGTCAATGGCAGCATCGACGGCGGCACTCCGATGGTCAGCTTCTACCTGGACGGCGGAATCAACATGACCGGTTTGCGCAACTACGGGAACCCGTTGCCCAATCCGGACGCGCTGCAGGAGTTTCGCGTGGAAACCAGCGACTTCTCGGCTCAATATGGCCGTATGTCGGGCGCCGTGGTTACGGCGGTCACGAAATCAGGAACCAACCAGGTCCATGGCTCCTTGTTCGAGTTCAACCGGAACACAAACCTCAACGCCATCCCCTGGAATTCGACCTTTAATCCGCCTTACCACCGCAACCAGTTTGGCGGTGTCGTCGGGGGCCCGGTGAAGCGCGACAAAGCCTTTTTCCTCTTCAGCTTTGGTGGCCTGCGGCAGGTCGTCGGACAACAGCTCACTGGCGCGGTCGTACCCACGGCCGCCGAACGCGCGGGCGACTTTACGGCGGACGCTTTTAAGGTTTACATGCCTGGCACGGACAAGACTACGAAGGTGCAGGTGGATGGAACCAACAGTTCCCCCAACTGCGCAACTGCTAAACCGAATTGCGTACCCTCCAGTTTGTTGGACGCCACAGCGGCCAACATCATGAGCCGATACGTCCCGTTGCCCACCAACACTACAGACAATAGCTATTCCGGCTTCTTTACCGGCCCCACCAATGAGGACGAGTACCTCGGCAAATATGACCAAGTCCTTTTGGAGAAGGACCACGTGGCGATCAGCTACTTCTACCTGAAGACCACGCAGAACGCTTACGGCAACGGCAACATCCCTTATACGATCAACCAGTCCCGCGCGACACAGCAGGTAGTGAACTTGAGCGACATTCACACCCTCAGCCCGACGACCGCCAACCAGGGTTGGTTCACCTTTACTCGCGTAGCGGGCGGTCGCGTGAACCTGCCGGCCGGTATAGGCATGGACAATTTAGGATCGACCTTTACCACCCAGGGACCCAAGACCCTGCCTGAGCTAGTCGTGTCTGGCTACTTCAGCGCCGGCGGTGCTTTGGCTGGACCTGTCAGCGACACGGACTTCTACTCGCTGCGCGACATCTTCAGCTTCACCAAGGGCAAACACTCTCTAGATTTCGGCGGCGAAGTATCGCTGGAAAAAAACATGATCGTCGGCAACTTGTACAACTTCGGTATATTCAATTTCGCCTCCTCCGCCCCAACGACCACGGGAAATGCACTATCCGACTTTGTAACCGGCCAGGTGAGCACGATGGAGCAGGACACTCCTTACCATGGACTCTTAAGCGACTGGTATTTCGCGGGCTTCCTGCAGGACAACTATCGCGTCGTCCCGAGACTCACGCTCAATCTGGGATTGCGGTATGACGTCCAATTGTCCCCAGTCGAGTCGTCCAACCTCACGGCGACCTTTGTCCCGGGCGTGCAGTCCACCAAGGTCCCTTCTGCGCCTCTTGGGATGCTGTTCCCTGGAGACGGCGGCGTGCCGCGAGGCATCGCCGATAACCGGTTGCATCACATCTCCCCGCGTGTGGGTATTGCGTGGGATCCGTTCGGAGACAACAAGACGGCGATCCGCGCTGGCGCGGGAGTCTTTTATGGCAGCGTCAGCGGCAACGAATGGAACCAGCCCGCCAATGCGCAGCCCTTCGCCATCCGCCAAACCTTCAACTCGCTCACCTCTTTCTCCAACGTCTACGGAAATCCGGCATCATTCCCGAATGGAGACCCGTTTCCTTACACCTATAGCCCGGCAAGTCCCCGCTTCCTGCCCGCGGCCAGCATCGAAACCATCGCGGAAAACTATCAATGGCCCGTGGTCTACCAGATGAACGCGGCTGTTCAACGTCAATTGCCCAAAAATGTCAGCCTCACCGTCGCCTACGTCGGCACGCTGTCGCACCATCTGCCGTTCATGTTGGATAAGAACTATGCCCCCTATGCGTCAGGAGCCAGCACATCGCAAGCTAGCATCAACGCCCGTCGTCCCTACGATCCGGGCATCCTGGGCCAGGTCACCTACGACGAATCCAACGAGACTGCGTCATACCACTCCCTTCAGATTTCGGCCAGCAGGCCTCTTACCCACAATTTGATGATCAACGGTTTCTACGTCTTCAGCCATTCCTTCCAGAGCGTCAATGAGTCGGCGATCGGTCAGGCAGTCGCTCAGGACTTCAACAATCTGAGGGAGGAACGAGGCCCGACTGACAATGACCGCAGGCATGTGGCAAGCATCTCCGGCCTGTGGAACCTTGACTACTACACAGGTTCCCACTCGTTCATGAGGCAGATCCTCAATGGCTGGACGATCGCGCCCATCGTCTCCCTTCAAAGCGGAGCGCCTTTCACGATCGTGAGCGGCACCAATAACAACTTCGACAGCGCTAACGCAAATCGCCCTGACCTGGTTCCTGGAGTGGGCGCATTCCTCGATCCTCACAGACCCCGGCCGGTCGCGGCGAAAGCGTGGTTCAATACGGCAGCTTTTACTCAAAACGGCCCGGGCGTGGCAGGCGGCATCGGACCTGGCGGAGCCGACGGCAACGCGCCGCGCGACTATCTGCGCGCGCCGGGATATCGCGATATCGACCTGGGGGTGTTCCGCGACTTCCGTTTCGAACGATTCACGTTCCAGCTCCGCGGCGAGGCCACCAATGCCTTCAACTTGGTCAGCCTGAACGCACCGACGGCCAACCTGAAGTCCGCTTTGAATGGCCAAATCACCTCTGCCGCCAGCCCCCGCCTGATCCAGATTGGCGCGCGGTTCACTTTCTAGGCTGGTGTTTGCCTAGCCGTCCTTTGCGGCTGTTCATCATGAGCAGGCCCTTTTTGTGTAGTTTATCTCGCTAGGCGAGACTGGGCCGGCAGCCTAGGCCCCTGGAAATAACAAAGCGATAACGACTGAATCTTTGAGAGGGATATGAAGGAAAATGGTCTAATCTACACGCCCAGGGGTGCCACAACTGCGTCCTCGCCAGAGCCGGGAATGAAGCGCCAGATATTGGCCTATCACCACAACTTAATGTTAGTTCGTCATCATTTCTCGAAGGGATGGAAAGGCACAAGTCACAGCCATCCTCATGAACAACTTGTCTATGTCGTGGGTGGGCGCATCCAGTTCGTCGGCGACGGCAAGACGATCGAACTCTGTAGCGGCGACAGTGTTATTGTGAAAGGAAATGTCGAGCATTGGGCGACGGCTCTTGAAGACTCTGAAGTGCTGGACGTGTTTACTCCTTATCGCGAAGACTATGCCTCCTCACAGAGGAAACATTATGTGGAGCGGAACGAGGTTTCTTGACGAAACTGAAATTCGCGCTGCCGGCGACGAGGTTTCCAGAAGCGGTCGCTCCACTTATCCGAGAATAAGTATGATAGAAATCACTGCATGAGTCTTTACTGCGACACGGGCGATGTTGGAACCGATTTGTCTCAGCAGCAGTTGCGTGATCTGCTGGTGGAAAGTCTTGCGAAGCTCGGAAAACGCAACCGAGTTCTCGTCGTGCCACCGGATCAGAGCCGCGTGCATTCGCGCGCCGGCGACCTGACGCGCTACGCCTGGGAGTATTACGGCGACCAGCTTCAGGCGGTTTTGCCTGCCCTCGGTACGCATGCTGCGATGAATCCGGAGCAGCTCGCGCGAATGTTTGGCGACATGCCCACAGAGCTTTTCCGCGTGCATAACTGGCGTACAGACGTCGAGACCCTGGGCGAAGTCCCGGCCGAGTTCATCCTTGAGCAATCAGAAGGCAAGCTGAGCTATGCCTGGCCGGCGCAGGTGAACCGGCTCGTTGCACGCGGCGGCTTCGATCTCATTGTCTCCATCGGCCAGGTCGTGCCCCATGAAGTGATAGGCATGGCCAATTACAACAAGAATATTCTCGTGGGCACGGGTGGCCGGGAGAGCATAAACCGCAGCCATTACCTGGGCGCTGTTTATGGGATGGAGCGCATCATGGGCCGCGCCGAGAACCCCGTGCGCAACATTCTGAATTACGCTTCCGATCGTTTCCTGCGACATCTGCCCATCGTCTACGTACTCACCGTTGTCGGACGCGCGACAGACGAACGGTTGGCAATGCGCGGCCTCTTCATCGGCGACGACATAGAGTGCTTTCACCGCGCCGCCGCGTTGAGCTTGAAAGTCAACTTCGAGACGCTGGAGACGCCAATACAGAAGGCTGTCGCGTATCTTGATCCGCATGAGTTTCACAGCACATGGCTGGGCAACAAGGCAATTTACCGTACGCGCATGGCACTGGCCGACGGGGCAGAGCTGATCATTCTGGCGCCGGGCATACGAGAGTTTGGTGAAGACAGGACCATAGATGCGCTCATCCGCAAATACGGCTATCGTGGAACGCCTGCCACTCTGGAAGCCGTGAAGGCCAATGCTGATCTCGCCAACGACCTTAGCGCGGCTGCCCACCTCATACACGGGTCCTCCGAAGGGCGCTTCACCATTCGGCTGTGCCCCGGTCATTTAAGTAAAGAGGAGGTTGAGGGAGTGGGCTTTGAATATGGCGATTTGGCAACTATGCTCACGCGCTACAACCCGCAGACCCTTCGTTATGGCAACAATCGTGTCCAGGGCGAAGAGATGTTCTTTATTTCAAATCCAGGGTTGGGACTGTGGGCGTGTCGCGGTAAATTATTGGGGGCAACGCAGGATTCTGGCCACAAGCAGGAATTACTAGCTGAGATGGGAGACCGGCTTTAAGGAAAAAGATGATGGTTACACGACGCGAGTTTCTCGATGGTTCGACCATTATGGGCACGACTGGAACAGTGCTCATTGATCACGATGGCTACGAGATCTACGAACTCAAGGGTGATAAAAAGAGCGAATTCAAGGCGGGCGATACGAGTTCGTCTGTGGACTTGATCGCTGTGATTCCATGACAGACCTTTACTTCGCAAACTTTATCGCGGGAATCCGCAAAGGCGAAAAGCCCAACGCTCCTGCCTCCATCGGCAACCTCGCGGTGACGATGCTGCAACTGTCCAGCATTGCATGGGAGGTAAACCGGGAATTGCGCCTCGCCACGCAAGACGGACGGATTCCAAGCGATCCGGAAGCAATGAAGAAGATGTGGGAGCGGGAGTACGAGCCGGGGTGGGCGCCCCATGTCTAGTAAGGCCACTTTCTCCCGTCGCGATTTCTTTCGCTCCGGTGCGGTCGCTGCGGCAGCCCTTTTCGTCCCCGCTGGCATCTTAGCGCTGGCTCACGAACAGCCATCCGCCGGGAAAGCAGGGCCGATCCGTTTGGGTCTGGCCAGCTACACGTTCCGTAACTTCAATCGTGCGCAGTTGATCGGCTTCATGAAACAGCTCAACATGTTCGCGTTGAATGCCAAGGACGTGAAAGATCATCTTCCGATGGACCCGCAGCAGGAGGCAGCCGCGCTGTCGGATTATACCGACGCGGGCATCAAGCTTCACGCGGCCGGAGCCATCTATTTCGCGAAAGATGAAGATGCAGATATCCGGGCCAAGTTCGAATACTGCAAAAGGGCAGGGATTAGCGTCATTGTCGCCGGCGACCCCGCTCCGGAAACGTTGCCGCGAATTGAAAAGTTCGTAAAAGAGTACGACATTCGCATCGCGATCCACAATCACGGGCCAGAAGATAAGTTGTGGCCTTCGCCGCTGGATGTATTGAAAGTGGTGAAGGGGATGGATCCGCGGATCGGGTGCTGCATCGATGTCGGGCATACGCTACGGACCGGGACGGATGTGGTGCAAGCGATCCATGAAACAGGTCCAAGGCTATTCAACGTCCACATGAAGGACCTTGCGAATTCCGAGAGCAAAGAGAGTCAAGTCGCGGTCGGAGAGGGCAAGATGCCGGTACGGAGAATGTTCGAAGCGCTCATTGCAACCAAATACCAAGGCTTCGTAGATCTGGAGTACGAGGTTCATCCCGACAACCCGATGCCGGGAGTGAGCGCCAGCTTCGCGTATATGCGACGCGTCCTGGCAAACCTGGGATTCGCGAGCTGAAAACAGAGTGAGATCGAGTGGTTGTCGGCGAACACCGGCAGCACCGGTATCACCAGCTCCGCGATCTCTGCGGCCCAGTCATAGTCCTCGGTCATCATCTTCCCGATCTTGTCGAGGAAGTGCGGAAAGCGCCGCGGCTCGGGCCATTGTTTCGATCATTTGCCGGTTGTTTCCAGCCATTGACGCGCTGATCTGGCTCATGCCCTTCTGCGCCTCTAGATACCAGCCGGACCGGCATAAGGCGATGAGATTACTACCAGCCGTCGCTCTTGTCCGGATGCCGAATCCCCGCGCGGATCGCACTGGCGCCGCCGAACGAATAGCCGACCGAGTCGGCTCTCGGAATCTCGAGATCGCTCAGCAGCGCTGCGAGGTCATCGCCCATCGTGGCGAAGCTCATCGGCCGGTCCGTATCCGCGGTGCGGCCGTGGCCCTGCATCTCGACAGCGATCATCGGGCGCGTCTTAGCCGGA